>Ga0126370_10000031_pt1 | contig 40030 bp, 56 predicted proteins | sample PanSoiMetaPlot_3_FD_92586 | JGI IMG/M metagenome (GOLD analysis project Ga0126370, IMG submission 92586) | Tropical forest soil microbial communities from Panama - MetaG Plot_3 | ecosystem: Environmental > Terrestrial > Soil > Tropical forest > Bulk soil | place: Panama | collected 2016-02-17 | reverse complement strand
GCGTGGGCCTGGTGGGGCTTCTCCCAAAAAGCGAATGAATGCCCGCGCGGCCCCTTTCGCGAGAGTCGCCGGAAAGTCCGGGGCACCAACTAGCCCCCCCCCCCCCCCCCCCCCCTGTCCACTCTCGTCATGCATCGTGCACATCCTCCTCCTAAAAACTGGTGGGCATCGGCCCCTCGACGCCCTGGTTCCCCCGAATGAATGGTTCCCTCAGACCAGTTTCTTCTGCTGCGCTTCCCGGACAGCGCGGCGAATCACTTGCGGAATACTCCGTTCCTGCTCCTTGGCAACCTCGGCAAGCCACGCGTACATCTCCGGTGTCAGCCAGAGTTTCACCGGCACGGTAAACTCCGGCGGCTTGCGTGCCTTGCGTCCCTTCGTCGGCTTCTTCGGCATGGGATTCTCCACCCGACGAGACGCCTGCATGGTCCCGTCCTCTACGTTAGTGTGTCTCACCCTGTCAACCCTACCCGGGATGTCATGGGGGTAGCAAGTCCCCGGGCACCACCTGGGGTTGACCGCTACCACCCTCCGGGACTAGTCCCTGCCACATGCGTAGGGCGACCAATGGCAACGGAGACGCGCGGATCGATGATGCACTGGCGACGATCCGACGCGGGATGACCGAACTCCAAGCGGCGATCGAAGCACGCGGCCAACCGGCGGGCCGCGTCCTGATCTCGCGCGCCGACGTGGCGCACCGGCTCGGCGTGCCGCTGTCGTGGGTGGAACGGGAACAGCAGCACGGGCGGCTGCCGTTCGCGAAACGGATGGGACGGAAGTTCGTCTACGATGCCGCACTGCTCGATGAGTACATCGCGTCGCTGGGGGTGACGCGATGACCACGATGGGCGCGCAACCGGGTGGTCCCGGGATGGACCCGCTGTCCGGACGGCCCGTTGCTAGCCCCGGCGCTACCCTCGCGAAGCTCGCCGCCAAGCTCACACGGGTGATGGGAGCAATCAGCCACATCCCCAAACGCGGACACAACGATTTCTTCAACTACGACTATGCGACCGAAGCAGACGTCGCCGATGCCGTCCGGAAGGCGCTCGTCGCCGAAGGCGTTGTGCTCATTCCCTCGATCGAGGACGTGCGGGAGCGGGAGGTGCTGACGCGCAAAAACCTGAAAGAGGTCGTCACCACGGTGACGATGCTGTTCACCTTCATCGACGGCGAGCACGGCGGCGTGCTCACCTTCCGGATGTCGGGTGCGGGACAAGACGGCGGGGACAAGGGCATCATGAAGGCGATCACGGCGGCGACCAAATACGCCGCATTGAAATCGCTGTGTCTACCCACCGGGGACGATCCCGAGGCGGACGATACCCGAACCGCTACCCCGGCGGCAAACGGACGCCGCGCCGCTGCGCCCGCATCGCCACCCGCAGACGATTCGCCACCGGATGACGCGCCGTGGCCGGACGAGCCACCGCCCGAGGCAGCGCCCACGCGACCGGCACCGCCAGCCCGCCGAGCCGCACCGCCTCGCCCCGCGCGCGACCCAAACCGTCCGCGCCCGGAGGACTGCATCTCGGAGGGGAAGTTCAAGCGCCTGCATGCGATCATGCAGACGAAGGCGCGAGACTACGAGTGGCAGTTCGACGAACTCCGCGAGTGCGTGAAGCGCCACCTCGCCCAGCAGTACGGCATTGAACACCTCTCCGACATCCCTTGGAAGGGCCGGACGTACGAAGACATCTGCACCTGGATCGAAGGGCTGGGGGCACCCTGATGCCCACCATCCCCTACAAGCTCGCCGATGGCAGCCGCGTCCCGGGCGTCACCACCATCATCTCGACATCCCTCGGCTGGAACCGCGAAGCCTTGATGTGGTGGGCAAACCAAGAAGGACTCGCCGGGCGGAACTACCGCGAGTCCCGGCAGCAAGCCGCCGACGCCGGCACCTTGGCGCACGCGATGGTCGAAGCCCGCATCAACGACACGACGGTCGTGATCCCGGCCGACGCGGACCCGGAGATGCTGCGCCTCGCCCGCCTGTCCTTCGATGCCTTCCGCGAATGGTTCGACCAGTCCCGCATCGAACTCGTCGAGACGGAGATGCATCTGGTGTCGCCCGAGTGGCGCTTCGGCGGCACCCCGGATGCGGTCGGGCGGATCAAGGGACACGTGGCCTTGCTCGACTGGAAATCCTCCAAAGGCATCTACGCCGAGTATCTGATCCAACTCGCTGCCTACGAGCATCTCTGGAACGCAAACCGTGACGAGCACATCACGGGCGGGATTCACTGCTGCCGGTTTGACAAGACGACGGGCGGCTTCTCACACCACTGGTGGCCGTCCGAGGCGCTGCGGCCCGCGTGGCGCGCGTTCGTGGCGCTCCGCGAGCTTTACGACCTTCAGAAAGAGATGAAGACGCTCGCCGCATAAGGGGGTGTACCATCGAGTTAATCCAGATCGTCGTCGTACTGATCGTGATCGGCGTCCTGCTCTGGCTCGTCAATTCGATGATCCCGATGCAAGAGAACATCAAGCAGATTCTGAACGTCGTCGTGGTGATCGCGGTCGTGCTCTGGCTGCTCGCGGTGTTCTTCCCGGGACTCTCGCGCATCCGAGTTCCACCGCCTTGACCGCGACCCGATCGATCCGACCGGTGGGCGTGGCGCAGGGAGTGGGGACCGCGAGAGGGGGAACGACGCTGCGTCCCACCGGTCGGCTCGCATGAAGCATCTCTGCGAGTGAGCTAGCCCGCGCCGTGCGTGATCGCGTTCAGGAACTTGACGGCGTACCCCTGGATCGTGCTGGCTTGATCTAAGCCGTTCACGATCTTCCGCGCGTTGTAGAAATCGGTCTGCGCGTCGTTGATGTATTTCGGCAAGCCGACGCCCGTGAAATCCCCGTCTTCCATGCCGCCGAAGATCACCTCGGTTGCGATCTGCAGATCGAGCGCCTGATCCGCGTCCTTGACGAGTTGCCCGTTCAGCTTCAGCTTCTCATCCTGCTTCTTGTAGTTGTCATACCACGTCAACTGGATAAACCCTCTACCATAGTAGCACTGGTTGTAGGGACCGTCCGGCTGTCCGTACGGCTTCCCCTTCCCGCAGCCGTACTCCGGGATCGGCTGCATGGTCAGTGCCGTCTCATGGTACGTCGTCGCGAGCAGATAGGCCGTCCACCGATCGTCCCACTGCAACTGCTCCGCGTAGTCGAGCAGCGCGTTCTGCCCGTCCACTTGGTCTTGATTCATGTGCCCCGAGAACAGGGACCCGCGCACCGAGTCAAAGTAATACTGCCGATTGATCGCACCCATGGTTCCTGCTCCTAACTACCGGGGGCGCCCGCCCGCACCCCCGCGCTCTGCGTGATGGGGTGCCGCGTCATTCCTTGGGTGCGTCGGTGGCCGGAGGCTCGTCCTGATGCTCGCCCGGTCCGAGAGGCGATTCGCGCGGCGTGCCCTCGGCGGGCGGCTCCTCGGCGCCCGGCGTCGGCGCCGGCGGCGGCATATCGATGTGCTTCTCCTTCTCCATGTGCGTCCTCCCTTTCGCTTTGGTTGGCGGGATCACGACCACGTTCTTCGGCGTCTTCCGAAAGTGTCCGCGACTCTTGGAACCCGGCATGCATCACCTATTCGGCATGAGCGCATCGAGCGTGATTGGCTGGCCGCGTGCCACCAGTCCCGCCGCCCGCTGCGCGATCAGCGTACGGGTCCGACCGATCTGTCCCTTGGCGGCTCGGGCCTGCTGCGCGCGACCCGCATCGGTCGCTGCGATCCGCTGATAGGATGGATTGTCGAACAACCGCCCAAGCGCTTCCACCGTCGCCCGGCCCTTCGCTTCGACGACCGCCGTCTGTTCCTCCGGGGTGAGCTTGTGCGGGCCGATCTTCGTCGCCGAGGGAATCGTCAAGCGGACCCCGACGCGCGCCAGTTCATCCCGGACCGGATTCGGTCTGTCCGTCGAGATGTCGAAGGGCAGGAACCCGCGCCCCAGTGCGCCGCCCGGCTGCTCCGACTGAATCTCCTCGCCGGTCGCACGCACCCGCGGCTGGAGTCGGCTGGAGAGCCCCGGAATGCCGGCCTCGACGTATTCGAGCGGCGTCGTCGCTTTCCGGAGCGTCGGATCGACCATCTTCTTCGCCGTGCGAACCGCGCCCGAGTACGGGACAAACCCCGACGCCATCGTACCGACGAACCGATTGAATGTGTTCTCATCCGTGTCCGTGAGTCCCTGCATCATCTCGGCGACGCCGCGCACGGTGGACTGTTGGAGCAGCGACTTCGCTTGCCGCCGGCCCAGCATGGACACCATCTGCGTCGCCGAGAGGTCGTCCCCCTTATCGACCATGTCCTTCCAGACGTCATGCGCGTTCCCGATCATGCTCGCTTCCAAGGCCCACGGCGCAATGTGGAACCCGATGTGATGCGAGCCGAATTTGATCGAGTTCGGGCGATGGCCGGCGGCGTACCACGCGTCGAAGTCGGCGGGATTACTCGGGCCGGAGCCGTCGAGGTCGCCCTTGAGCGCCTTGTAGGTGAGCGCCGACGCGACGAGTGTCCCGAGCGCCGCCTCGCCGCGGGCCTGCGCGCCATAGCGTCCTTCCATGCGGCCGAGCTTCGTGAAGAAGCCTGCCGGACTGGCCTGGATGCCGTGCCGGAACAGGGAGACGGGGATACGGACCAGCGGGATCAGGTACTTGAGCGCGGGGATTTCCTCGCGCAATCGGAGGAGCTCCGTATCGACGACGCCCTTCTCCCGATAGAGGCGCCGTTCGCCATAGCGCCGGGCGTCCGCCTGGAATTGCGGATCATGTGCGAGTTCAGCCATGCGCGTGCTGATGTGGTCGCGTGCCTGCTCGCCCGTGAGTCCCAACTGAACCGCCTCATTCCGTGCCTGCGTGTAGCTCGACCCGTGGAGTTCCATGTGTTCGGCGAGCGTGCGGGTGTACGCCTCGGCAGCAGCGAGGGCGCGGCCCGGGTAGTTGGCGACCCCCCGGACGACTTTCCCCCGGCCCTCGAAGAGTTCGCGCCGGAGCGGCACGTAGCCAGCGGCTTGCTCCGGGGTGAACCCTTCGCGGATGACTGACATCATGCGCTTCCACGCCTCGCCCTGCGCGGCGAGAAACCCGACGGCGCGCTGATGGAGTTCGCCGGCATACACATGGCGTGCGCCGGGCTCCGTACCACCCCACCGTTCGGGCGCGATACGTTCCCACGCCGCCGCCGCAGGCGTCATCAGCGGATCATGGACGATGGCGAGTACATCGGCGAGCGTCTTCTTGACCGGCGTCGTGCCCCCCGAGAGCAGATTCGTCGTGTAATAAGAGAGTGCCGTCTGCGGCCAGGATGAGGGCTTTCGGAGGTCGAGCAGGTTCCGGTAGCGTCCGACGACATCATCCTCGGGAATCTGATGGATGACTGACGCGATCTGGTCCACGGGCACGCCTTCCCGGAGTGCCGCCCGGATGAATTTCGGGTCGCCTCTGTCGAGCGCCTTCACCTGATGGTTCAAGATGCTCAGCGCCCGGCCTGTCTCGGCTTTGTCGCCCTCGTAGGCCGCGATCGTCGCAGCGAGTTCCTGATGCTTGATCTTGAGCCGCAGTGCCGCCTCGTCGCGCGTGGCTTGCGGGGCGTCCGCCGGCAGCGCGTCGCGGTCGGCTTGGAGCTTCGCGATCCGATCCATCAGTGTATCAACATGCCCGAGCACGCTGACCTTCTGCTCTGCTGTCAGGATGGGTGCGCCTTTACCACGCTTCCAGAGCTGTTCGGGATCGAGCACCAGTTCGTCGGCGAGCGCCTGCGTCCGCGCGACGGGTTGCTGCTCCCGGGCGCGATCGGCGATGTCGTCGGCGTGCGCCGTAATCAAATCCTTGAGGGCTTGGCGCGATTCTTCGGGATGGTTTGGGAACAGGCGATCGACCGCTGCGAGTTCGCCCGCGAGCCGTTCCGGCGGACGCGGCACCGCCTCGGGGATTGCCTCACCCGTCAGCGCTTCGTGGTAACCGGGTGCGCGACGGAATACCGGGGGCGGATAGCGCGGCTCGGGTTCGACCGGCGCAGGGCTTGGCGGCGGGACCGCAGGCGGCGCTGCCTCGGGTGCAGGCGGACCGACCAACTCTCTAGGCGCACGCTCGGCTTCACGCGCTGCTTGCTGCTGCGCCTGGATTGCCGCAAGCGACTTTGGCGGCGGCGGCGCTTCTGGCGCGGGCGGTCCGACGAATTCCTCGGGCGCGGGCGGTCCGACGAATCCTTCGACGGGCGGCGCGACCTCGCCCGGTTGCACGCCGCCACCGATGGGCTGGTCTCCGGGCCGCGTCATCACCTCCGGCGCGGCTTCTGGCGCCCGTCCGGCGTGATAGCGAAGGACGCCATGCTCTGCCGTGCCCGCCACACCACCAAAGGCCGCGCCGGTCGCGGCCGTCCGGGCGACTTCCCCGAGGGTCGGGAGCCGATGTTCCTCCAGCCCGGTCTCCGCGACGTCCGCCCCGACATTGATCCCCGCGCCTTCGAGCGCCCGCGCGCCGGCGCGCGTAACGAGTGGCGCCTCGGGCGCGATCTCGAATCCCGGGATGCCACTGACAATCCCGCTAACAATCGACTCGTAAGGCCGCACTTCCCGGCGCAGTCCGTGACTCACCTCATAGCGTTGCTTCGCTATATTGCTCAGGGTGCCAGCAAGTGCCGCAGGCACCGCAGCCGCAGGACCGAGAAACGGGGCTGCCGCCCCGCCGACGACCAGTGGCGGGACCACTTGGAGCGCGCCGAGTCCGATCGTCTCACCCCACGTCGGCTCGCGGACCGCGTTCGGGTCGGGGTATTCATAGCCCTCTGCCCATGGTCCCGGAGGCTTCCCGGATGTCGGCCGCTCCGGCGGCGCAACGCGGTACGTTGCGGGCGCCCCGCCTGATACAGGGTGCACGTCGGATGGGAGGAGCGGTGTCGCGCGCGCGGGAGGCGGCGGCGGCTGCGCCGGCTCTTCTTCGTCGCCGAACTGATAGCGATCGCGCCACGGCCCCGAGCCTCGCGGTTGCTCGGATGGTGATGGCAGTGGCGGCGTGATCGTGATTGCCGGCTGCTGTTCAGGGGGTGGCGCTGCCGCCTGCCGCGCCACATCGCCGAGGGTCGGTACCTGCGGCGGCGCTGGCGGCTGGTCTGTCGGCGCAGGCGGCGCGCTCGCCTGTCGGGCAATATCCCCGAGCGTCGGCATCTACTAACGCGGCGCTGCTGGCTGCTGTGGCTGCCCCATCCGAGCGATCGACATCGCCCAGTTGACGAGTGTGTCCGTCGGCGTGCCCACCTTTGATGCCGCGACAAGCTGGCGAACCTGATCGGCCTGTTCCGGCGACGTCAGCGGCGCGTTGTCGAGCACTGCATGAACCTCGGGCGGCAGGCCACTCATGGGATCGGTGGTCGGGCCGGGGACTGGAGTCCCCCCGAGTGCGGCCCCGACCTGCGCGCCTCCCGCTGCCCCCGCTTTCGGTGGAGGTTGCGGCGGCGCGATGGACGGGTCAAAGCCCTCGACGGTAATCCCCTGCGACGTGTACGCCTTCGCCCGGTCGTAGACCCGGCGACGCAGTTCGTCTTGGTCGATCGGCAAGGCCGGATTCTCGCGTTGCAGTTCCCGCGTTACTTCCATCGCGAGTCCCTGCATCGAGGCGCCCTTTTCCTTCTGCGGCCTCGGTGGCGCCGGCTGGTAGCCGTGCTCCAAGAAGAACTCGCGCTCCGGGCTGCCCGGTTTGAGGTTCTTCCGGTCGGCTTCCGCGTTGCGCTCCCGCTGGATTTCCTCGGCCCTCCGACGCTGCATCTCCTCGGGCGGGACGTCCGCGAATGGGTGCTCCTTCCGGAACCGCTCCTCGGCCCGTCGCGCCGCCTCGTCCGCGACTCGCTGCCGGGCCGCTTCGTCGTCGGCAAGTCCCTGCCGCAATTGCTTCGCTTCGTCGCTGTTCGGATCGAGCGTCGCGAGACGCTGCCGCGCGGCGAAGGCTGATCCCGGCGGACGCGGCGCCGTGGGACGGAGGAAGCGCATTGCCTCATCCAGCGACCCGGCTTCGGCCCCCGCCGCCGCGATGTCCTGCGACGTGGACTTCGGGTCCTTGACGACATCGATGAATCGCCGTCGCGCTTGCTCCTTCGAGAACGCCGTCCGCATCTTCGTGGACTCGGCGAGCTCGGCAAGCGACGCACGCGGCGACGGGATCGGCTTGCCGACGATCGTGGACAGCACCGACCCGACATCGCCGACACCGCCGAGCACCTTCCCGGTGAACCCGCCCTGCGCGGGAGACAGCCAGCGCATCCCGGGCTGCGGCGTCGCCGCCTCGATGTCCGCCTGCGACATCCCGGTCCCTTGCAGCAGTTGGCGCTCGATGGCGTTCTGCTGTTCCTGCGCCTCGACGCGCCGGGGCATCGAGAGGACGCCTCCCAGCATTCCCAGCCCCGAGATGATGTCGTCGAGACGGACTGGCATCGCTCACTGCTTCGGCGGACGCATCGCCCCTTGGCTCAACGTGTTCGTGATCCCCATGTTCGTCAGCAGTGTGATGAAATCCGACTGGTTCGGCAGGCCCTGTTCCTGCGCGCCGATGCCGGTCAGCCCGGTGCCGAGATTTGCGAGTTGCTGATTCGCCTCGATGCCCAGTTGCTGACCCTGCAACTGCTGCGCGCCGGCCGTCCCGAACATGCTCGCGAGGCGATCGAGTCCCGTCTGCCGCTCTTGAAGTGCGCGGGCGGAGGCGATGTCACCAAAGTTGGTCGCGAAGTCGCCGACTGCCGTTCCTTCCGACAGCGCCTCACGCGCTGAGTTCCCGAATCCGCTTCCGGCATAGCGCGCCCGCACGTCCGCCAAGTTCGTGCCGAGGGCGCGTTGCGCGGCAGCTTGCGCCGTCTCGATCGGGTTCGGTCCCGTCCACGCGGACGGCCCGAACTGCTGTGCGGCGCCTTGTCCGTACTGCGCGTTGAACGCGTCCTCGAACGTCGTCGGGGCGGCAGCGCCACCACCACCACCACCCGTATCAGCGGCGGGTGTCGCGGCAGGCGTCGGGGCCGGCGTCGGCTGCGCCCCGGGCGCGTTCGGCTTCCCGCCACCTGCGCCGGCTGCGGGCGCACCGGTCGCTGCTGGCTGTCCTGCCTTCGCCGCCTGGTTCTGCTGCTGCAGCGTCTGGTACTTGCCTTGCTGCCCCGCCGTGCCGGCAGCTTGCACCTTGCCGTAGTGCTGCGCGACGCCGGGATGGCTCGCGAGATACTGATCGAGCGTGCCGCCCTGCGCCGCCTTCTGGACTTGCGTCTTCTGCGCCGGGTTCAGCGGACGCGGCGCCTGTCCTGGCTTCTGCGTCAGCGGCTGCACCGGCTTGCCCGCCGCCGGCTGCGACCCGCCTTTCTGGTTGCCCGCGCCTCCTGCCGGCGCTCCCGCCGGGGGCTTTGCCGCCTTCGGTGGTGGCGGCGGCTTCGGCTGCTTCGGCGGCACCGCCGTCCCGCCCGCTTTCTGTCCGCCCGGCCCGGCTGCCGGCGCGCCCGGCTTCGGCTTCGGCTGTGCCATTGGCGTTTAGCGCGGCGCCCCGGGAAGCTGCGCGATCTGCCGCTGCATCCCCGGCGCCTTCTGTCCGCCCGGCCCAGCACCAGGGGCACCCGGTTGCAGACGGCGTGGAGCACCGGCACCCGGTCCACCCGGCAGTCGCGCGATCTGTTGCTGCATCTGGGGCGTCATGCCTTGACCGGCGCCACCTTTCCCACCACCCGCCCCTTGTCCCGGCGCACCGAGCGGTGACTGCTGTCCAGGTGCAGGCGGCGCCGCCGTCATCGATGGCATCGGGCCAGTCGGCCGCGCTCCCTGTAGCTGCCCTTGGAACAATGGTGTCGAGGACGCCGGCGTCTGCGGCGCGTTCGGGTCCTTCGGTTGCGCTCCGAGTTGACTCGCCCAATTTTGCAGCCCCTGCATCCCGGCTGGCGATATCTGCCCGGTCGGTTGCGCGATCGGCGCCTGCCCCGGCGGCGGACCGCGCCAGACTTGCCCTTGCGGTGCGAGCGGATTGCCCGGTCCCTGAAAGAACTGGTTCGACAAGCCCAGCGCGCGGCCCGCGCCCATCGGCGCTCCCATCGTCGGATTCTGATTGTTTGCCATTATTGTATCCCAAAGGCTTGCAGGAACGCGGTCCGATCCGTGTCCTGCGGCACTTGCTGCGCGGGCGGTGTAGCCGTCGGCTGGAGAAAGCCCTGCGCTTTCGGTCCCGCCTTGAGCAGAATCCCCGCCGGATCGACGACGCCTTGCCAGCCTTGCTTGCCTTCGATGCCCCCCATCAGACCACCGAGCATCGACTGTCCACCACCACCTGCCATCGCTTACCCCTGCACGTTGAACGCGCGCATCCACGCGAGCCGATCGATACTCGGACTCGGGCTCAGCGCCGGCAGCCCCGGCGTCTGCATCTGCATCGGCTCGAACGGCGACCGCGGTTTCTTCACCATCCCGAGTCCTTCCTTGATCGCCATCTGCCCGTACGGCGAATCGGCGTAGCCCTTGAGCTTGCTCAACCAGCCGCCGGCTTCGTCGCTGGCCGTCGCCGCCGGCGTCGTCGCCATGCCGGCGCCGCCCGACTCAAAGCCCGTCTGCGCGCCCGCCGTGATCGCCTCGGCGCCAGGTGCCGCTGCGCCAGTCGGCGCCGCGAGCGGCGGTGTCACCGCCGGGGAGAGTCCCGCCGAGACGGCCGGCGACAGGGTGCCAGCCGGCGGACCCATCGCGGAGAGGAGCGGCGGCGCTCCGACCGGCGCGGCAGCCGCTGGCGCAATCGCCGGTAGCCCGGCGGCACCACCTGCACCCGCCGCTCCAACAGCACCTGCCGCCCCTGTACCCGCCGCCCCTGCAGCACCCGCACCGGCTGAGAGGCCGGCGGCGGCACCTTCGGCGACTCCGCCAGCACCCGCTGCTGCGGAGAGGCCCGACGCCGCACCCGTCGCCGCACCACCTAATCCTGCGCCGGCTGCGCCTGCGGCAGCACCCGCACCGGCACCCGCTGCAGCGGCAGTACCCGCGCCGGCAGCCGCAGCGGTCCCAGCGGCAGCAGCGCCCGCTGCGGCAGCACCACCAGCCGCAGCGGTCCCGCCGGCAGCGGCGCCCAGCGCAGGCACGATCGCAGCAAGGAACGGCATCGTCCGATCCTCCCTACGGCCAATAGAGGTTGCCTGTGTTCTTCGCGAGTGTGGCCTTGGCTCTCGCGATCCTCTTGTCCGCTTGCCCGTGCGGCTTCCCAGCGGCTTCGCGCGTATCGATCTGCGCCTGCAGGTTCGTGATCCGGTTCGTCAACTGGTCCTTGTTCTTGATCGACGATCGGATCGGAGACAGGCCGATATTCGCGATGTCTTCGGGCTTCGGCATGAAGGTGAAATAGGAGGAGCGTTCGGGCAGCCCGAGTTGTTCCCGCGTCTGCAGTCCCTGCTGTCCGCCGCTAGCGCTCGGGAGGAACGACCCCGGAGCGAATCCAGCGCCGGCTGTTCCAGGACTGCCCGCGTCCGCGCCGCCGCCGCCCGCTCCCGTCGCTCCCGTCGCTCCGGTCGTGCCCGCGAGGCGATTCACCATTGAGCCGCCGATGCCGAACGCGCGCCCGGGATCGCCGCTTTGCAGGTTGGACACCGCCTGCTGTAGCGGGACCGAGATCGCCGTGTCCGGGGGGTTGACCATCTGCCCGAGCATCGCCCGGGTCAGGACATCGTACCCCGGCTTCAGGACCCGCGGTGCTCCCCGGTAGTCCGTCCCCCGCTGCCACTGGTACGAACTGCCCCGACCGCCGAAGCTCATGTGCACCTCCCGCTTCTGCCGAAGCCCCGGCGTCCGTGAGTGGGCAGACGAATACCACTCTGTCGAATCGATAACCATACCGCGCAATCCAGCGGGCGTAGGCATCGAGCCGCGTCCGGCGGGCGGCGTACAACGAATGTCCCCCACGCTGCCGCGCCCACTCCCGCATGGTCTCGTGCAGCATGCGCGGACCGTCTCCCGCCTTTGCCGCCGCCCAGGCCCACGTCACCGCCCCGGTGATATTCGCCGGCAGATCGATGTACATCTTCGCCGCCGACCACGCGGCGAGCCGGCCGTCGTCCAGTGCGACCCATATCCCCGCATGGGGTAGCTGCTTGTGGTAGGCCGCGAGATCGTCCCACGTCTCGTCCACTGACTTGTCGAACTCGGGCTGCATCTCGGCGAGCGTGTCCCGCAGTTCGGATTCGAGCAGCGCCAACTGCTCTGGCGTCGTCAGTTCGTAGACCCGGATCATGTGTTCCTCGGCGTCATCCGGAGCCAGAGCGTCCAGCGCGTCATCGTGGCAGCGGTGCCCGTCGCGGCGAGCGCCGCCTGCAGCGCCACCGTGATGACATTCTCACTGTTCGGCACGCCTGCCGCCTCGGCAAACGATCCCCGCAGCGCATACGGTCCCATCTCGGCTTTCCCGCTACTCGCAAACGTCTGCGTCCCCAGCGTGACGAGTGTCCCATCGTCCTTCTGATACGAGAGGGTTGCAACCACCGCCGGACCGCCGATGACGATGTACCCGGCGCCGTAGAGCGCCCACCGATCATCGGGGAGTAAGGTCCGCAGGACATCCCACGGAATCGAAAACCCCCCCACGGTGGTCGGCGTGGTGGTAGAGATCGACGCCACCGGTCATCCCCAGAACGCCGTCGGCTTGATTTGGGTGACTGCAGTAATCCGCCCCTCAGTCGTGACGGTGATGACCGCAATCCGTGACGCACTCCCATACGTCCCTGCCGCCACCCCTGTCGTCGACAATGTGGGTGCCGGATAGGAGCCGGCTAACGATCCCGAGGCGGCGCCGGACGGGGGGAGTGACGTCGGCGGCGTCGTCCACCCCGTCGCGTAGTCCGTCGCCGACGTCTTCTGGAGCACCTGTCCTGTTGTCCCGCCTGCGGCCACCCCGGGACCGGTCGCTCCCTGCGGTCCCGTGGCACCCGTCGCCCCGGTCGGTCCTTGCGGACCCGTCGGACCCGCTGGTCCTTGCGGACCCACTGGCCCCGGTTGCCCGATAGCAACCACCCCGAGATAGATGGACTCGTTGTTCGTAAACGCCGCCCCGGTGCCGCTACTGAGCCACGTCACCGCGACCGCGGCGTACGTGCCGTTATCGACCGGCGTGGCGGTGATCTGGTACTTCGCGAATCGTGTCGAGTCGGCCTTGTCCTGGAGGTAGAGATTCGAGCCGACCGAGAGACTCTTGATGACCACCGTCAGATCGTTGTTCGCGTTCGTGATGTAGTGAATCCACATGAGCGTCGCAGCACTGGCGGTCGCGTTGTTGAGTGCCACGTATCCCGACGCAGGCGGCGCGACCGTCGCCGTCGAGAACCGATAGTCGAGGACGCTGCTCGATTGCCCCGGCGCCCCTTGCGGACCCGCCGGTCCCTGCGGCCCCGGTGGTCCCGGCTCGCCGCCGCCGCCGTCGCCGAGATTGAACGGCAGCACCACCTCGCCGTAGTTGATCGCCTGTTCGAGCGCCCGCAGGCGATCGTCGACCTTGCCGGTCCCGGGGACTTTGATCGTGTTCATCCCGGCGGTGCTTCTGGGTCTGGGTCGGGACCGTTCGGTCGCACGGACTCGCTCTCCAAGAGTTCGCGGAGCGTGCCGATCGCCCCTTCCAGTTGATGACAGGCCGCTTCGGTGTCGCGTGCGACCCGCTGCGCTTCCTGGAGTTGCAGCCGTCGGCGCAGCAGGCGCTCGGTCAGCACTTCGAGGCGGCGAGTCAAATCGTCCCGGGTCATCGTGCCTCCAGCGCGGCGAGCCGCGTCTCCACTTCCTTCAGCGCATTGACGATGGCGATCAAGATTGGGTGCATGTCGAAGACGAGCACGTCCTCGGTCTCTGCTTCGTCGGCTGGATCGAGCTTCATCTTCGTCGTCGAGACGCATTCGGGAAACACGTCCCGAACTTTCTCCGCATCGAACCCGTAGCAGAGCGGGCCGTCGGGCTGCGCCTTCAAGCGGTAGGTGATCGGGGCGAGCCGGCAGATCTCGGCCAAGCCGGCGGCGTAGGGGGCGACGTCCTCCTTGAGACGCGGGTCAGAGGGATTGATCCAAGTCGTCCCGGTCGCCTTAGTGGCATTGCTACCCGCGATCTGGAGATTACCGCTGGCATCTAGGAAGAACGGCGTCGTAAACGTGCCGGCCACGTTCAGATGGCCGACTGTCGCTTGGTCAGCGTCAACGTCGAGCGCAACGGCCCACGCCGGTTTCGCAGCGTCGTCACGCACCCACGCAGGAGTAGCGCTGAGTGCCATGTTTTCGGTCAGATAGCTGATGTTCCCGGCAGTGTAGGTGACCAGCCGCCCCTTTATCGTGCGTGATCCCGCCACGAGCGCATTGTTGGTCGCGGTCGCAGGAATGCTGACGTTCTTCGTCGCATCGGTCGGCTGGAGCGCCGTCCCGGTGTCCACCCAGAGCTGCGCCCCGCCGAGCGGCACCGTCCAGACTGTCCCATCCCACTGATAGTTGACGCCGTTCGTGCCGGCATACGTCTGCCCGACTGTGGGCGATGCGGGGAAATCGAGGGCTGCCATCTTAGTGTCCCTTCCCGGCGAGTTCCTTCACCGCATTGACGAGCGCGACGAGCACGGGGTGCATGTCGAAGGTGAGCACCTCTTCCTCCTCGCCCTCCGGATCGAGCTTCATCCGCGTGGTGCCGATGCATTCGGGGAAGACGTCCTTGACGGCGGCGGCATCGAAGCCCTGGCACTCGCGCTCCGGGTCGGCCTTCAGGCGATAGGTGATGGGCGAGAGCTTTAGGATGTCGGCCAGACCGCGATCGTACGTGCCGACGTCCTGCTTCAGGCGCGGGTCGGACGGATTCGACCACGTCGTGCCAGTGGCCTTTTGTCCGACGCTGCCGGTAATGAACAGGTTTCCGGGCGGCGAGCTGGTCCCGTCCACCTGCAAGCACTGGGTCGCCACGCCACCCGCCGATATCGCCCGGTAGACGAGGCTCTGCCCTCCGGCACCGCCCTGGAGATAGACCTCGGCAGCAGCCGCCGCCGCATCGTCGCGGGTCGTCGCGACCGGAGCAGTGAGATTGTAGCTGAGAGAAAGTAAATTATAACCACTCGCATGCGTGACCCGCGACTTCGCGGTCGACGATCCAAGCACGGCCTTGATGTCGGTCCCAGGCAACGAGAGGTTGCCCGCGTTGTCGAGCGTGAGCAGGGTCGCCGATGAACCAGCCCCCGGTGGGAATCGCACGACGCTGAAACTGTCTCCGGTATAGAGCTGTACCGCCCACGTCGGTTTGCTCACATCGTCCTGCACCCAGGCATTTCCTGCAGTAAGAGCGCCATTGAGCGTCAGATACGCGAGGTCGTTATTGCCCTGCTCCATGACGCGCGTTTTGATCGTCCGGTTTCCAAGAATTACTGTTCCAGGACCACCACCCGCACCCGGCACGCTGACCGTCTTCGTCGCATCGGTCGGCGTCAGCGTCGTCCCGGACACGCTCCACGGGCCGACCGACGACGGCACGGCGGGGACGAACTGCTTCGAGTTCCCATCATCATAGTAGATGAAGAGGTTGCCGTCCGGGTCATTGCGCCACCAGAGTTGTCCGACCTGCGGCGTCGCGGGTGGTGTCGGTCCGGCAAAGGTGCCACCGGTCCCGAGGATCAGCCCGGTCCCGGCAGAGTTCACCACCACCGTCCTGTTCGCATCCGTCGCTGTCGGCACCGGGGGCAAGGAAGGCAAGACATCCGTCGTGCTCAGCTTCACCCGGCTGATCGCGCCGTCCTTGATGTTGACCGTGTCCGCGCCGCCGTTCCACGCGCTGTAGATGGTGTCGATGTCGCCATCGACCTCGTTGGCGAGGATCGGGTCCTGGTTGCTCGGCGCAGCCGCCACCTCGGCCACATAGGTCCGATTGCCATAGGTTTTGAGCGGACGCTGAATCGTCGCCATTCCACAATCTCCTTCTCAGAGCGAACTCCAGAACCGCTGGTTCCATGCCTGCCCATTCCACATCGCGGCATTCGCCGGCTGCACGACGAGCCGCACGTTCGTCAGCCGGTCGCTCGCCATCGCTTGGCGGAACGCAAAGCCCCGAATCCGCGCGAGGCCCGACACGATCTCGATCCGAAAGCGGTTGTACTTCCCCCGCGCCCGGATCGCGTTCTCGCTGGCCCCGGGCGAAAGCAGACAGCGTTGACAGTCTGAGACGGCGGCGAAGAGATCGGTCAGGTTCTGCTCATACCCGAGCGTCCCGTAGATCACGCCCTGCTGTAGCCCGTCGTTGATCCCCTCACGCGCCAAGCAGGACACCCGGAGCACGGTACTCGGAAAGAGCGGTTCCCAGTCGAGCTTGATGGCGTCGATGTAGCGGTCCGCCGGCATCGAAAAATCTTTCGTGTCCACGTAGATGCCGGGCCGGGCAGATGGCGGCGGCTGCTCGCCCAAGATGTTCCCGTTCGTGTCCACGACGAAATGCGTCCACGTCGGCGTCCCGATCCCCGTCCCCACATGCACCAGCGCGTGATCGCGCCCGATCGTCACGTTCGCGAGATGCTGCCAGCCCCAACCTTCCGTCAGCGGGTTGTAGTAGAAGAACCCGTCGTTCGGGGACGGATGCGCGATCGTCGGGACGATCAACGCGCGCAGCCGATGATGCCAGATGAGCCGGGGCACCGTCTGCGGGAGATTCGTCGGCGGGTCGATCTGGTAACTTAAGAACCGCCAGATTTTCGTCCCGACCGCATTCTCCAATCCGACATAGACGTTCGAGTAGCCGACATGCGCCGTCCCGTACGGCGTCTCACCGATGAGTGGCGTCGTCTGCGCGTAGAACGCCGTGGACGCGCCCTGCTGCGAGCCGCCATCCGACGCCGGATACATGCCGGCATAGGCGCGCGTGAAGGCCGGGATGTTTCCGGTTGGCGACAACGCATAGAGCGCGGCGCGTGTGAAGATGCCCAGCGCGTTCGCGTTCAAGAGCCCGAGACCCACGATCCCCGAGACGGAATCATCGAGGACGAGATCGTCCGCCGCATTCGAGATCGCGGGCGTCCAGACCGTGGTCGAGTTGCTATCGCTGATCTTCACCCGGCGCACGTCCGCCTGCGACGTGCCCCATGCGGCGCCGATCAGAAAGCCGCCGAACGAGACGAGATAGGCGCACCGGAACGTCGTCCCCTGGATCAGCGTCGAGTAGCTGCCGGTCCCGTTCCAGCGGAAGATCGAGAACCCGCTGTCCCCGCTCCCGACCGTGATGCAGAGCCAGCCGTCCAGGAAGGCACTCATGGGTGCGGTCTGATGCGCCTTGTAGCGCGTCGGACGACTCCCGACGCCATCCCACGGAATCTCCGTCGTCCCGCCCGGCGTCCCGTTGGACTGGTAGAAATAGACCGGCGCGGGGTCCGCCGCGGTCGTGTCGTACGTCAGGATGAGCAGCCCCGTCGCCGGATTGAACGGGTTCATGAGCACGCCGAACACCGTCTGTGCGGGCGTCTTCCCAGAGAAGAACGATGCCGGGATCACCTGGCTGTAGGTCGGGAGCGGGATCGCACCCTGCTCATCGGGGAAGAACCCGTTACACCACGACCATTCGTTGTCCGCGATGGCGGACGGGAGGGCGTTAAAGTTGAGGCCACCCCCGAAGGTGGGCACCTGGACCCACTCGCCGGCCATCACGTCCCACGGGACGTCGTGCCCCCCGCGAGCATGAACGTCTTGTCATCGAGGATCACGCGCGCCAGCATCGACTCGAACAGTTGCCGATGGACGCCGCTGCGCTCCTCTTCTTGGAGATAGACGTAGGCATCGGCGAGCGCGCCGTAGCGCAAGACGTGCGGATAGCGGATGGTGAAGAAATTCGTGTCGTTCGGGTTCGCGAGCGCCGGCAACCGCTTCCAGTAGTCGAGCAGCAGCGTCAGATCGGCGCTCGATGGCGCCGGGTAGAGATACAGGCGCTCCTGCCACACAGCGTAGCGGGTGCCCTGGCCCGTCGTCACCGCCGACGCGGGCGCGATCTGCGGGTACTCGGGATCGCGCACGCCGCCGATCGGCGCCTCCGCGCGGATGAACTCGTCCCGCAGCGTCTTTTCGATGTAGGCGAGCGGGATCGGCACCGGAGCGGCGTCGTCCTGCCGATAGAGCGCCTTCTGCGCAACGAAATCAGACGGCAGGGCGATCGATTCGGCAGTCGCGGGGTAGGTGAGGGTGACAGACGTCGTTTCCTGTCCCCGCCACAAGTGCGCCTCTTGCATGAGGCCCACCGCCCCGTTGATTGCCTCGTCGCACACCCAGTCCGGCAACACCGCCACATTGGCGTGGGTCGCCGTCCACGTCCGGAGGTCCGTACGGAGTTGCGCGAGAGTCGCCATCGGGCAAGCGGTGGCCCGTCGCCGCCGCCTGCCCCCGGCGCGGGCCGCGCAGCCTTATCCCTTCGGGCTATCCGCGCCGCTGGACGTCTTCGCCGGGAGTTCCGGTCCGCGTCCGCCCCGGTTGGAATCGTACGGGGCGCCCGGATTCTCGGGCTTCGCGTCCTCGAAGTTCGACAGGCCGTCGCCCTCGGGACAGTCGCCCATCCCGGTGCCGTCGCCGATGCCTTGCTTGTTGGGCATTCCCGTCTCCTGTTCGTTAGATGCCGGCGACCAGCATGCGGATGACGTCGCCTGCCGCGATATCCGTCGTCACTTCGGTCCCCGCCGGAATGTAGAACCGGAGCTTGCTGGGAGGCGGACTCGCAATCGCCCACTGGCCGCGCAGCGTCGGCTTGTTGATGACCGCGCAATCGAGGACCGCGATGACCTTGTTCAGCCCGATCAGTTGCGCGACGGCGTTTAGATCGAAGCCGCTGGCATAGTCCGCGCCCCCTGATCCCGTGGATGTCGTCATGTCACATTGGGTGAAGGTCAGGCCGGCATCGACCCGCCAGGTCCGTTTGGCCTGGTCGATCGTGGAATTGAACGTGAGTGCCATCTCAGCGCCCCCGTGACTTGACGTAGCCCCGGCACCGTTCCAGATCGGACGGCGCGGGCGGCGCGTTCGTGTTCGGCTTCGCCGCCGCCATGAACTTGCGCGCATCCTTCACCGGGATGTCCGTCATGTCGATGCCGCTATTGAGGGCGTTTCCGATGTGACTCTTCTCGCCCTTCGGCGTCGTGTAGTTCGTATCGTCGCCGTAATCGCGTGGGGCTGGTCCAGCCATCGTTAGCCACCGTAGGCGTGAATCCCCTTCAGCCGGGCATGCGCCGACTGGAGCGGGATCGTGGAGGGGGAGTTCACGTCCGGGGTCACACCCGTGCAGTGCACTTCCAAGCCGCACTCGGTCAGGAACTCGTCGCGCGACGCGTCTTCGCCGGGCGACTGGCGGTTCCGGAGGAACACAGTATCGTCGATGTACCGGTAGACGAGCTTGTCCGGGTCGATGACGAGCAGATCGTACCGCCAGCTCGGGTTATCGGTCATCAGCGGGTGATTGTAGAGCATGAGCGTGCCGAACGGCGTGATGTACCGGATCAGATGGAACCCGTACGTGTCATCGGTCGGGGCCAACTCGATGCGCGCCTTGTTCTTCGCCATCGCGTTCAGGACCATCAAGGCACCGCTGCCGCAGAACGCCAGCTTCTCCCGCGACCCGTAGCGGAAGGCGAGTTCGAGGAAGGCGTCCCACGTCACCTCAGTCAGCGATCCGGCATTCAAGACGTTCAGATCGGTGTTGACCGACAGCGATGCGGTCGTGACAGGCGGCAACCAGTTGAGGAATCCGCGCGTGGTCCGCAGCGGCTGTCCCGTCGAGGTGATGTCGAGTGGCCCGGAGGCACCGGTCAAGGCGATGATCTCTTCCCGCTCGCCAAAGAGGAACGCCTTCTCCATCGAGATCGAATGGATTTGCAGCGCCTCCCGCTTCGCTTCCCGGTACGGTCCCTCGTCATCCCAGCGGAGCCGCGACTTCCGCGCCGTCCGGGTGAGTGACAGCGGGGTGCGGAAAATCTGGGTGTAGTTGAACTGGCGGACGGGCGCATAGGCAACCGCTTGGCCGATCAGCGCGCCTTCCGGGTTCCCTTCGCCGATGACGACCACCGCGTCGCCGGTCCCGACCGCCCCCGACGTGATCGCCGGATTCGTCGCGAACCGGTCGCCGATGTCTCGGCGCAACTGAATCTGGTTGTTCGTCGTGTCGACCGAGACGACGAGCAGGTTTTCCTCCGTCGTCTGGTTCTGAACGACGTAGCCGACCTTGAAGATCGTCACGTCCTTCGCCCCCGACCCGTCTGGTTGGATCGTGGCGTAGACGTTCGCCGTCCCACCCGCCGCGACGTTCGCGCCGTCTGCGGGCGCCGAGGTCGTGGCCGCGCCGCGAATCGTGCCGCGCTGCACCGGCAAGCCCTTCTCGAACCAGTGGAAGGTCGGGTCATCGGTCGGCTGTTCCCGCATCTTCGACAGGAAGGCCGTCAGCGGCGCATCCCCGTTCGGGAAATAGAGCAGGATGCCCTGGCGCCAATTTTCGGGTTCTTCGACCGGCCCGAAATTGCCGGTGCCGCGCATGCCTAGGACCGCCATGTGTTCCCTCCGTCATGGCGTCACGCAAGCCCGCGCGACGTGGGGCGCGTTCGGCGCCCGCGTCTCCGCTACCGTCTCCCGAGATCGAGAATCTCCGAGGTCAACGCCGAGCGCTGCGAAGCGGTGTTTCCGTTCATCCGGGACTGTCCGCCGCCCATCTCGCCGACCACGGGACGCAGCCGGGACTGGAGCGTCGGACGCGGGCCGGGAGGGGGAAGCGTACCGGGCACCGCGCCCGGCGCCCCGCCCGCAGGCGACGCGAACGACACGTTGTACTGCTGCTGCAAGTGCATCATCGTCCGCCGCGCCACCTCGCGCTGCGCGGACTCCCAATCGAACCGGGGACTTTCTGCCTGTTCGCGAGCCACCTGCGCGGCGAAGTGCTGGACGGTGATCTCGTGGGGAGCGAGATCGGGATACGCCTCCCAAAAGGCGGTATGCATCTGCTGCGCGCGATTGGCGATCTGCGTCTGCTGCGCGCGGGTGCCCTGATCCTGGTTGTAGTAGTTAATGAGGCGCTGTTCGGTGGCGTTCACCGCCAGCAAGTAGACCGCCTGGAGCGCACGGCTGACGATCTGGGCGCCTTGCTCCCCACCCATAAAAACTTGCGCGAGATCGTCTTCCGTCACCTGCAGGATATCGAGTCCCTGCTGCAGTGTCGGATCGATCTGCGGTTGTCCAGACGGTTGGCCAGCGACTTGCTGCGCGCCCGCGAGCCGGAGCGCGAGTTCGCGCTGGTAGTAGGCGTCGCGCTGGTCGCGTTGCTGCAGTTCCGCGCGCAGCCGATTCACCTCGCCGCGCGCATCGTAGGGGGCTTCGCCTGCACCCTCAGGCGTAGGTGCGGTCGTTGGCGGTCCCTCGGGCGGGAGGGGCGCTGACCGCGAGGGTGCAGACGGAGCACTCTCCTCTGCGCGCAGCGGATCGCTGAACGTGGTCGAGGACGGCGTGGATTCCGGTGGCGGGCCGAGGTCGCGGATTTCGTCGCGGATGTCTTGCGCGGGTTCCGCGCCGCCACGTCGTGCCATCGGGATGCCCCCTCGCACCCCTGGTGGTGTCGCCGCACCCCGACAGGGGTTGTCGCGGCCCCTAGCAAACGCTAAATGCCGCGTCAATACGCCATGCTGGTTCTGAATGATCTTCGACGGCGGCGTTCGGACGGAAGCCCACGGACGGATGTCGCAGTCCGAGCCGCCGGGTGGGTGCATTCGGAACTTCCGGCACACCCCTGCACCCACCCGGCGGGTTTCAGTCCGGAGGAGTAATGAGCGGGCAACGGCCACCCAAGGACCCCGGCGTCATGGGTCCCCAAGGAGGAACGAAGCATCTCCGCTCCGTACCCCCACCCGGACCACCCGACCGCGTGCTCGCGATCCGCCAAGCCCGGCAACTGTTCACGAACAAGTATCTCGATCTCCTGGTCGAACCCGCCGTCATCGAGCACATGCGGGAGATTCTGACGACGGCGAAGGACGGCAAGGAGATCGGGTCGATGCTGAATGCGATTCTCCGCGCCGTCGTCCCGCCCGAGGACACACTCACGACGGCGGTCGCCGTCACGCTCGCCCACGACATCCCACGCCCGCCCCCGATCGACGTCACCCCGAGCCGTTGATGAAAATCGCGCTCGATTACCACCCGAACCCGAGTCAACGCCCGTTCCACGCCTCGTCGGCCAAGTACCGGCTGCTCTTAGGCGCCGCCGGCAGCGGGAAAACCGTCGCACTCGTCATGGAAGACATCCTTGAAGCGATGGACTACCCGGGCAGCACGGGCGTCGTCTTCCGGCGCTACTACCCGAGCCTCCGGGACACGACCAAAAAGACGTACCTGGAGATGTGTCCGCCGGCCCTGATCGCCCGGGAGATCAAGTCGGAGGGGCGGGAAGAGTTGGAGTTCATCAACCGCTCCCGGACCATCTTCCGCGTCCTCGATGACTACAAGAAGCTCGGGTCGATGGCCTTCGATCGGGTCAAGATTGACGAGGCGATCGAGATCGATGAGCGCGAGTTCCTCGCGCTGCTCGCCCGCATGCGTGGCAAGGTCGGCCCCCGGCGCATCTCGCTGGCGACGAACCCCCCGGACGAGGATCACTGGCTGTTCCGCTGGTTCGTGGAACAAGCGACGCCGGACAAGGCGGTGTTCCACTCCAGCACCTACGACAACGCCGAGAACTTGGCGCCGGACTACCTGCAGGCGCTCGAAGCCTACCCGCCTGCCTGGAAGGAAAAATTCCTCTACGGGCGCTGGGGGTTCCTCGCGGAAGGGCAGCCGGTCTTCGAGGACTTCGATCCCGCGATCCACGTCGCCGATCTCGCCATCAACCCCGACCTGAAAGTCGTCCGGGGCTGGGACTTCGGCTACGTGCACCCCGCCTGCGTCTGGCTGCAGCAGCACCCCGGCGGACACATCTTCTGGCTCCGCGAACTCATGGGCACGAATATTGATCTCCGGACGTTCGCGACCGAGGTGCTGCGCCTATCCGCCGAGTGGTTCCCCGAGACGACCGAGTGGGAGGACTACTGCGACATCGCCGGCACCTACAAGAACGACCGGGCACCCACGTCGGCACAGATTCTCCGGAACGAGTTCAAGATTCAGACCTACGCCCGGAAGTACAGCCTGAACTACACGATCGAGCGCATGCGCGGGCTCTTGCGGATCGAAGCGGACGGGCAGCGCCTCTTGCAGATCGATCAGTCCTGCCGGCTCTCCCGCCGCGCGTTTGCCGGCGGCTATCACATGGACGCGAAGCGGGACGAACCGGCGAAGGACCTCTTTTACGACAACATGATCGATGCCGGTCGCTACGCGATCACCGCGTTGACGATGGGTTTTGGGACCGACCCGGCCGACCAGAAATACGCCGGGAAGAAACTGCCCGAGTGGCGGCACGCGATCTGAGGCCGGGGGAGGGCAGCGCCCATGATGACCCAGGAGATGCGCCAGGCGCTGCTCGACGGGCAAAGCCCGCTGCAGCAGAAGCTGACTCCGTTCCTGCGCCGCCGGATCGACGCCGCCGAGGACCATTGGGGCAAGCGGCATTCCCGCTGGCGGGAATCGGAAGAGCTCTACCGCGCCTATCGGGTTCCGGACGAGCAGGACACGAAGACGCGGAAGGACACGCTCACCCAAGGCGTCGAGAAGATTGTCGTCCCGTACAGCTACGCGACGATGCAGTCGATCCTCGCGTTCTTCATGTCGATCCTCTGCGAGCGGACCCCGATCATCCCGGTGCGCGGGGACGGCCCGTGGGACGTCACCCCAGCCGGGTACATGGAGTCGGTGCTGCACTACCAGATGGAGAACATGAACCCACCCGGCACGCTCATCCTGTTTCAGTGGCTGCTCGACGCGTGGCGCTACGGGGTCGGGGTCATCAAGAACCTCTACACCGTCCGGGAGTGGGTGGATTTGGTCCGCACCTTCTCGGTTGATCCGCTCACCGGGCAGCAAGTCGACCAACTGCAGGAAGAGGACGTCACCGCCTACGAAGGGAACGAGGCGCTGAACGTCTCGCCGTTCGACTGGTATCCCGACCCCGGGCGCCCGATGTCCGAGTTCCAGCGCGGCGAGTTCGTCTTCCACCAGACCCGGCGGTCGTGGACGGAAATGCTGGTCCGGGAACAGGAAGGCGTCTACGTCGGCGTGAAGCAGATTCCCCGTGGCCTCGGCATGGGCGGCGACCGCAGCAGCGACGGCCGCTACACAGGGGGCTTTGAAGAGAACTCGTCCATCCCCCGGCTCGTCGGCATGGACTACCCCTACGGCGAGGACAACCGGCGGACCGAACAGGAAAAGAACTACATCCGCCTCGATGAGGGCTGGTGCTGGATCACGCCGGACCAGATGGAGAAGTTGACCCTGAAGCAGTTCGCGCCGCCCACGATGTCGATGGCACCGCGCTTGTGGGTGTTCACCTTGGCGAACCGCGCCCGCTGCATCCGGGCGGAACCGGCGAACCTCCCGGGCCGGCGGTTTCCGTTCGAGATCATCGAGCCGAACTACGACGTCTACTCGCCGTCGAACGTCGGCATCATCGAGACGACCCGCGGGCTGCAGTATCACCTCTCCTGGCTGTTCAACTCGCGGATGATGGCAGTCCGCAAAACGCTCAACAACGAACTGGTGGTCGATCCCTCGATGATCGAGGAAGCCGATCTCCTCGACCCAAAACCCGGGAAGCTCTTGCGGTTGACGCGCGCCGCGCAGAACTCGCAGTCGATCGACAAGGCCGTTTTTCCGTTGCCCGTCGTGGACGTCACGGCGTCCCATCACCAGGACAGCCAGGTCATCCGGGAGATCGGCGAAGAGGTGACGGGGGCGTCCCGCCTGCTGATGGGGCTGTCGAACACGGGCCGGCGCGCAGCGACGGAGGTGCAAGGGCAACTGCAACTCTCGTCGGGCCGCATGAAGATGCTCGCCGAGTTGATCGTCTGCCAAGGGCTGCGGCCCTGGGCGCTCCAGATGTCGCGCAACACCCAAGTCTTCATGACGTCGTCCATCAACATCCGCGTGCAGCAGGCGCTCGCGTCGATCTTGGGACAGCAGTCGGCACAGATCGATCCGCATCTCCTCCAAGGCTCGTTCACGTTCCCGATCCTGGAGTCCGGCATCCCGACCGACAAGATGGCCGAGCAGCAAGTCTTCCGGGAACTCTTCCAGACGGGCATGCAGACCGGCCTCGCCACCCCGGCGCTGCAGATGGTCAACTGGGTCGCGCTGTTCGCTCGCTTCCTGCAGACGATGGGCATCCGGAACCTGCAGGACTACATGGCGCCCGGCGTCCCGATGCCCCAGGTCCAAGTGATGCCGGACCAGCAAGTGCAGAACCAGACGCAGCAGGGGAACCTCGTCCCCGCGCGTCCGCCCGGCATCGAGCCGACCACGACGTCGGACGGCTTCCCCATGCAGATGAATCCGATGGCGGGGAACGGCGCCAGCACGGGGATGTGATGCCACGCCGCTACTATCACCGTCCGGTCCCCGAACTCCCCGCCAGCGGCTATCTCGGACGCCAAGCGCAACCGGACGGCGGCTACTCGACCGAACTCAACATCACCGTTCCGCATCCGACCGACGTCGGACGCTGGACAAACATCCCCTCCCTGGTCCCCGGACAGATCGGCACGGAAGCGATCCTCGCGGGCAGTCCGATCACCGACGAGCAGCAGCAGCGTGCCATCGACTTCGCCGCCTTCCTGCAGGCGCACGGCGTCCAACTACCGAGCTTCGAAACCCCCGACGATGCCGTGGCCGGCGCACTCCACCGACACAAGCAATTCGAGTGATGCAATGTAGGAGAATGATCTCATGCCCACCGACGACGGTTTGTCCCAACTCGCCCGCGTTCTTCTTGCCAGTGAGTGGGGACTACGGAATCCCCGTGGGGATCAGGATGTGACGCCGGGTGGTTTCGATGCGTCCGTGATCCAGCCAGTCGATCCACGCATGGAGCGCATTATCCGCGGTCGATCACCTATGGAGTTGGACGAGCAGCAGAACGTCGACCGGTGGCTAGGAATTCTCCACAGCCTGCCGCAACGGACCTGACGAACTGATGGCGCTTCAATGGTGGTGGCATTGGTTCTGGTGCCGCATCTATCCGCGTGGCGTCATCCGCGACGGCACGCTCGTCTGCCCCGTCTGTAGCCGCGTGCTCGCACCGAAGGACTAAGCAGTGTGCGGCTCGCCATCGTGCTCTCGCTGGTGAGCCTCGCCGCGGTGAGCGACGCACGCACGATCGAGGGAGTGCTCGGCGACGCGCAGGAACAGGTCCATCTCCGGCCCGCACCCGCCTTCACGCACTTTGCCGCCCATCTCGGGACCCTCGTCACCGCCCCGACGCTCACGTCCCCGACGAGCGCCGCACTCTCCGGCGGGACGGCGATCGATTCCACCATGTCCATGCTGGGACCGATCTTCCTCGACCACGCCGAGACGCTGGGCGCTGGCGTGACGAACGTCAACGTCATCAGTCAGCGATCGTTCGCGGACGTGAATCTCTTCGGGCAGCCGTTCAATCAACTCGGCAGCGTTTTTCCTGTTCTCGCCGAACGCACCCGGACGGGCAATCCGAACGCGCCCGCGTTTCTCGGATTGCGCCTCGCCTATCATCTCGATTTGGCCGTGTGGGCGACCGCCATCGCCATCAGCCACGGCATCACCGATGCCTTCGATCTCTCCGTCGTCCTCCCGGTGATCTCTACGCGGCTCGATGGCGCCGTCACGGCACGCGTCGTCGCGGCGACCGGCCCGCAGGGAAGCACCTTCATGCCCGTCCGGCATGCCCCGACGATCGGCGGCACCATCCCCACCATCCAGTCGACGGGCATCGGAGACATCACCGTGCGGGCAAAATACCGCGTGCCCGTCCCGCGTCCGTGGCGCGTCGCGCTCTCACTCGAAGGCCAGTTTCCGACTGGCGATCAGTTCGACTTGCACGGCACGGGCGCCTACTGGATCACGCCCGGCTTCACCGTCTCGCGGCTCCTCTGGAACGGACAGGCCGAGCTCGACGCGCACGCCGATCTCCACTTCAACATCACGCGCGGCGTCCAGTCCCAAGCCCTCTATGGCGCCGCCGCGTCCGTCGTGCTGTGGCCGAAACGGGTCGCCGGCATCGTGGAGTTCTTAGGCACGAGCCAACTCGATACCGCCTTCGCCCCGCACGACACGGATGTCCTAGTGCTGACCCCGAGCGGCGTGGCACCCGACCCGCTCCTCGGCGTCGGCTGGTCAGGGCGCCTCGATCAGTTCAACTTGTCCTTCGGGATTCGCGCGCGCGTATGGAAAAATCTGGTGCTGTTCGCAAACGGCATCTACGCGCTGAATAGCGACGTCGGCGTCCGCCCGGTCGGCGTCATCCCGACCTTCGGCCTCGGAGCGACGTTCTGATGCTGGCGCTTGTCCTCGGCATCATGCTCGCGAGCGCGCGCGCCCCACTCACCACCGTCCCGTCCGAGAAGGCGCTCTGCCGGAAGGTCTGCAAGCTGCCGGGACCGCCGGGACCGACCGGCGCGACGGGACCGATCGGTCCGAGCGGCGCCACGGGACCCGCCGGCACGCCCGGCATCCCTGGCACACCCGGCATCCCCGGCGCACCGGGCATCCCCGGACCGCCGGGACCGACCGGCCCGACCGGGACGGCAAGCGGCGCCACGGTGACGGCGCGCAGCGACGGGGTGACGGTGCCGCGTCCGACCGTGAACGAGCCGATCGTCGTCACGGCGGACTGCCACCCGGACGAGCAGGTAATCGGCGGCGGCGTCCGCGCCATCCCCTCGAATCCGATCGACGCGGCCCACATGCATGTCCAAGACGACGGACCGACCACGACGGGGTGGACGGCGCAAGTCGCGGCGACCGCCCGCTTCAGTCCTGGGAGCGAACTCACCGTCACCGTCACCGTCTACTGCCTCGGAGGATAGGAGATGGCACTCACGACGAGCTATGTGGAGCAGGCGCTGCGGCGCATGGCGCAGTCCGGCGATCTGGACGTCATCCGGGCACTCGTCCGCGGCGCAGCGGCGCTGGTCGAAGACGAACTCCTAAAGAAGCTCTCGACGTTCCCCGTCGCCGATGGCAGCGATCTCTCCGCGTTCGCCTACCGCCAAGGCTGGCTGCGCGGCCTCCGGCAAGTGGAAGCGATTGTCGATCCCGACCGGGTGCGCCGGGCGATGGAAGCCGGCGAGGACTACACCCGCACGGCATTCAGCGACGAGCAGTTATAGCGCCGCAGCCTATCCGCACTCGCTTCGGCTGCAGCAGGCGGGGGTGGGAACATGGCCCTGACGAAGGAGGACAGCCATGCTGTCTGCGGCCCGCTACGTCCTCAGTGTACGGTCGGGTGCCCCCGGGACCCGCGCCGACCCTTCTGGCCCCGCAGGTCCCGCAGGAACGCCAGGTAGAGGTCGATCTCCGCACGCTCCATCAGGAGCGTCCCGACGAGTTCGTCCGCGTCGGGCAGATCGCACTCGACCAGTTTCGCCGGATTGACGCCGACAACACAGCGCTCGAACGTCACCAGATTGAACTCGCCCGAGACGTCGACCGTCACCGTGCCGTCGTCGCGGTACCCCACGATCGTGACGCGCTGGCCGTCCGCCATCCGGTAGAGGCGGTTTGGCGGGTAGCGCGCGATCAGCGCCCGAATCGTCGACGGCTGCTCGACCAGCCACTCAGACCAGTAGGGTTCTTGCTCCTCCAGCGCGTACAGGATCGCCATGTCCGTTGGCCCTCCCTCAGCGATATACACCACCACCCAGCCCTGCCTTCGGCGTGAACGGCACCGTCGCCACCGTCGCGTGGCGCTTGCACCGCCAGACGACGAGCGCACTGCGATACGGGTTCGGGTGATGGTACGCCCGCGCCCGCCGATCCCAGCCCTTCGGGCGCCGCCGGCTCCGGTCCGCGTCCCGGCCCCACGCGCCCCGCAGCGCCGGGGGCATCCGCCGCTGACAGACGGGACACACGCGCCGGTCCATGCTCCTGCCGGCAACGGGAATCAGGTAGAGCTTCCGCACCGCCGCTCGCCGCGTGTCGTTCGGTTCCCCGCGCGCCGTCAGTGCTCCCACGGCTCCTTATCGGGATTGCGATCCGGGCCGGGTGTCGGGTTCCGCGCCGACAAGGGCGCCCGCGACTTCGGCGGCGGTCCCTTCCGCATCGGTAGCGGTCGCGACTTCGGCTTCTTCGCGAAGTCCTCCAACTGCGACTCCGTCATGCCCGTGTCCGTCTGCTGCCCCGCCCGCTTGCGGCCGAGTTCTGCGCCCATGAACCTGCGCTGCTTCTCACTCACTGATAGCATGTTCCCCTCCACACGGAAACTCACTCGGGTCGCCCCGGAAATAGACTGGCGGGTCGGCCACGTCGCCGCAGCGGCAGCAGGTCTCCGGATCGGCGCCCCGCACCAGATGCGGCTCGCGGCCCGGGTAACGCGCCTCATAACAGCGCCCGCAGAGCACATGCTGCCACGCACTCACGAGGTCGCCACCTAGCAGAACCCCCTCGCGTTGCCTAGGGGGTCCGTGCTACCCCCCCGGGGGTAGGGAGGGACTGCCGATGGAACCGACGCACCGACCATACCTCGATACGCTCGAAGGCATCTGCGCCCGGCTCGTCACCGCCTACGAGCGCTGCGGCGATCCCTTGACCGGCTGGTTCCCCACGCACAACCACGACGAGCGCTGCCCCGCGCACATCAGCGAAGCGCAGGATTGCGCCTGCGGCGCCGACGAGTTGCGCGCCGCCGTCTCCCGCTTGACCGCCGCGCTCCTCCTGGGACCGGGCGCATGAGCCCGCTCGTAGAGGTCGGCATCGGCGCCACGATCGGCTGGTCCGCCGGCTGGCTGACGTCCTGGTGGGTGCACCGCCACACCCGCCGCGCCCGCCGCGCCGAGGAACGCGCGCTCCGCGAAGCGCAGCGCACCGTCGCCGCCGCCGGCCCGATCATCGAGCGCGAGATCGCCCGCCTGCAGCAGGAGATCGACCGGGAACGCCTGCACTGAAACGAGAAACGCCCCCGAAGGCGGCGACCCTCGGGGGCGTACATCCGATCCTGCCGAAGACAGGAACCGAACCGACAGACTGAACTCTACCGGGAACCCGCGGGCGTCCGCAAGTCCCCCCCCGCCGGCACCACCGGCTCACACCAGCATGTCAGGCCCTCCCGCGCTTCCTTCGTCCGCCCCACCTTCGCGAGCACCATCAGTACCACCGCCTGCGCCTGCTTGTTCGCCTCCAGACATGCGGACTCCGTCGGGAACGCCATGTACGGCGCCCGCGGCACGCCCGCCACCGGGACCGTCACCAGCCCCGCACAGATGGTGATCCAGCCGAGGACCGTCATCAGGCCAGAGACGGTACCATCCCCCGACCCTGTGTCACCACCTGCTACCCCCCCCCGCAACCCTGAAAAGGCTTGACGGCATCCTAGACCCATCGTACAGTGCGGACACGTCTCATCCATCATGACTCCGAAGCCCGAACCGACCACCAGGGCGGCGGACAAGCAGCGGCTGATCCGGGATGCGCTGGACATGCTGCGCGCGGCCCACGCCATCGACGAACGTGACACCCTCACCGCGGAAACGTGGCTCGCCTGGTACGAGGCCACGATCCCAACCGTCACCGAGATCAAGGTACTCGCCGCCGCGATGGAGCGCGAACTGGAAGTGCGACGCGGGGAGGCCGTGGTGCAGGAAGGCGAACGACGGGGAGGCGATCAGAAGAGTCAAGAAATCAAAGTAACACAGTGTGTTACTTCGATCCCCGATGCCGAGAAGATGGAGCGGTCGCGAAACCGTCAACTCGGCCGCGCCGCCCCGCAGGTCCGGGCGTGGATCGCGCGCGAGGCGACGGCGGGCCGCGTGCCGACCCGGCGGGGCGCGCTCACGGTCGCCGGGATCGCGCTCAAGGAGACACCCTCCGTGACCGAAAAGCCGACGACCAACGCCGAGCGCATGCGGCAGTACCGGGCCGCGCGCCGGGCGCAACGGGAGCGCGACGTGGCGGCGCACAAGAGCCGCCGTGAACTGGCCGACACGCACGTCCTCGCGACCATCGAGGCGTTGGCGGCGGACGGCACGTTCTTCAGCGATGCCGAAATTCACCACCGCACGAAGATTCGGGCGCAGGACCTGATCCGCTACACCCGGCTGCTCGACTGGCTGACGATCGAGCGCACCGGGGCAGGTACCCGGTTCACCATCAACCACCAACTCCGCGCCGCCATCGCGGTCTGGAAGATTACCCCGTCGCTGCCAACCGTCACGGTCGCAGCGGCCTTGCCCGTCGTGCTCGCCGAGCTCCGACGGCGACGAAAGGAGAATCACGAGCGCATCGTCCGATCGAACTGGAACGTGCAGTCCATCAACAAGTTGATCCAGCGCGAGTATCTCAACTGGGTTGAGAACGAACTCGCCCGCTTGGTCGACCTCCTCCCACCGATGCCCGTGCCCTCGGCACCCGCGGCATCGCCACCCCCGCCGTCAGTAGAAGACGGCACGAAGGAATTATCCGATGGCTATTGTGAAAACGGACGTCAGGGCCGAACCGCTGACGCCGGACACCCTGACTGACTTCGAGCGCGCGATCCCACTCCCCGGCGAGCGCCCGCTCAACCCCACCCGGCTGCGCCAGCTCCAGCACCTGCTCGTCGCCGATGAGTTCTATGGCGTCGACTGGCATGTCGGCATCGACGAGGAGACCGGACAGCGCTACCGCCTCGACGGCCAGCACACCACCGCCCTCCTGCGCCACCTCCTCACCATCGATCGCACGGACCCGGAGCAGGCGGACATCCCAGCCTTCCCCGAGGGCCTCATCGCGTCGATCACGACGTGGAAGTTCACCTCCGTCGCCGAAGACGCGACCGAGCTGTTCAACATGTTCAATAACCCGATGAGCGTCCGCTCGAACGTCGACATGCTCTCCGTGTTCCGAGCCACCTTCGCCGACCTCGCCGGACTCGATCTCCAACTCATCCACAAGCTCCTCGCCGGTGTGGCCCATGCCTTCAAGAAGCTCCAGTCGCCGTTCGTCGTCGAGTTCGCCGGCGAGCATCTCTACATCCCGGTCCGCCGCTTCCACGGCCAGCTCCTCTACCACGAGGGCGTGCGCCGCTTTATCCGCTGGGCGGCACAGTTCACGGATACCCGCAACCACCACTTCCTCGCGAAGTCCGGCATCGTCGCCTCCATGCTGGAGAACTGGATCGAGGATGCGGCCGACGCGACGACGTGGTGGACCTTAGTCCTCAACGAGAACCACCCCGACCGCGACGATGAGTCCCGCGATCTCGCCGAGGCGCTCAAGAAGCTGGCCGGCGGTCCAAAGAAGTCGTTTTCCGAGGACTACCACCAGAAGTGCAGCAAGTCCTGGCGCAAGCACCGCAAGCCAGCCGCCCCGGCGGCGCAGGTGAGCGCGCCCGTCGAGCTCCAGCCGTAAGCGGAGAGGGGGGGAGGCACCCGCCCCAGGTCGGCCGACCTCGTCGACCTGGGGCGCTCGCCGCGCGCCAATGACCAATCCCGACCACGCACCCTGCTGGCACGTCCGCGTCCTCCCGCACCCCCCACCAAAGCACGGTCCCCACACCCACCACACTACCATCGCCCTCTCTGACGTCCCCGCGCCCAAAGTCGCCGTCTGCTGCTGGTGCGGCGCCACCACGCCCTACAAGAACATCATGACCCCGCTGCCGACCGACCACCCCCGATGAGCATCGACACGACCCCACCCGTCTGCTGCCATTGCGGGCGCCTCATGATCTTCACGACGATGAGCATTCAGTCGTCCGACCTGTGGGAGGAATCGTGGCGCTGCCCCGACGGTGGCTGGATGCGCTTCCGCTCCGTGCCACCCCCACCAGGCTACGCACAGCCCGCCGCGCTACCGCCGCCGACTCCACCACCCACGCTCCCCGAGCAACGCCGCGACGAATACTTCGCCGCGCTCGGCAGAACCTTGCCGGAGTGGCTCGATGCCAAGCAGGTCGCGGCCCTGCTCCACCGCTGCGAGTCGACCATCCGCCACCTGCCCCCCGATGCCATCCCCGGTCGCCAGCAGCACGCGAAGGGGTACAAGGTGCGCTGGAATAAGCAGCGCGTCCTCGACTGGCTCGACCGATTGACTCGGGAGACGTGACCCCGCCCATGAGCACCCCCGCCGACTCCCACCCCCTCGATCCCCTCAGCCACGCGCTCGGCGAACTCAAAGGCCGCGTCGATCAGTTCGAGAAACGCGTCGACGATCGCTTCGATGCCCTCGAACGGCGCATCAGCGGCCTCTACGCCCTCATCGTCGTCGGCTTGACCATCATCGGCTGGCTCGTCACCCGCCGATGACCGACCGGGAGCGCAGCGATCGGATCGCCCATCGCTTCGATCGCCTCGACACGTGCATGGACTGGCTGATCGCCCTCGCGCTCGCGGCCCTCCTCGCCCAGGTCGCTACCCTCGTCGCCGTCCTCGTCCGCACCCACTGACCCCCCTAGACAGCGCCCTCCACCTGGGTGTACCAGCGCCCCTCGGAGGGCGCCGGGACCCGATCCCGGCAGGCGTTGCGTCGGACACCCAGCCGCCGCAGGTCGAGGAGACGGCGGATTCGGACCCGCGCATGAGCGGTCGGGATCGCACAGCCCCCGTCTGCCACCCCTCCGACCTGACACACGGGGGCATGGGAAGGACAGGGGGGTAAGGGGGGTCTAGGATGGGGCGCGAAGCCGACTCTGAGCGCTCACCGCGCTGTGGCGCCTCGCCCCACGCTCCAACCCGGACAAAGACGCTCCAATCCACCTCAAAGCGAGGGGAAAAACCCCTCTTTTCCCCTCGCACTCCCCTTTTCACCCCCCCGTTCTGTGTGGTGAGGACCAGATCGACGCACATGCACGTCGAGATCGCGATTTTCCATCGAAAATCACGCGTTTGGAGCGGATTCGCGCTGGATTCGGCCGCGCAGCGCGTGGATTCGACGATTCGGCCCTCCGAGGCACCTCATCGCCGGCGCAACCGACCGATTCGGCCTGGATTGGCGGTCGGAGCGGCGACCAGGCGCTCGAACCGCGGCGCTGCGGGTGAAAAAAGTCCGTCTCGGCTATATTCCGGGGGGGAGGCCATGGCCCTGGCGGATCGGGGTCCCCGGCCGCGTCGGCAGCTCGCAGCGTCAGCGGGGCCAGCGTCGCGTCGCGTCTCGGATCGGGAGTCCGATGCGCTGCTGAGTGATATCGCGGGGGTGGATGGTAGGGGACCCCGGTCGCTGTGCCAGTTGAGGCGTTCGAGCTGGCATCGGACCCCGGTTGGGACGACCCAAATAGCGCAGGTGCCATAGCAGGAATGTTACGCGGCGCCGGTTAGCAACGGCAGGCCGTTATGTAAATATGACCAAATTCTCAGTTTTAGGAATGGCCTATCCGGTCGCGTTTCCTCAGCCCGTCCACCGAGCTTTTCCTGCCCATTGCGACACATCGCCAAATCGGGTACGTCTGACCCTGTAGGTGGCACTCCGGCGAAGAGTGCAACCCCCGGTGTCACGGAGGCACTGCGGAACAGACAGGGAGAACCGACATGACAGGATACGACGGCAACGGCTACGACGTGGGGGACCGCGTCGAGCTCCATCCGGGGAGTGATCTCTGGATGCGCGGCGCCAAGTTCGGGACGGTGGTGGGTGCGAGCCTCACGCACTATGACCGCGTGCGCGTTCGGCTCGATCGCATTCCCGGCAAGGTCTACTGCGGACCGGCGGATCGTTTCCGCCGCATTCCAGACGGGGGTGCGGCATGAATCCCGGCCTCGTGATGGCGCTAAGTTGCGCGCTGAGTGGGCTGTTGATGTACGCGCACGCGTTGAGGACGGCGTAGATGATTCCCTTCATCGTGTTGCCGATTGTGGGCGTGTGCCTGGCGTTGACGGGCTACTTAGCGCTCGACATCTGAGAGCCGTGTGACTGTCCCCGTGCGTGCGATGCGCGGGGACGCGTGACACGACTGGGGCGGGACGGCGAATCCTGCCCAGCTCGAAGCCAATCCAGGCTCCGGGAACGACAGGAGAGGAACCGACATGGCACAGACACAGAAGGTGCGCGGGGTAGCGACGCGCGTCTACGACGATGAGGGCGGGACGAGCGTCCAGTATCATGCGACGGTCGTCGTGCACTTCACCGAGTACACGGTGACGCTGAACAGCGGGGGCTGGCGGACGGCGACGACGAAGGTGCGCATGAACCAGGCATCGTCGGAGTTCAACCTGGGATATAGCGTCTATGGCGAATGCGGCACGCGGGAAGAATCGGACGCGCACATGGCGCGCATTCAGAACATTTGGACGCCCGAGGAAGTGCAGCATATGTGCGCGGCGTGTGACGAGGATTGCGAGGGGTCGTTTAGCTGGCGTCCGTGCGAGTGCTGCGAAAGCACACTCGGCGGGTCGCGTCACCGATTCGTCGTGCTCGGATGACCGGGCAACTGGACTTGTTCCTGATGATGCTGGCGCTCTATCCGCTCTGCCGGGTACTCGACCGCATCGAGTGCTGGTACCGGTGCACCTACCGGAAGGACTGGCGCTACATCCCATCCGACTTTGACTAGCCGTCTGAGCGTGCTGCCTCGGGTTCGACCGAGGCGGCACCACTGAGACGACTGCGTCGTTCTGCCAAGCCGGCTGAGTCTGCCCGTGTGTGCGATGCGTGGGCAGGACTGAGCCGACTGCGCCCGCAATGGTGCCCGCCGAGAAGCCGGCGCCAGAACCCCGCCTGTTTCGGGGAAGGTGATTCCCTTCCCCGGGGCCAACGCGGGCCTGTACGGGGCGCTAATGCGCTCGCCGGGGCATGTTTGGGAGTGGTGCCCGCCCAGAGTCGCGCTGCCACCTGCCGGCACCTGGCGGGGCGGCTCGCCCCTGTCCGGGGGTACGTGGTAGAACCCAAAAGAGCCGCACCCGCGTATGCCGCATGCACTGGTCCCCTCGGATGGGGTTGCCGCACCTGCCCGGTTCATCCGGAGCGTGGTGCGGCCCCGTCCGAGCGCACTCCCGGCGATCAATCCCGCCGATGCCGAGCTCGCCGAGGCGCATGGGTTCAAGGAGCCGGAGCCGTCCAAGGGGACGGACCCACGGCTCTGGTGCCGGGTGCATCATCGGCCGATGACTGTGCTGGGTGGGTTAGGAGTCCGCCGCGTCTGGTGCCCGCAGTGCGCGCCGAGCATTCGGAACCCGTACGGGTATCCCGATGGTCTCTTCTGCGCGGCGGTGCGCTGCGGGATGCCGGCGCGCTGGGACGTCTACGGCGTGCCGGTATGTGGGGAGCGGTGCGTGGAGCGGATCGGTGCGGGCTGCGGGGTGCGGATGGCTGCCTGTGCGCTGCGCGTGGTCGGGGTGCGTTCCGCGAGTGGCGGGACGATTCTCTTTGGCTGGTTTCCCGATCAGCGGCGGCGCTCGCAGTCGCTGCGGCTCTTGTGGTGGCATCCGGGTGCACTCGACGCCCGGAGTGCGCGGCTGCGCTGGCCGAAGGTGCGACGCGGGAAGCGGACGCCGTATGCCACCGTCCTCACCGATCAGGTGCTCGGCCAGTTCTTCCGCCGGCTCGCTTATACCCGGGTGCGTGAGGCGCGGCCCGTGGTGCGCGCGCTCATCCGCTGGGAAGCCGGTCGAGGTCCGTTCCCGTGGGTGCCGGCGACGTTGCAGCCCGTGCTGGATCGGCTGGCGGCGCATCGGGCAGGACTCGTCGCAATGCGGCAAATCCCGCAATCAGGATAGCGTCCGCGGCGCCGTCGTGGCGGCTGAGTGCCGGCGGGTAACTGGGAAAGCGTTCGACGGCGATCCGGATGGATGCCCGTTTCCCGCAGCCGATGAGGCCGTATTCCCGGCGCCAGGCGAGCGGCGCCACGATGGCGAGTGGCACGCGCGCAGCAGCGACGAGGCCGCGCCACAATCCAAACCCGACGCCAGTCCGGAAGGACGACACGACGCCTTCCTGCGGGCGTGGTCCTTGGTGCTCGATGGCGACGAGGGCGACGCTGACGCCGGCCGGGGCCACGGCGTCGGCGAGCAGCCGCCACATGCCGGGGACGTCATACTCCCGGCGTGGGCGTTTCCGGATCGTGACGGTCAACGTCGGCGTGGGTGTCACGCTGGTGAGATGCAGGATTGCCCCGCTCTGGTGGAGATCGAGGACGGCGAGCGCGCCGTCCAGTCCGGGGTCGATGCCAACGACGCGAATCATATCTCTTCGATGACGCGTCGGGCGTCTTCCCACCGAAACGCCCCGATCATCGCTTCGTAGCGCACGGTGTTCGGCGCGCAGGCGATGATGCCGCCCGGTCGAAGATCGCTGATTGAGAGATCGATGTCCCTCGGATCAATCACGATGAGCGGGCAGCGGTCGCGCTCGATCATGTCGGCGATGTTCATAAGGGTTCCGTCCCGACGAGGACGAGCTGCATCGGCGGATTCAAGTAGTCTGTGACCACGCTGCCGAGAATGCCAGTGCCAGGATACAGGTCGACGATCTCATCGCCAGGCTGGACATTCAGGACATCGAGTATCCATCGGCAGAAGCTGGCGGGCTTCGCCCCGATGAGGCCACGCTGCAGCGTGATATTTGCCGCGTGCCAGTCGCGCACCGTCGCCTGCTCGCGCGTGCGCGGGCGCCCGCCGTAGCAGAGAACCGGCTCCCATGCATACGCGACGCCGACGTAGGGCCGGAAAACCGCCCACGGTTTGACCCACGCGAGGACGCGGGTCGCTGGTGGACAGAGCGGCAGGAGCATTCGTAGCGACGGGGTGTGACAGGAGAGTGCCCAGCCATCGGAGAAGTCACGGATCAACGTGGTGATGAGCTCGGGATGATCCACTTCGGCGTTCTCCGGGTAGTAATGCCCGCAGCCAACATAGGGTGGGTCAGCGTAAGCGAACCGCACTGATCGCTACCCCGGTTCGGTCCCGAAGACGACGTCATCCGTCAACCCTTCGACGTGCATCTGGACGCAGCGGACCGACGTCGGGAGTCCTGGCGCGGCGATCGTGTCAGCGCGTCGTTCCGTGCGGCTGAGACGCTCCAGGATGGCCTTCGTCGGCGGTTCGAGCAGCGCCACCATGTGCACCCACTCGTAGGGGATGAACCGGTCGCGCGCTTCCCGCAGTTCGAGGATGGTCGGCATGCGGCCCGGCAGGATGGACTCGATGCCGGCGTAGATGTGCGACACGACGAGCGTCCAGCCATGCTCGTTTTTCGTGGTCAGCGCGATCAGCACCCCATCGGAGATGAGCTTCCGGTGGGCATGGTCGGCGGACGGGAGGCCCAGCACCGTCAACAGTGCCGGCTCGAACTCCGCTTCAATCCACCCATCTTGAACGGCTTTCATCGTGCCTCGCAGATGCGGCTCTGCCAGACCGCTTTCGGGCGGCTATGCGCCGCCGGGTTTTTCGTCTTGCGGACGCGATCGGTCGGGACGATCCAGCCCGCGCGCTGCGCCCGGAGCATCGCCGGCCCTAAGAGCCGCGGTTCGGCGATCGTCCAGTCGGTGAGCTCCGCCGCCACTTCGTCGGTGGTGAACTCCCGCAGGCGCCCGGCGACCGAGCGGATGGCACGCACAGCAGCATCCGCGATCTGCCCGGGATCGTCGTGCGTGGGCATGTCGCCGAAGAGATCACGATCCATTCAGCGAATCGCCTTCAACGTGGGGAGCGGAACCGGCCGTGCGGGCGCCGACTCCATCGCCGCCGCGCTCGCGAGCAGTCCCGGCCCGATCTGGTAGACGCGGCGCCGCAACGTCTCCGCATCCATGTGTTCGGTGATGTATTTCCACCCACCCAAGCGCCGGATCAGTTGGCGGACAATCGGCGCCGTTCCCTCGGGTGGGGCGAAGTACCCGTCCGCGAGTGCGCGATCGAGTTGGTGCCAGAGCGTCTCGATGGTCGGGGCGCCGCAGCGGATGCGGAGATCGCCGGGGCGCGGCAGCGTATGGAAGAACTGCGCGTCGCGGCACACGCCGTAGATGGCGTCCGTTACGACGGCCAGTGGGAACTCCGACAGCGCTTGGTAGTAGACGGCGATCAGCGCCGGGCGCAGTGGCTTGTCGAAGACGTCGAACATGGTCGCGAGCAGTCCGGCAAACGCTTCGTCGTCGGCGTCGGTCATCATGCCTTCCGTCGCGCGGCAATCCAGCGCGTCGTTGCCGCCAGGTTCCCGGGACTCACCGGGGAGACCGGCGCATCGTCATAGACGCCTTCGAGCGTCTTCGGCACCGTCGTCTCCCGCAAGAGAAAGTCGAAGCCGGCTTTCCACTGGCTCGAATTCTCGCCCCGGCAGAAGCTCGATGCATCCAGCCGGGCGATGACCGCGGACCAGTCACAGTCGGGGTATTGCCGCAGTCGGGCGGTCGCCTTTTGGCGGCGTTGCGGCGTCAAGGCGCGGACCGGACAGAGATGCGGGGCGCCCGTGTTCCACGCCACCATCAACGCCTCGGGCGTCGTGATCGACGGGCGCGGCTCGCCGGACAGTGGCAGTTCCTGCTGCGGCTCGGGCGCGGCCCGCGTGAACTGCGTCGTCAAATACCACTGGTCGACGCCGTCCGCTTCCACCAGCCCGAGTGTGATGAGTCGTTCGAGTGCCGTCTGCACGCGCGCTTTCGCCACGCCGGTCAACTGCGACAGGTCCCGCAGCGACGCGACGACGATGCCGCGCTTATCCCGCAGCGTAGCGAGCACGACCCATACGATGCGGGGGTCGGAGGGTACGTGTTCGAGGCGGGTTAACGTGTCGCGGAGCCCGGGGTCCATACAGCCATCCTCCTCCCTTCTTCCGCCGCTGTTTGAGCAGCACCAGCACAGGCGCCGGACGCCCGAGGACCGCCCGGCGGACCGCCACAGGATCGAGCCGCAGCGCCTCGCAGACGGTGCGGAACGTGAGCGGCGCCTCCCCGAAGCCGGCGAACCAGAGAAACGCCGCCTCACGGTAGCCGCGATGCGGTCCGCCAGCCCGGTAGGCATTCACCGCGTTGACGAGCACCGCGGCATAGAGACTGTGGCAGGGTCCCCACGCCCGGCGGGGTGG
>Ga0126370_10000029_pt1 | contig 40330 bp, 58 predicted proteins | sample PanSoiMetaPlot_3_FD_92586 | JGI IMG/M metagenome (GOLD analysis project Ga0126370, IMG submission 92586) | Tropical forest soil microbial communities from Panama - MetaG Plot_3 | ecosystem: Environmental > Terrestrial > Soil > Tropical forest > Bulk soil | place: Panama | collected 2016-02-17 | reverse complement strand
GTCGCGCGCAGAACCTGCCGGAAATCGCGCGACGAAGGTTGGCTCTATGAGCCAAAAGCCGGCGCCGCCGCGCGAGCTCGACGCAACCGCGCGTGCGGCGTGGCGCAGGGCCGCGAAGGTGCTCGACGAGCTCGGCGAGCCGACCGCGTTGTCGCTCGAGCCGCTCGCCGCGTACGCGCGAGCCATGGGGGACGTGGCTCGGCTGCGCCGGCGGTGGATCGCGGAGGGGTCGCCCGAGCTCGACGAGGGCTCGCGCGGGCAGCAGGTCGCGCACCCGCTGCTCGGCGCGATCCGTGACGCGGAGCGGTGGGCGCACGAGCTCGGCGGCACGCTCGGCTTGGACCCGATGGCGCGCCGGCGGTTGTCGAGGCGTGCGGGCGCGGGCAGGCCGGCGGGTGCGGCGAGCGCGGCGGACCGTGCGGCGCCGACACGGCGGCGGCTCAAGGCGGTCGGCGAGTGAACGTCGAGCCGTTGAAGGGCGGCGTGCTCGAGGATTGGCTCGACATCGAGGACCGGCGGCCGGCGCGGCGCCGGCGGCGGCGGGTGCGGTGAGCGCGGTCGCGGTCGGTGAGCGGTGGGAGGCCTACGCGCAGGCGACGCGCGCCGACCATTTCGCGTATTGGGCGGGCGAGCATTGCGTGCAGTGGGTCGACCCGTTCGACGGCGTGCCGCTGGTGCTCGAGCCGTGGCAACTCGAGCTCATGGGCGAGGCGCTCGCGGAGCTCGGCGTCGACGAGTCGTATTGGCTCACGGTGGTGCTCGTCGTGCCGAAAAAGAACGGCAAGACGAGTCTGCTTGCCGCGTACGGGCTCTACCACTTGGTCGAGGACGAGGGCGCCCCGGAAATCCTCTTGGCGGCCGCGACCGATAAGCAGGCCGGCAGGTTGTTCGAGTCGGCGGTGCGGTTCGTCAAGAGCGACCCGTGGTTGTCGGGTCAGGTCGTGGTTCGTGAGCACGAGGGCGTGATCGCGCGCGCGGACGGGTTCGGCGTGCTCTACCGGTTCTCGGCCGACAGTGGCGCCGCGTCGGGGTTCAACCCGTCGCTGATCGTCGCCGACGAGCTCAAGGACTGGACCACCCCGCGGCGGCGCAGGGCGTGGGGTGACATCGCCACCGCCGGGCAGGTCGTGCGTAAACAGGTGCACGTGTTCGTCATCTCGACCGCGGGTGAGCCCGCGGAGCGTGTCGATGGGATTCTTGGGAATCTGCTTGACCGCAATGAGCTCGAGGGTGAGCTCGAGCGTGTCGGCAAGTTGACGGTGTCGCGGAACCATCCGGGCCGCACGTTGGTTTACAACTACGACGCCGGCACCTTGGACGTGCACGACCTTGACGCGATCAAGGCGGCGAACCCGGCGTCGTGGGTGACGCGTGAGCGGTTGGCCGAGCTCGCGGCGTCGCCGCTACTCACGGACGGCCGGTTTCTGCAGTTGCACGGGTGCGTGTGGGCGACGAGCGAGTCGGGGTTTCTCGAGCTCGAGCCGTGGCGCGCGCTCGAGCTCGAGCGCGCCGAGCTCCACACGGGCGACGAGGTCGTGCTCGGTTTCCGCGGCGGCGAGCACTGCGCCTTGGTCGCGTGCCGCCGCGCCGACGGGGTCCTGTTCACCTTGGGCGTGTGGGAGTCGAAAGCCGGCGAGCTCGTCGATACCGAGGACGTCGACGACGCCGTGCAGTGGGCGCTCGGCGAGTACCGCGTCGGCGCCGTCTACGCCGCCGCGACGCCGGCGTGGGCGACGATGGTGAACGCGTGGACGCACCTGCTCGGTAAACGCAACGTCGTCGACATTGACGTCGCGACGCCGTCGCCGAGGACGGCGCAGGTGACGCAACGGTTCCGCGCCGACGCGGTCGCCGGCCGAATCCGCCACGACGGCGACCGCCGCTTGGCGCGGCACGTGTTGGCGGCGCGGGTGCAGCGGGTGCGGAACCTGCCGTATCTCGCCGAGGCCTCGAAAGGCGGCGCGCCCATCGCCGCGGCGCACGCCGCGCTACTGGCGTGGGAGGCGCGCACGCTCTTGGGTCCGGCTGCGCCTGCGCGATCACGGGTGCCGGTGTCGTTTTGAGCACCTACACGGCCACCGGCGTGTCGCTCGTCGAGCAGTGGCGCGACACGCTCTTGAAGGGGCTCGCCGCGCGGCAGCCGGACCTCGACCGGTTCGAGAGTTACTACCGCGGCGAGCACCGGCTGCTCTTCGCGACGATCAAGTTTCGCGAGACGTTCGGGACGCTGTTCGGCGCGTTCTCCGACAACTGGTGCGACCTCGTGTGCGACGCCTCGACCGAGCGTTTGAAGGTCGAGGGGTTCAGGTTCGGGAACGACCAGGAGGAGGGCGACGCCGAGTCATGGCAGATTTGGCAGCGGAACTACCTCGACGCCGAAAGCGAGCTCGCGCACGGCGAGGCGATCCGGCTCGGCTGCGCCTACGCGCTCGTGTTCCCCGACGACATGGGCGACCCCTCGATCCAACTCGAGTCGCCGTCGCAAGCGATTGTCGCGGTCGACCCCGCGCAAGGCCGCCACCGGCTCGCCGGGCTACGCGATTGGGTTGACGAGTGGGGCACCGAGCAGTGCGTGCTCTACCTGCCCGACATGGTCGTTTGGTGGCGCCGCGAGGGCACCAACAAGGGGTGGGAGGCGCTCCCGGAGTTGAGCGGCACCAACCCGCTCGCGCCCATCGTGCCCTTGGTGCCGCTGCCGAACATGCCGACGTTGACCGTGCGCGAGGGACGCTCGGACGTCGAGCGGTGCATCCCGATCCAAGACGCCGTCAACAAGTTGTGCGCCGACATGATCGTCGCGAGCGAGTACGCGGCGTTTCCGCAACGGTGGATGACCGGGGTGGACATTCCGAAGTATCCGGATGGGCACCCGAACGCCGGCGACCCGCTGCCCGAGTGGAAAAGCCAATTCAAGTCGGGCTCGGGGCAGATATGGGCGGTCGAGGACATGCAAGCCGCGTTCGGCTCGTTCGCTATCTCGGACCTGTCGCCGTATGTGCGCGCGATTGAGGCGCTCATTCAGCATTTGGCGGCGCAAACCCGCACCCCTCCCCACTACCTTTTGGGCTCGAGCGGCACGTTCCCGTCGGGGGAGTCGTTGAAAGCGACCGAGACGGGTTTGGTCGCGAAGGTGCGCCGCAAGCAAGCCGCGTTCGGCGAGGGGTGGGAGGAGGTCATGCGGTTGGCGTTCGCCGTCGCCGGCGACCAAGCCAAGGCGACCGCGTGGGACGTCGAAACGATTTGGGCGAACCCCGAGTCGCGCTCGACCGCGGAAACCGTCGACGCCGCCGTCAAGTTGAGCAGCATCGGGGTGCCAAGACCGGCGTTGTGGGAGTACGTCGGGTTCACGCCGCAGCAGGTCGAGCGGTTCATCGCCGAGGGCGCCGACGTCGAGGGGCCGGCGGTCACCGCGCGCGAAACGATCACCCCGACGCCCGCCGAGGCGGCAGCCCAAATCGGTGTTGCGCCGGCGAGCTCGCCACCCGTAACCGCAACTACCGGAGGAACGAATGCCTGACGAAACCGGCGACTCGGGCGCGACGCCCGACGATGCCCTGACCCCCGATGGCGCGACGCCTGACGGGCCCGCCGGCGATGAGCGCGACGCGAGCGCCGGCAGCACTGACGACGCCACTACCGGCGGTCGTGACCGCCGGCAGGAGGTGCTCACCAAGGAACGGGCTGCGAGGCGCGACGCCGAGCAGCGCGCAGCCGAGGCCGAGCGCCGCCTGCAAGAGCTCGAGGACGTCGGGAAATCCGAGCTCGAGCGGACCACAAGCCGGCTCGAACGAACAACGTCCGAGCTCGAGCAGGAGCGGACCGCGCGGCACGACGCCGAGCAGCGGCTCGCCGACCTCGAACTGCTCGAGCTCAAACGCACCGTCTGCGCCGACGTCGGGATACCACTCGACGCGGCGCACCGGCTGCAAGGGACCGACGTTCGCACGATCAAGGCCGACGCGCAGCGCTACCTCGAGGAGCGCAAAGGCGCCGTGGGTGACCTCGGCGGCGGGCGCGGAGGCACGGCAAGCGGCCGCAGTGGCGCCGACATGAACACGCTGATTCGGCAAGCGACCGGGAGGAACTAGCCGAGCCGTCTTGCCCCTAACGCGAAAGGGCTCAAGTCGATGCCATATAACAACTCGATTGGCCGCACCGACGCGGCAGCACTCATCCCCGAGGAATTCTCGAGGGAGATCATCACGCACATACCCGACGAGTCGGCGGCGATGGCGCTGTTCAGGCGTGTCGCCATGTCGCGGGCGCAGTTTCGTATCCCCGCCGAGTCCGCCTTGGCGACCGCGTATTTCGTCAGCGGCGACACCGGTGTCAAGCAAACATCGCAGTCGGCATGGTCGAACCTCTACCTGAACGCCGAGGAGCTCGCCGCAATCGTCCCGATCCCCGAGAACGTGTTCGACGACGTCGACTACGACCTATGGGCGGTCATCCGCCCGCAGTTGACCGAAGCAATCGGGCGCGCCTTGGACGCGGCGATTTTCTTCGGCACGAACAAGCCGGCGTCGTGGCCGCAAGCGATTGTGCCCGCGGCGACCGCAGCCGGGAACACGACCACTGTCGGGCTGCCCGCCGCAAGCGGCGGCATCGTCGGCGACATCTCCGCGGCGATGGCGACCGTTGAGGCCGACGGGTTCGACGTCGACGGGATGGTCGCCGACCGCACGATGCGCGGCAAGCTGCGCGACGCCCGCGGCACCACCGGCGAGCAGTTGCAAACCGGGAACGGCACCGACGCCGAACAGGCGCAAGCGAGCGTGTATAGCGTCCCGATCCGGTACGCGATGCCCGGGTTGTGGCCGACCGGCACCGGCGCCGCGCAAGCCGTCGTCGGGGACTTCACCCAAGGGCTCTTGGGCGTCAGGCAGGACATCACGTTCAAGATCCTCGACCAAGCGATCATCACCGACTCGAGCTCGCCGCCGGTGATTCAGTACAACCTCGCGCAGCAAGACATGATCGCGATTCGCGTGGTCGCACGGTTCGCGTTCCAGGTCGCGAACCCGCTCACCTACTCGCAGCCGACCACCGCGAACCGCTACCCGTTCGGCGTCCTGCACGCCGCGTAAGGGAGGACGATGAGCACGAGCGAAACCTCGAGCACGAGCAGAACCAGCAAGAGCAAGAGCGACGGGGACGCCGTGAACCCCGAGTACGCCGCGGCGCTCGAGCAGGGCTATTACGGCGACCTGCCCGAGCCGGCGGACGGCAGCGACCGCCCCGACCTGACGCTCGCGGGCGTCACCAAGGGGACGTGAGCAGCAGCGACTACCCGAGCGAGGACGAACGGGCGGCGCTATGGCGCGAGCAAACGTTGAACCGTGCACGGTTCCAAGCGCAGCTATGGCTCGACCTCATGGCGCCGCCTGAACCTCGCCAAGCCGTCATGGACGCGTGGGCGCCCGTGATTTGGTGGCTCACCGAACGGCGGCTCGGCCCAACGAACCCGGAGGACGACATTTGAGCGTTCCGCCAACCACCCCGATTGACCCGCTGACGCTGCCGTGGCGGCCAACCGTCGACGACGTCGCCGCGCTCTTGCGTGCCCGCACCAAAGACGCGAGCGGGAACGAGCTCGGCACGTTCACCCCCGACACCCGCCCCACCGACGTCGAGGTCGAACTGCTCATCACGAACGGGTGCGCCAAGGTCGCGAGCTATGTCGGGTGGGACCTCCCCGACGAATGCGTCGAGGAGGGCCGCCATCTCGCCACGCTCGTCGCCGCGTACGAGGCCGAACTGTCGTACTGGCCCGAGCAGGTCCTCAGCAACCGCTCGCCGGCGTCGAACTATTGGGCGATGTTCGAGGCGAACATCGCGCAGTTCGAGGTGATGGTCGGCGTGTACCTGCCCGACTCCGGGGTGGGGCAGCGGATCGGCAGCCTGCCGACGCCGAGCTCCACGGTGGTGTTCGCGTACACGTGGGGGTTCGGGTTCCCGACCATGAGCGACGTCGTCAACGTCGGCATGCCGCCGGGCACGAGCTCGCGCTCGCGTTCGCCGGCAGGCAGGAGGGCGCGCCGATGAGCATGCAAATCGAGGTGCACGAGAAAGGCGCGACCGAGGCCGCCGTCGACCTGGCGCGGCTCGGCGAGCGCGGCTCCGACATTCGCCGCGTGAGCGAGAAGGTCCGCACCGTCTACCGCCGCTCGAACGACCGCCGATTCGGCACCGGCGGGCTCGGCTCATGGGCGCCGCTCGCCGACACGACGCTCGAGCGCAAGGCCCGCGACGGGTACGGCGCGATGCCGCCGATGATGCGCACCCGCGCGCTCTACAAATCATTGACCGCGGCACGCGCAAGCGACCAAGTCGACGTGCGCGACCCCACCGCGTTTCGGTTCGGCACCACGGTGCCGTACGCCGGCGCTGCCGGCGCCGCCGGTGGTCGGCGCCGGCGGCTCATCGACCTCACCGCGAGCGAGGAACGCGAAATCAACGGGTACATCTCCCGGTACATCGCCAAGAACGAGGGCGCCGGATGGTAAGCGGCCCCGTCATCCAGGGCCACGCCGATTTCGGTCCGCTCGTCACCGGCGTCGACGTCGAGAACGCCGCGATGGCGTTGATGCGGCGGTGGTTCTCGACCTACCTCGCCGAGCTCGAGCGCCGCAACAACCTCGCCGTCGGCACCCTGCCGCGCCCGAAAGGATGGGCGCTCGCGCCGTCGTTCGACAAATGGCCGGAGGACCAGCTACCCGGCGTCATCGTCACCTCGCCCGGCACGCTGAACCCGCCGCAAATGGGTGGCGACGGCGTCTATGCGGCGTGGTGGCAAATCGAGCCCGGCGTCGTCGTGTCGGCGCGCACGCAGGCCGAGTCGCACGCGCTCGCCGGCATCTACGGCGGCGCGCTCGAGCTCCTCTTTCTGCAGCGGCCATCGCTCGACGGGTTCGGCGCGGGCGGCATCAACTGGCTCGGCATCCGCTACGACAACCTCGGCTACGACGACACCCGCTCGCTCTATGCGGCACGGCTGCAATTCGTGATCGAGCACGACGAGGTCGCGAGCGCCGACATGGGACCCGTCACGCCCGACGAGCCGAGCGACGACGCGTGGCCGCCTTGGCAGGAGGTGCTCACCGTCGACATCGACGTCGCGAACTACCCGCCACCCGCACCACTACCCGAGGAGGACCAATGAGGCCCGGCGTTGACGTAATCTCACGCGCGCTACCCCCGCCGCGGTCGGCGCCGACCGATACCGGCGTCGCGTTCATGATCGGCGCAACCGCATCAGGCGGCGCGGTGACCTTGGTGCGCAGCATGACCGAGTACGTCGCGGTGTTCGGCGACCGCGGTTCAAGTACCGCGCAACCGGCGTGGGACGCCGCCGACGTCTACTTTCGCGAGGGCGGCAACAAACTCTATGTGTCGCCGACGAACCCGAGCACCGCGTTCGCGGCGAGCTCGAGCTCGAGCAAGAGCAGCAAGAGCGCCGACGCGCCGGTCGCCACGGCGGTCCCCGCGACGCTGCAGGCGGCGCTCGACGCCCTCAACAAAGACCTCGGACCGGGGCAAGTGTTCATCGCCGACGCGACGCTCGCCACGGACCCCGCGACGCAGTCGGCGCTCCTCGCGCACGCCTACGCGAACAACCGCGTCGCGCTGCTCTCAACCGCGGACGGCAACGCCACCGTGATCGAGGGCGCCGCGACCGCGCTCAACACCGACGCGAACGCCCGCTACGGCGCCCTCTTCGCACCAAGCGCCATCGTCCCCGGTGTCGTCGCCGGCACCACCCGCACCGTCCCCTACGCCGCCGTGCAAGCCGGGATCATCGCCCGAAACGATTTCGTCTACTCGCCGAACCAACCCGCCGCCGGCGAGCTCGGGCAATCCGTGTTCGCCCTGGATATCGCCGAGCACTACACCGACCTCGAGTACCAAACCCTGAACGACGCCGGCGCGAGCATGGCACGCCTCATCTACGGCGGCGTCAGAACCTACGGGTACCGCACCGTCGTCGACTCGACCAAGGTGCCGGAGTGGCTCATGTTCGGATGGGCACGCACGAACATGGCGATCACCGCCGACGCCGAGGCAATCGGCGAGCACTACGTGTTCTCGCAAATCGACGGCAGGGGCCACACGTTGTCGGAGTTCAACGGCGACCTGTCGGCAATGCTCGCCGGCTATTGGGAGTCCGACGCGCTGTTCGGCGCGACCGCGCAAGAGGCGTACTCGGTCGATACCGGCTCGAGCGTGAACACCCCCGACACCATCGCCAACGGCGAACTACACGCGGTCATCTCGGTCCGCATGAGCCCCGATGCCGAGTGGGTTGTCATCGAAATCGTCAAGGTCGCGTCGAACGTGGCGCTGCCGGCGACCGTCACCACGCCCGTCGCGGCATGAGAGAGGAGTGAGAACCAATGCGCAAGGACCAACACCGCGTCACCGTCAAGGTCGGGGCTCGCAACCTCGGCGTGTTCGACGTCCTCACCGGCGGCGAAACAGACTCCGACATCCTGCAGTACAAGCCCGGGGGCATGGCTGCCCCGGTGTCGCTCGGCGGCATCCCGATCATCGGGCAACTCATCGTCTCCCGGCTTTACACGCTCGAGCGTGACCACGCCACCGTGCATTGGCTGCTCGGTCAGGTCGGCAGCGCGCAAGTGGTCGTGACGAAAACCGTGCTCGACCCCAACCGCAACGCGTTCGGCTCGCCGCTGGTCACCCGTGGCGTGCTCAAACGCGTCACCCCGCCGGAGGTCGATAGCACCGTCACCGACCCCGCCATCATCGAGCTCGAGATAACGCCGCAAGGCTCGGTGACATGACCACCCGCCCCTACGACGTCGAGCTCGTCGACGACGACACCGTCGTACTCAAGCCGGCGGCGTCGGCGGCCGGTTCGGTGCTCGACGTGCTCCGCGCGAAAACCCGTGAGCTCGCAGCCGCGCACGAGTACGACATGGTCGTGCCCGGCAGGGCGTGGGCCGGCCGGCTCGTGCTCCGCTGCGAACCCCTGCAAGCCTCGACGCTCACCACGCTGCGCATGCGGCTCGAGCGCTCCAAGGACCCCGAGCGTGATTTCGCGTTGAACGCCGACGTGCTCATCAACGCGTGCGTTGACGTGCTCGGCCGCCGCACCCGCACCGACGAGCTCGTGCCGCTCGGCGGCGACGTGCCCATGACCATCGGCGCGCCGCTCGCCGAGGCGCTCGGGCTCGACGGCATGACCACGAGCCGGCAGGTACTGCGGGCGCTGTTCAGCGGCGTCCCGTCGCCGGAGCTCGCCGTCATGAACGCCGCCGGCGACTACCTCTCGTGGGCGCAAGGCGCCGACGAGGACCTCGAGGTTGACGCGTTGGGGGAATCGACGCCGACGGCAGGCTCGTGAGCCTCCTGGCGAACATGGCAATCGTGGGGCTGCCGGTCGAGCGGTACCTGCACGGCGACCACGCCGAGCGGGCGCTGCTCGAGCAGGTCACGCACCGCGCCGTCGGGATCGTGAACAAGCTCAACGCGAAGGGCTAACCCGCGGTGGACGCCGTCGAAATCCTGCTCGAGCTCAAGAACGTCGCGCAGTTCGTCAGGGGCGCCTCGGAGGCGAGCGGCGCCATCGGCAAGGTCGGCACCACCGCCGAGGAAACCGGCAAGAAAGCCTCGAGCGGGTGGAAAGGACTCGCGAAGTGGGCCGGCGGCGCCGCCGCGCTCTACGGCGTCACCCGGTTCGCGAAAGGCGCGACCGACGCGACCGTGAACCTCGCGAAATCGTCGATGGCCCTCTCGCGCACGACCGGCATGAACATCGAAACCTCGAGCGAGTTTTCGGCGCTCCTGCAAGAGCGCGGCGTGAGCACCAAGCAAGCGCAAACCTCACTCGTCAAGTTCAGCAAGGCAATCGAGACGGCGCGGCAAGGCGACCTCAAGGCCGCGAGCACGACCAAGGACCTACGCGACCAAATCGACCAGGTCGCGACCATCGGCGGCAAGAAAGCACCCGCCGAGCTCGCGAAACTCTCGAACGCGATCACCAAGGCGCAGCAAGCCGGCGCCAAGGCGCGGCTACCGCTGCAGCAACTCGGCGTCACGCAAGCCGACCTCGCGCACGGCGACACCGAGCAAGTCCTGCTCCGCGTCGCCACCGGCCTGCAGGGCATGCACGACGCCACCGCCCGAGCCGTCGCCGTGCAACAACTGTTCGGGCGCGGCGGGCAAGCCTTGCTGCCGATCCTCATGCAGGGCGCCGCCGGCGTGCACAAACTCTTGCAAGAGCAAAAGGACTCGGGCAACTACATCTCGGGCAAGGGCGTCAAGAGCGCCAAGAGCATGATCGAGACGCAACGCGCCCTCGACCGCACCGTCAACGGGCTCAAAATCCAGTTCGGCGAGGCGCTGCTACCCGTGCTCGTGCAGGTCGGGAAAGTCCTGCTCGCGATGAGCAAGTTCCTGCAGCCGCTCACAAAGAACACCACCCTCTTTACCCTTGCCATCGGCGCGCTTACCGCCGCGTTCGTCGCCTATAAAGCCGCGATGGTCGTGGCGACGATCCAGCAAATGGAGTTCAACGCGGCCGCGCTCGCGAACCCCGTCGGGCTCATCATCGTCGGCGTCGTCGCGCTCATCGCCGGCTTGGTCATCCTCTACAAGAAATGGGGTGCGTTCCGCGACCTCATCAACGCGACGTGGCAGTGGATAAAAGCGAACTGGCCTTTGCTGCTCGCCATCCTCATCGGCCCGTTCGCGGTCGCCGCATTGGAGATTTACAAGCATTGGGCGGCGATCAAACAGGGCGCGATGGACGTGTTCAACGCGATCAAGAACGCCGCGCCGGCCGCCGCGAGCGCCGTCGCACGGGCGTTCACGAACGCGTTCAACACCGTCAAAGGCGTCATCAACATGCTCATCCGCGGGTGGAATTCGCTCAAGTTCACGATGCCGAAAATCAACACGCACATACCCGGCGTCGGCAAGATCGGCGGGTGGACGGTGGGGGTGCCGCAGATACCGACGTTGGCGCAAGGCGGTGTCGTCGCTCACGGCGGCACCGCGCTCGTTGGTGAGCGTGGACCCGAGCTCGTCGCGCTCCCCGCCGGCGCCGCGGTGCACCCGCTGCCGGCCGGCGGCCCCGCACGCGACCTCGTCATCACCGTGCCCGTTGTGGTTGACCGCCGCGAGCTCGCGCGCGCAACCGCGCGCGTCGCGTCCGACCGCTTGGCGCGCCGGTGACGCTGCCGCCGCACGGATGGGTTCGCATCGGCTCGACCGACCCGCCCGTGTCGGTCACCGCACGCCTCTCGGACGCCCGCCCGAACGTTGACGCCGGCTATGGCGGGTGGGCCGAGGTCGCGCGCCCACGCCGCCGGCCACTCTCGATTTGGAACGGCTCACCCGGTTTGCGGCTCACGCTGCCGATCCTCCTCGACGGCTACCGCGCCGGCACGAGCGTGGAGCGCGACATAGCGAAACTCGAGAAACTTGCGTTGCCGACCGCCGCCGACGGCTCACCGCCCCGCTGCCGCGTCACCGCGCGCGGCTCCGCGGTCCCCCACCAAAACCGCTCATGGGTCATCGACACCCTGACGTGGGGTGACCCGGCGATCATGAACAAGCACGGGAACCGCACCCGGCAGCAAGTCACCATTGCGTTTCTCGAGTACATCGCCGACGTCAGGGTTGCGAGCGATAGTGCGGTGAACCGGAGGGCGCAGGTTGCCGCGAACGCGAAACGCAAGCAGGGCGCCGCGACGAAACGTATCGTCGCCGGCGCGAACCGTCGGCGCACCGCGTCGAGCTCGAGCCGCGCCGCGGGGCTGCTCGAGCCGGCGTTCGTGACCGTGCAGCCCGAGTATTTCGGCGCCGGCGAGGACCTCCTCTCGATAGCGGCGCGGGAGCTCGGCGACGCCGACCGGTGGGTTGAAATCGCCGAGCTCAACCAGCTACGCGACCCGCGCTCGATTACGCCCGGGCAAGTCTTGAGGCTGCCGTGAGCTCGCTTGCGCTCGCCCGCGACGTCGACGTCGGTTCGCTGCTCTTGCAAGCCGTCGGTGTCAAACTCGGACGCAAAGGCATCGTCAGGGTTGACCAGCGCGTCACCGACGGCAGCCTCGAGCGCACCATCGACGGCGCCTCAACGTTGACCTTGAACGTCGAGGACGCCGACCGCGCCTTGCTGCGCAGCGGCATGTTTAGCCGGCAAATGGATTTGCAGTTTGACGGCGAGTGGTGGCGGCTCGTGCAGGTCGCGAAAAGCGGCGACGGGCTCACCTTGACGTTCGAGGACCGCGCCGTCGCCTACCTGCGCGCGATCACCACGCCGCGCAAGGCGGCACGCTCGAGCATGACCCGCGCCGAATTTGCGTTGAGCATCGTGCGCGAGGTGAAACAGGGCGGCGGCATCCCGTTCGTCTCGCCCGACCTGCACACGGTGCAGCCCATCGAAAAGGCGAGCGACACCACGACGACGCCGACGACGGCACCGTCGGCGAGCACGAACCCGAGCGCCGCGGTGTCGCAGGGGATCGCCGCGAGCGCCGACGTCACCGTCAAAGGCGTCGCCGCGACCGCGTCGCAGCGCGGGTACGCGCAACGCGTCATGGACGTCGCGAGCTCGTTGAGCGCCGGCACCCGCGCAACCCTCGCGCTCTTGGAGGCGTGCACCGTCGAGTCGCTGTTCAGCAACCCGACGACACCGTCGGCGGACGGGTACGGGTCACGCGGCATCCTGCAGGTCCGCGACTCGACCGGCTCGAGCATGGGCATCACGAACACCGACGTCGAGCAGTGCGTGAACGCGTTCCTCACCCGCGGGTTCACCGGCGCCGGCGGCGCCATCACCCTCGCCGCCAAGAATCCGTCGTGGACCACCGGGCAGGTCGCGCAAGGCGTGCAAGGCTCCGCGTACCCCGGACGCTACGACCAATACCAAACCGAAGCCGAGAAATGGCTCGGCGCGTACGGCGGGATACCCGGCGGCGGCGCCTCGAGCGGCGGCACCGTCAACGTCTCGCAGTCGGTCAAAACGCTCCCCTACCAGTTCCAGCGCGGCACCACCGACGGCAGCACCCCACCCGAGGACTCATGGACCTGCCTGCAGCGACTGGCGAGCGAGGTGCAATGGCGCTGTTTCATGAGCGGCGGCGCGTTGTGGTTCGTGAGCGAAGCGACCTTGATGAAAAGCCGGCCGGTCGCGACGCTAAGCGAGCTCGTGCTCGGCGTCGACACGATTGATTTCGACGTCGACAACGGCAAGGCAAACAGCGAGGCGACCGTCACCGCGCGCATCCTCCGCACCTCGTTTGTGCCCGGCGCCGTCGTCGCGCTCAAAGACTGCGGCCCCGCCGACGGCAGGTGGCTCGTCAAGGACGTCACGCGCGGCGTGTTCGACCCCCTCGCCACGATCACGCTCAAACGCGAAACCGAGCCGCTGCCCGAGCCGGCAGCCGACACGACCACCGTCGGCGGCACCGGCTCGAGCGTGAACGGCGACAGTACGTTCACCCCCGGCACCGTGACCGGCGGCTCGCCGTTGGCGCAGGCGTGGTCGGCGGCGCAAGACATGGACGCGAAGCGCTACCCCTACGTGTGGGGCGGGGGCCACGCGCGCGCCGGCACCCCCGACCGCGGCACCGGACGCGACCCCGGCATCGGCTACGACTGCAGCGGCAGCACCTGCGCGGTCCTCGCCGCTGCGAGCATGGGATACGAGCTCGGCGGCCCCGTCGACGTGTCAGGGACCATCGCCGCGAAATGGGGGCACGAGGGACCCGGCAACGGCCTCACCGTCTACGCCAACGCCATCCACGTGTTCATGGTGTTTCACACCTCGAGCGGCGACCGCCATTTCGGCACTGGCAATTGGGGCAAGAGTTGGGGCGGTCCGGGGTTCAATCCCGAGCTCCACCCGACCGCCGGGTTCACCCCGAGGCACTGGCCGGGAACATGACCACCGATATCGCCGAGCTGTTCGTCAAGACGCCGGTACCGGTGACCGCCGTGAGCGCGGTGGTCGCGAACACCCCGGTTGACGTGAACGACGAGCTCTACGTCACCGTGTTCGCGTTCGACGGCGGCCGGCAAGTGTGGGGTCCGTGCCGGTGGGTGCCCGCGAACGGGCTGCCCGCGCGAGGCGACGACTGCTTGCTCGTGTTGACCGACGACGACGCGACGCCGTGGGCGCTCACCACCGCACCCGTGTATGGCACCGGCGACCCCGGACCCCCCGGCCCCGAAGGTCCCGCCGGCCCGCAGGGACCGCCCGGCGCGACCGGCGCGCAAGGCCCACCCGGACCGCAAGGCTCAACCGGCGCCACCGGCCCGCCCGGCGCGCAAGGACCCCCCGGCGCCACCGGCTCAACCGGCGCGCAAGGACCCCCCGGCGCCACCGGCCCGCAAGGACCCCCCGGCCCGCAAGGCAGCGTCGCCGTGTACGAACAAGCCGCCGAACCCATCAACGCGCCCCTCGGCGCCATCTGGATCACGAGCGACCCGCCCGCCACCGGCGTCGTCATCTACCCGCCGCTCATCTACGACGACTTGGTATGAGCCAACCCGAACAGACAACCGTTATCGACCCCGCCCGGCAGATCCGGGTGCGCACCTCGACCGGGTGGGCGAACCTCGTGATTCAAGGACCGCCCGGCTACCCCGACACCACCGGGCACGCCGGGCAGGTGCTGACCGTGCCGACCCCCGCCGGGCCGCCGATCTGGTCCTTCGTGGCCGGGCTCCCCGCCGGCGGCGCCCTCGGCACGGTGCTGACGAAAAAGAGCGCGGCGGACTTCGACACCGCGTGGAGCGTCGTGCAAGGCCTGCCCGCCGACACCGTCGTTCCGGCAGCAACCCGGATCATCGCGAACAAGCTGCTCGCGACCGACACGCAGAACGCGTGGAACGTGATGGGTGATGGGTCGATGCACTGGGGCGCGGGCGGCACGACCGCCGCGGACACGACGTTGCAGAGGCTTCCCGCTACCGGAGGCGGCTCGGTGATCCTGAACATGCCGAACGGCCTCTCGACCGGTGCGGCACAGGGCGTGTTCGGCTACAACGCGGTCGGCGCCGGAACCTATCAGGGGCCGGGCGGCACCTTCGGTTCCGTCAGAGCGACGACGTCCGGGTACGCGTTCAGCGCGGCCGTGCTCGGCGACACCGGCACCGTCCGCTGGAGCGTCGACCCAACCGGGAAACTGACGTGGGCGGACGGCACGATCACGAACCCCGACACGAACCTGTACCGGAACGCGGCAGGTTCGCTCGGCTCATCACCGATCATCGTTGACGCGAGCTCGACCGGCGCTTTCCGAGCGCAGCAAGCCGCCGGCAACACCGTCATCCGCAACAAGCTGCTCGAAACCGACGCGCAGTCGGCGTTCTACATCACGGGGACCGGTCAGCACTGGTGGGGGCCGGGAGGCGCGACCGCCCCGGACACCACGTTGCTCCGAGCCGGGCCTGCCCAGCTCCAAACCAACGAGCTGCTCGCTTACAGCGGCAGCGGTCAGGTGTACTCCGCGTTCCCGTCCTCAACGAGCGGGAACGTGTTTCGTTCCACGGTGAACGGTGAGGCGCTCGCGCGGTTCACGCTCTGGTGGGACGGGCGACACAACTGGGGGCCGGGCGGCTCAACCGCCACCGACACGAACCTGTACCGCTCGAGCGCCGGTCAACTCGGGACCGATGGCACATGGGTCTCGCTCGCCCCCTCAAGCGGTGCCACGGGGTTCTGGCGCTACTCCGTCGCCGCTAACGGGTGGTTCGGCATCTCGCAAGTGCAGGGCGAGGCCAACTACCGGTGGGGCGTCGATGTCGGCGGCCGGATGAACTGGGGGCCGGGCGGCTCAACAGCCGCAGACACGAACCTGTACCGCTACTTCGCGAACGCGCTTAGAACCGACGGCGGCCTCTACGTCGGCACCGGTGTTGTCGCGCTCGGCACCGGAGGCGGCACCGGGTTCTACTACAACCCGAACCCGGCAGGCGGATGGGCGGTCACGTCCACGGTCGCATCCGACGCCAACTCCATGTTCGCTCTCCGCTACGACGGGTTGATGCGTTGGGGGCCTGGCGGCGCGACAGCGTTTGACTGCAACTTGCAACGGAACGGGGCGAAACAGCTAATGGTCGGCGGCGGCGCCCTCCCGACAAGCCTGACGATCATGGCTGACAACACCGTGTGGCCGTTCGTCATGTACGACGCCGGGGCGGCGACGCAGCCGTACTTCCGCATCGAGAACACCGGGACGATGCGGTGGGGCGACAAGACGAACCCGGCCGACACAACCTTGTACCGCTCCAGTGCGAGTGTTCTGGCAACCGACGGGCAACTCACCGCAAGGAACGGCCAAGCCGGTATGCAGGTGATCATTGGAAACGCGGCCGGTAGGGGTGCAGGGTTGATCTTCGATACCTCGACCGACACCTACCTGTACCGCTCGGCGGCGAACACCCTCAAGACGGACGGGGCGATGCAAGCCGTGATCGGGTTCAACGCCGTGAACATGGGCGGCGCCGGGTACAGCGCGTACCAGGCGAGCGTGAGCGGCGACACGTCACCCCGGTTCATCGTCAACGCGAACGGCACTATCACTTGGGGGCCGGGGAACGCCGCAAATGACACGACGCTGTACCGGTGGGCGGCGGGTTTCCTTGGCACCCCGAACAGCTTCGGCGCGTTCATGGGCACGACCTCGCAACTGACGTTGCAGTCGTACAACAACGGCCCGATCATCTATTTCGGCAACGCGCAGGACACGAACCTGTACCGCAGCGCCGCGAACCAGCTACGCACCGGCGGCTCGCTCGTCGTTGACGGCCTCGTCACCCCCGCGTCATTGGGCGCCGGAGCTCGGGACGGCACCCGGTTCCTCCGTGACGACGGCACCTGGCAACTCGCGCCCGCCGCCGCCGGCGCCCTCCCATCCGACATCGCCATCGCGGCGGGCACCCGGATCATCCGGAACCTGCTTGTCGGCACCGACGCGCAACCCGGGTTCCAACTCAACGGTGACGGGAGGCATTTGTGGGGGCCGGGCGGCTCAACCGTGCCCGACACGAACCTGTACCGAAGGAGTGCCGCGATCGTTGGCACCGACAGTGCGTTCCAGGCTGGCGGGTCACTTGCCGCTCGGCTCGGAGCGTCTTCCCAGGTCGCACTCGGGGACATCGGCGGTGGCCTCGCGGGATTGACCTTCGGCTCCGCGAACGACACGAACCTGTACCGCCCAGCGGCGGGCTACCTCCGCACCGACACCAACTTCCAGGCCGGGAAGGGCATCGACGTTGACCAGGGCGGGACCGGGGCGCCGCTCCGTTTTGGCTCGGCGGGCGACACGAACCTCTACCGGAGAGTCGCGGGGCAGGTGATGACCGACGGCTACCTGATCGCCGGGAGCCAGGTCTATTCGTGCTTCACGAGCGCGAACGGGAACGGGTTTGTGTTCAACCCGACCTCGGCGGCCGGGAACGCGCTCGTGAGCGCGGTCCAGGGGGAGGCGCAGTGGCGCTTCTGGATCGATGTGGCCGGGACGATGCACTGGGGGCCGGGAGGCTCAACGGGCGCCGACACGGTCTTGAACCGGGGCGGTGCGGGCACTCTGGCGCTGCAGTCGAACTTCGTCGCCAGCGGCTACTACTCCGCGAACAACGGGAACGCGAGCACCCAGATCCTGCTCTGGAACGACGGCACGATCCGGCTTCGCGGCACCCCTGCCGACGTGATTATCCGTGGTGTCGCGGCGGGGCAACTCGCGACCGACCAGTGCTTCTCGGTCGGCCCCGGCACCAGGGGCGGGAACCAGGCGAACGAGTACACGATCGCGATCTACAAGAGCAACATCTCCGTGGTGCCGAACGTCGGCGGCGTCTTCGGAGTCCTGTACGTCGGCAGCGACAACCGGCTCTATTACGTCGACCCGACAGGCGTGCAAAGAGCCATCGGCTAAAGGAGGAGCATGAACATCAGCATCCAGATAAACCTCGCGGACGGCGACGAGACACCGACGATGTCGCCGGCCGAGATGCTTACCGCGCTCGGCGGCGACCCGACCAAAGACTCAATCGGTGTTTCTGTCACCGCCGGGCACACCCCGCCACCGACCGAGATAACCCCGGCAGCCCTGCCGCGCTAGGAGGTCAATCATGCAGGTGAACGCAACCGTCACGATCCAACCCGGCGACGCGTGGACGCTCACGCCCACCGAGGCCGCCGACGCGGTCCTCAAGGCGCTCGGCGGCGACGAGACAAAGGACACCGTCAACCTCAACGTCGTCGGCGCCGGCGTCGCCGGTGTGGACATCATCCCGACGATGTCGCCGGCGCCCTGATGTACCGCACGTACAAGTTCATGATTCTGCCGGTGCTCCAAGACGTCGACGACGACGGCAAGGTCACCGCCGAGGCGCAACCGGAGCAGCCCGACACGGTGTTCGGCATCGACGGGCTACTCGTGTACGCGCACGATTTCGAGGAGCGGCTCGCGACGCTCGTGGCGAGCTCGAACGGGTCGCCGAAAAGGGGCAGCGCGGTCGCGTGAGCAGCCTTAGCGACCCGTGGGCGCCGACGGAGGTGCCGCATTTCTCGCTGCCGTTCCGGTTCACCAACGCCGTCAGGGGCGGGCCTGCCGCTGCCGTGAACGAGCAGGACTCACTCGACGAAATCGCCGATTGCGTGTTCGCGGTGCTCGTGTGCCCCGCCGGGTTCCGCGTCGAGTTGCCGGCGTTCGGGTTGACCGACCCCACGTTCGCGGTGCCGGCCCCGGACCTCGACGAGATACGCGACACCGTCGAGGCGTGGGAACCCCGCGCCGCCTTGGTGCTCGACACCTACCCCGACCTCCTCGACGTGCTCATCGCGCACGTCGAGGTTGACGTGAGCGTGAGAACGGAGGAGTGAGATGAGCTCATACATACCCGTGCCCGTCGACACCGACCCCGTCGACCTCGCAAACGAGGCGTTCGACTACATCGCCGGCAAGGTGCCGAACTGGACGCCGGCGAACGGCAACCTCGAGGCGTGGCTCGTCGAATCGCTCGCGCAAATCGCCGGCGAGCTCCGCACGCTCACCGCATTGGTGCCCGACTCGATATTCGCCTATTTCGGCGCGAGCATCTTGGGGCTACCACCGTTCGCTGCCGTGCAGGCGACCGCGGTAACCGACTGGACCGCGACCGATACGGCCGGGTACACGGTGCCGGCGGGCACCGTGATCGCGGTGACGCCGCCGGCGAGCTCGACCGGGTACGCGTTCGCCGTCGACGCGGCGTTCACGATTCCTGCCGGCTCATCGACGGCGACCGGTGTTGTCTCGCGTGCGCTGCAGGCGGGCAGTGAGGCAAGCGGCGTGACCGGCGCCGTCACCGTCATCGACCAACTGACATTTGTGAAAACGGTCACGCTCGACGGCGCGACGAGCGGCGGGCAGGACGCCGAAACGACCGCCGCGTACCTCGCACGGCTCTCGGCGCTGCTCACGCTGCTCTCGCCGCGGCCCATCCTCCCCCAAGACTTCGCGGTGCTCGCGCAACGGCAGGTCGCCGGCGTCGCGAGGGCCACCGCCATCGACCTCTACAACCCCGGCCCACCACCGGCGACGAACGTGCCACGGTGCGTCACCGTCGCCGTGTGCGACTCCGACGGGCAGCCGGTCGCGCCCACGGTGAAACAAGAGGTCGACGACCTCTTGCAAGCCGCGCGCGAGGTCAACTTCCTCGTGTTCGTCGTTGACCCCACCTACACCACCGTTGACGTGACGTTCGCCGCGACCTCGTTTCCGGGGTGGGACCCCGCCGACGTGCAGGCACGCGCGATCACCGCGGTGCGGAACTACCTTGACCCCGGCTCGTGGGGGGTGCCGCCGTTCGGCGACACCTCCGGGCGCTCGTGGCTCAACGCGACCGTGGTGCGGCATAACGAGCTCATCGCGCTCATCGACCGCGTCGACGGCGTCGATTTCGTCAACACCGTCACCCTCGCCGCTTCCGGCGGCGCCTTGGGCACCGCCGACGTCACGCTCGCCGGTGTCGCGCCGATGCCCAAGGCCGGGACCATCAACGGCACGGTGACCGCGGAAACATGAACGTCGTCCACGCGATACCGCACCTGCGCCGCGCCGTCGAGTACGACCTGCCGGCGCCACCCGTGGAGCTCACGCCTGACACGTTCGCGGCGCGGCTCTACGGCATGCTCGCGCCGCTCGCGCAAACCGACCCCGATAACGCGTGGGCGCTGCTCATCTTGTGCAACGCGATTGGCACCGCGTTCCAGTTGCCGGAGGATTGGGCGCGCGACACCACCGACGGGCCCGGATGGTCGCCATTGATGGACCTGAACCGGTGCCCCGACGAGGCGCTGCCGTGGCTCGGGCAGTTCGTCGGCGTCAGAACCCTCCCCGGCTCGAGCCCCGACGACATGCGAGCTCGCATCGCCTCAACCGACGGGTTCAGGCGCGGCACCCGCGCCGCGATCTACGGCGCCGCCTACTCGACACTCACCGGGAACCGCTCCGTCTACATATGGGAGCGCGACCACGACCCCGCCGACACCCCGAACTACGCCTACTACTTGACGGTGATGACGTTCACCGACCAAACCCCCGACCCGGCCGCGACGCTCCGCGGGATTCTCTCGCAGAAACCCGCCGGCTTGGTGCTCAACTACCAAACCCAAGACGGTCAGAGCTACCAAATGGTCAAAGACCGGTTCAACACCTACCAGGACGTCTACAACGCGTACCCCGACTACCGCACGATGTCGCACGACGAACCCGGCGTCGCGCCGACCGAGGAGGCCGCCTAATGCCGACTACACCGATTCACGCGCTGCCGTACCCGCAACTCTCGGACCGCGCCGACGTGCCGCACGACATTGGTGCGCTCGCGAACGCCGTTGACCCGCTGCTCGTGACGCCGTCGACGGTGCAGCTTCGCTCCGAAAAGAACCAACCGAACGGGTACGCCGGGCTCGACGGCGGCGGCCTCATCGTCGCGTCGCAAATCCCAAGCCTGTCGAACCTGTACCAGTTGATTTCGCAGAAAGGGCAGGCGAACGGGTACGCGAGCCTCGACGCGTCCGGCAGGGTGCCGGCGGCGCAGCTACCCCCAACCGGACCCCGGATCGCGTACGGCACCGCGACAGGACTCTCAATCACCGCCGACTACGGCGGCGCGCAATACACAATCGGGTTCGGGATCACGTTCGCGGCGGTGCCGGTCGTGGTCGTTACCCCGAACATCGGGCAGTCGACATATTGGGACGGCTACCACGTCGAGGTGCGTTCGACGGGAACCACGACGTTCGACGTGTACGTCGCAAGGAACCTCACCGGCGCCGGCACGGTCGCCGCCGTGAACTGGCACGCAATCGCATCGTCGTAAACGACGGAGGGAGGTGACATGAGCGAAACGAGCGAGCCGGTTGAGCCGACGACGCCGAGCGGCGCACCCGTTGACCCGGTCGAGCCGGACCCCGAGGAGGAGGACGGCGACGAGGACGGCGACGAGGACGAGGACGACAAGAGCGCGTAGGAAAGAGGTGAGGGGGCCGAGCCTGCGGCAACCCGACCCCCCGGTTTCTGCGGCGTCCCGACCTTAGCGCGAAAGGGGTGCCGTAGGTGGCAAACGAATGGTCGACCAAGCCGTACAAAGGCGGGAAGATGGTTGCGGTGAAAGGGTTCCCGCGCCCGCTGTACCCGCCCGACGTCAAGGGGCACACGCCGTCGAGCGACGGTCCTGACGTCGAGGCATACAAGCGCACGGTGAGCCGCGCCGGCCGCTGGCCGTGGCAAACGTTCGACCGCGCGTACTCAAACTCGTTCGCGCACGGCAAGGCGGGCGGCGACGTCGGCTCGAGCGGTGTCGCCGGCGTGCAGCGGCAGCAAAACCTCGACCCCACCGGCTACATCGGCGAAAAAACGTTCAACACCTTGCGCTCGATACGCGTGCCCGAGGGCAAACCGCACGCCGGCGAAATGGCGATGGACCAGACTGCCGCGAAACTCATCGACCAAGCCTACGACCTGTTCAAGGCGGCGCCGCCGGCGCCGAGCAAGCCGGGGCCGCTCACCCGCAAGGCGATGCCGTCGCCGAACTACTCGAGCCGCGGCGGCGCCTCGGTGCGCCTCATCGTGCTCCATACCGCGGAGGGCGCCACGACCATCGAGTCGCTCGGGTCGTTTTTCGCGAGCTCGAGCTCGGGCGTGTCGTCGCACACCGGTATCGACGACAAACCCGGCGTGATCGGCGAGTACGTGAAACGCGACGGCAAGGCGTGGACCTCGGCAGGCGCGAACCCGGTAGCCGTGCAAACGGAATTGTGCGCTTTCGCGAAGTGGAGCTCGAGCGAGTGGCAGCGCCACCCCGACATGCTCGAGAACGTCGCGCGGTGGATCGCCGAGGAAGCGAAAGCGTTCGCCATCCCCATCACCAAGCTAACGGCGTCGCAGGCGCAAGGCTCGGGGCGCGGCGTGTGCCAACACGCCGACCTCGGGAGTTGGGGCGGAGGGCATTGGGATTGTGGGGGCTCGTTCCCCATCGACCAGGTCATCAAGCGAGCAAAGGAGTTGTCATGAGCGAACCCGAGCCCCCCGAACCGGAGTGGCCCGAGCCGCAACCCGAACCCGAAAGCGAGCCGGCCGAGCCGTGGGCGCACCCCGACGCACCCGACCAACCCGACGCAGGCGACGACGAGTGACGGGTGAGCCCGGACCAACTCGCCGCCATCGGGGCGTTTCTGTCGGGGGTCGGCAGCGTGGTTAGCGCGTGGCTCGGCATCCGCTTCGAGCGCAAACGCGGACTCGAGGAATGCGCACGCCGGCTTGACGCGCTCCGCGAAGGTCTCCACCTTGAACACGAACTAGAGGAGGACCGACGGTCGGAGCACTCAAACCCATAGCCTTGGTCGCCGCGGCGGTCGCGCTCGCCGGCGGCGCCGGGTTCCTCACCTCGCAAGCCGTCAACGGTGCGAGCACGCCGGCGCGAACCGTGACCGTCAACGTCGGCACCGGACCGCAAGGCGCGACCGGCCCGGCTGGTCCGGTTGGGCCACCCGGGCCACCCGGACCACCCGGCGCCGTCACCTGCCCCAACGGGTTCAGCGCCGGCGAGCTCGTGCTCGAACACCAAGACGGCGAAACCGCGATATGGACCTGCCTGAAGGATTGACATGAACCGCTCCTACTCGCTCGTCGCGCTCATCCTCGCCGCCGGCGTCGCTATCGCCTTGGTCGCGCTCGCGATTGGTGCCGCCTACACCGAGGCGGGCGGCGGCACCGGCAACCTCTCGACCGAATCGTCGACGCTGCTATCGACGGCGCTCGGCGCTGCTATCGGCGCCATCGCCACCTACCTCGGTGGGCGCATCATCAACGACACCCCGCCGAGCTCGCCGCCCGAGCTCGAGCCGCCGCCCGAGCCGACCTCCGAGTACCCGACCGTCGAACTGCCGCCGCGCTAACAGCGGCGGCGCCGCTGCCTTGCGTGCGCCGTCCACGTTTGCACCGTCGAGGCGCCGACGCCGAGCGCGTCCGCGATCCCCCGCGCCGAGCAGCCGTCCTCGCGCAACCCGAGCACGAAATCCTCGAGCCGCTCGTCATAGGTGCTCGCGTAGCTATGCGCGCGCCCGCGCACCTCGAGCACGAGGCGCACGTATTTGAGCTCAAGGCCGGTGAGGGGTCGGCCGGGCTTGCGGCCACCGGGCATCGCGTCGGACGGTAGTGGCGTCTCGGGCACGGTAACGTGCCGAGCATCGCACGTTTCTGGGCGGCGCGGCAAGAAAGTCGCCGCATTTTGCGACATCGGCGTCAGCACCGCCCGCCCCAAATGGTTGCGGCGTCGCTAGCATCGCGCGCGGCAGCACCCTCTCTCGCTTACCGCCCAAGCCGCCTTGCGGCAGGGAGGACTTAGACGGATGAACGAGAGAGGAAAATGCGTGAGGCGGTTGGCGACCTCTCGCGGCTATGTCATGGCGGGGCGGTCGCTCAATACCCCTGCGAGAGAGGTGAGCCACCGCCCCGCCGCCATCAAAGTTTGCACGATGCAAGGTCTAGTAAGTAGACATGCTTGCCGCAACGTGCGGGTAGCGGTTCGTTTGCCCGGGACGAAAACGCCGCAAAATGCGCGAAGTTTCACGTGGCACCTTATGGCGTACCCTGTCGCGTCGGTGCGCCACAGGTCGCGCGGTGGCGCGCCGTGGCGCGTGGGTGCGCTCACGGGGGATGCGCTAGAAGGGGCGCCGAGGTGATCGCGATGCCACACCACGACCCGCTCGAGCTCTACACAATCGCGCAGGTGGTCGAGTTGTCGAAGCAGTCGCGCCGCACGATCACTCGCCTTATCAAGGTCGGCCGCAGCGACGACCCCGCCATCGCGGCGCGAGGGATACGCAGCGTCAAACTTGGTCGCTCGACACGGATACCCCGCACCGAGCTCGAGCGGTACCTCGCCGGCGACGAGCCCGGTTACGATGACACCGAGAACCCCGACCACTAGCAGGAGGTTTCAGGTGTCCACTAGCACCGACCCCGTCCGGCTCGCCGGCGTCGACGTCCAACCCGGCCGCCGCCCACGGGTCCGCAAGGTGTTCCCCGCGCCGTACGGGCGCGTCAGCGAATATTTCGACACGCTCGCGCAGGCGAACCGGCGCGCGCTCGAGCTCGACGAGCGCTTGGAGCTCGGCTTGCCACCCACCGACGTCGCCGGCGACCCGCCACTCAAGGACGCAGCCGGCGCGCTCATGACACGCAAACGCGTCACCGGCACCCGACGCAAACTCACCCGCGGCGGCGAGGCGCATTGGGAACGGCTACTCGAGCCGTGGCTCGAGGGACCGTTCGCCGACACCCCGCTATCGCTCCTGCGGCGCGCGCCGCTCGAGGACCACCTACTTACCGTCGCGACACGCACGCCCGATAAGGCGCGCAAGATACGGCAAGGGCTGCTCGCGACGTTGAACTACGCCGCCGACCGCGGCCACACGTTCGACCTCGCGATCATGCGCATCCCGCCCATCATCGTCGAGGCGCGCGAACGTGTCGCGCTCACCCCGTTCGAGCTCGACTACCTCGTGCCGCGGGTGCCCGCCATCGGCCGGCGGCTCGTGCTCTTTCAAGCGACCGTCGGCAACAGGATCGACGAACTGTTCGGCGCCGAACCCGCGCACCTCGAGCTCGACGCAGACACGCCCACCATGTTTGTGCCGCGCACCAACTGCAAAGAGCGCCGCGACAAGCGCATACCGCTCACCCCCGAAGAGGTCGCCTTGGCGCGCGAGCAACTCGGCGGGCTGCACGCCGTGACGAGCTCGCCGACGAGCGGCTGCCCGACGACGATGCCCGGCGCGCCGCGCGTGTTCATGACCGCCGGCGTTCAGGTCTACCCCACCGGCACCGTCAGGCGCACCAAGCAAGGGCCGGTGCCGTGGCGGCACACGCAATACGACCGGCTCGTGTGGCAGCCCGGCGTCAGCGCCGCCGCCGACGATTGGCGTGCCGACAACGGGCTCGGACCGACGGACCCAACGCCGTTCGAGTGGTACGTCGACCCGCTCGAGGCGCCCCCGGACGGGCGCCGGCGAAACGACGACGGCAGGCGCACCATCACCACCCACGACCTGCGCGCGACCGCGGTGACGTTCATGCGTGACCTCGGCATCGACCGCGACGTCGCCGCGGCACGCATCGGGCACCACGACCGCGGCGAGCTCATAGACGCCGTGTACGACCAAGGTGACCGCACCCGACGCGTTGGTCGCGCCCTCGCCGACGCGGCGCCCCTGGGGCTCCGTGCGGCGCTAGGGGCGGCGTCATGAGGCTGCCGGGCTACTGCTACCACTGCGGCACCGTCGGCCGCGTGGTCACCGTCGATGGCGGGCGCGGCATGATCGCGCTCGCCATTGCACGGGTGGCCGAAGGTATCTGCGACCAGTGCGCCGACAAGATTGAGCACGAACGCGAGCACCGGCGAACGCACCCGTGGATCGAACCGCGCAAGGGGTGCAGGTGAGCGACCCGCGTTACTACCCGGCCAGCGATCACGTGAATTGGGAACCGCTACACCGTGCGCTCAACCGCGCGGACTGCGACGGTTGGATGTTCATGGAGGCCGACTCCGAGTGCTTCTATTACAAGCACCAATCCACTCGCGCCTACCTGATTGTGCGTGCCAACGGGTCAATCGTCGCCGACGAACGCACCGGCGACGAGGAGTCTTGCTGACGTGAGCGACCTGCGCACCGTGTGGCGTATCCGCGGGATCGCCGGGCGCGCCGGGCTCGACGTCGAGCTCGTCGTCGACTCGAGCGCCGCCGTCGTCGTCGAGGCGATTGAGCGTGCCGCGCTCGCGCATGGCATCGCGCTCGAGCGCGTGACGCAACCCCGCGTAATAGAGCCGGCGCGCCGCGGGTCCACTAGATCCCGAGGCGGCACCGGCTCGTCCGGAAAGGGTACGACATGAGCCGTGGTCCCCGCGTGGTCCCCGCGAAACAGGGGGAACCGGCGCAAACGCAGTGGTCATGCGGGTTAGAGCCTAAGAGCGGTATGGTACCCGTCGACTTACCACCCTCCTGCGCCATAGGGCGCCATGAGGCGCCACGGGATGCCAAAAGAGCCGCAAATGCGGCTCTTTTCACGTCTACGTGGCGCGTCGTGGCGCACGGTGGCGCACGGTGGCGCAACCCCCGTTTTGGTGCCCCGTGGTCCCCGCGTGGTCCCCGATGAGCATCGACCACGACCGGCAACTCTCGTTCATGCCGGACCCGAACGAGCCCCGCCCCGGACGATTCCACCGCGACGGCCACGACACCGAGCGGACCGCGGCAGCGCTTGTCGCGCCGCGCTCCGGCTCGCAACGCGCCCGCGTGCTCGACGTGCTCCGCAAAGTCGGCGAGCTCGGCGCGACCGATTACGAGCTCTGGGCGCACTGGGGAATCGGCGCCCGGCCCCATGTGCCGGGAACACGCCGCGAGGAGCTCATCGCCGACGGCTGGCCGATCATCGCGAGCGCTCGCCGGCGACCAACCGACACCGGCACCCCCGCGATTGTGTGGGTCCTGCAGTGACCGCGGTGGTGCTCGGGCTGCTCGTCGCCGGCGCCGCGCTCGTGCTCGCCTACGGCGTCGTGTGGCTCCGCTGGCGTGTACGCGACCGCCGCCGCCGCCGCAACCGGCTCGAGGCGCGCCGCCGCGCCCGTGACGAGCTCGAGCGAGCCCTGTACGCGCACGTACGGGTGGTCAGGTGACGACCGGCATGTATGTCGCGCTCGCCGTGTGCGCCGTGCTCCTGCTCGCGACCGCGGTGAGGCGCCGGTGAGCCGGCAGGTGATCGGCACCGATTTCGTGCTCTACACCGGCGAGGTGCTCGACATGCTCGCCGAGCTCCGCGACGAGTCCGTCGATTGCGTCGTCACGTCGCCGCCGTATTGGGGTTTGCGTGACTACGGCACCGGCGAGTGGGAGGGCGGCGACGGGTTCTGCGAGCACGCACCATCGAACGGCGCGCAAGGCGAAAGCGGGCAGCGCTCGACCCGTTCGTTCACGGGCGCGACCCCGCAACGCGACACCTGCACACGGTGCGGCGCGGTGCGGGTGGACCGGCAGCTAGGGCTCGAGGCCTCGCCCGACCGGTACGTCGAGCGGATGGTCGAGGTGTTCGCCGAGATACGGCGGGTCTTGGCGCCGCACGGCACCGTGTGGCTCAACATCGGCTCGACCTACATAAGCGAGGACGGCTACCCGCTCGCGCCGACCGATGCCGCTTGGCTCGCCGGGCTCATCGACGGCGAGGGGTGCATTCAGATACATCGGCAGCGACGCGCCGCCGGCACCTGCGATGCGTTCCAACTGGACCTGAGCGTGGGGATGATGACGCGCGAGGCGGTTGAGCGCGCACATGCGATTACCGGGCTCGGCTCTTGCCACCAACAGAACCGCGGCGTCTGGGATTGGTCGGTCCGCGGTCGGCAAACGAGCGAGTTACTCCGCGCGCTCTATCCGTTTCTCGTCACGAAACGGCGGCAGGCGGCGCTCGGAATCATGTTGCTCGACGATATCGCCGCTCGGCGTGGCCACCGCGTAAGGCCATTGTCCGACGACGCTATCGCCTATCGCGAGGCGCTCAAGCGGTCCGTGTCGGCGTGCAATCAGCGCGACGAACCCGAGGTGACACCGCGCGAGCCACGGCCGGTCGCGCTCGCGCTCAAGGCTAAGGACGATGCGCTCATTCCCGCGCGGCTTGCCCTCGCGCTCCAAGCCGCCGGGTGGTACCTCCGTGCCGACGTCATTTGGAGCAAGCCGAACCCGATGCCCGAGTCGGTGACCGACCGCCCGACCAAGGCGCACGAGTACGTGTTCATGCTCACCAAGCGCGGCCGCTACACGTTCGACCAGGACGCGGTCGCCGAGCCGGCGGTCGAGGGCACCGACCTCGGTTTGCTGCGCAGCCGCAAGGCAGTCGACGGGCAAGGACCGACCGACCGCGCGTCAATCGACAAGCGGCTCGACGCCGGCATCGACTCGCGGAACGGCAACCCGTCGGCGACGCGGAACGTGCGCACCGTGTGGACGATCCCGACGGCGCCGTACGCGGAGGCGCATTTCGCCACGTACCCGCCCGAGCTCGTGCGCCGCTGCCTGCGCGCCGGCTGCCCTCGCTACGTGTGCCGAGTCTGCGGCCGGCCACGTGAACGCATCGTCGAGCGCACCCCCGCAACCCCCACCATCACCCCCACCCTCGCAGCCGGCGAGGTCCGCCCACGCCGCGCCGGGTTCTACGACGCCGACTCGCGCACCATCGGGTGGACCGACTGCGGACACAACCAATGGCGCCGCGGCGTGGTGCTCGACCCGTTCATCGGCTCGGGCACGACCGCGCTCGTGGCGCGCGAGCTCGAGCTCAATTGCGTCGGCATCGAGCTCAACCCCATCTACGCGGCACTGACGGCGAAACGCCTGCAGCAACTCTCGCTCTTGAGTCTGCTACCGCCAGAACCCGAGGCGGTGGCATGAACCCCGCGCGGCGAGCCCGGCCCGACCTAAGCCGGCGATGCCCGTGTCCCTCCCCCGTCGCCGGTGGAGTATCGGCAGCCTCGAGACTCGGCGTTGACGCGCTCGAGGCCTCGCCGCGCGGGTGCCCCGTCACCGAGCAAGGAGGACGTCATCCGCTCCCGCCTACTCATCGCCGCGGCGGCGCTCGCCGCGATCACGCTGCCCACGGGTGGCGCCACAAGACCACTCGACCCGACGCCGGCGAGAACACCGACGTTCGTCTCGAGACTCGTGTTCGTCACCACCTATCAGGGCCGCACCGCGAAACAGTGGGCCGCCCGCTACCGGCGCCGCACCCGGCAGTTGCAACACGAGCGTGCGCACCTGCGCCGACACTGGCAGCCGACCGTCACCTACGCGCTCACCCTCGCGAGCTCGGCGACCGGGGTGCCGTACTCGCAGCTTTACGCGGTCGCGTGGTGCGAGTCGCGGTTCGACCCCTACGCCACCAACGGCCGCTACCAAGGGCTGTTTCAACTCGGTTGGTCGCCGTATGGCATGTCGCCGTTCGACCCGGTCGCGAACGCGTTGAGCGCCGCGCAAACAGTTGTCCGCGACGGCGGATGGCGCGAATGGACCTGCCAACCGTAGGTGCGTCATGAGGCGGCTGCCCGTGTGGCTCGCCAAAGGCGGCCCCAAGGTGTCAACGCTCGCCTACCAAATCGTGTGCACCGCCTACGGCGACCCACCCACGCCGCCACCGCCCGGCGTGCCGCTCACCCTCGACACCCGCACCTACGCCCGCCCCGCCCGCGTCGTCGCCTACCTCTGCGACCACCTCGACGCCGACGAATACGACGTACTCGTCGCCCTCGGCGAGCTCGAACGCGTCGGCGTCCCCATGAAACCGAAAGGACCCGGATGAGCAGCAACGGCAAGCCGCGCTCACGACGCAGCGGCCACACCTACTACATCGACGACCTCAGGGTGCCCATGTCGATAACCGGGGTGCTCAACAAGGGCTACCCGAAACCCGCATTGGTCGACGCCGCCGCGAAAGAATCCGCGCGCTACGTGCTCAACCGCTGGGACGAGCTCCAAGAGCTCGAACCATCCGAACGGTTCGACCGCGTGCTCGCAGCGCGACACGAGGTTTGGGGCGCCGGCAAAACCCGCGGCACCGTCATCCACAAGTACGCGCACCGGATGGCACCACCACCGTTCGGCGAGGGCGCCGACCTCGAGATACCCGACGAGTACATCGGCCACGTCGACGCGTACCTCAAATTCGTCGCCGACTGGCAGCCGCGCGAGCTCGCCGTCGAACGCCCCGTCTACTCGCGCACGCACGGGTACGCCGGCACCCCCGACCTGCTCGCCGAGCTCGTCGACGGGCAAGTGTGGCTCCTCGACTGGAAAACAACCGCGTCAGGCGTGTGGCCCGAAAACGCGTTGCAACTCGCGGCGGCACGGTTCGCCGAGTACGTCGTCGAGCCGGACGGCACCGAGGTGCCATTGGCCGACGCGTTCCCCCCGATTGAGGCAACCGGCATCGTGTGGCTGCGCGCCGACGGGTACGACCTCCACCCCGTCGAGGCAGGCGAGGACGCGTTCGACACGTTCCTCGCCGTGCTCGACGTCGCGCGCTACATCGGCGCCGACCGCGACGAGGTCATCGGTGACGCCCTCCTCCCTCCCGAAAGGACGCATGCCGACCATCCGTTCTAACCACCCGTTCCGCCCCACCTGCCCGCACTGCGGCAAACGCTGCCGGCCCGACGCGACCCGGTGCCCCGACGACGGCACGTGGCTCATGTACGACCCGCCGGCCCGCTACTTCGCCGACCGCGCGCCCCACGACCCATCGCTCGCCGAGCGGCTCAAGACCTACGACACCAACATCGCCCAACTGAAAGACGAGGAGGCCGCATGACACTCGTGCAATACGACCGCACCAACACGCCGGCGCGGTCACGCTCGTCGATGTTCAACGCCGAATGGCTCCTCGACCCCGCCGAAATCGCGCAACGCATCGGCGGCACCGATTTCGTGCCCAAGGCGCTACGCAACAACCCCGCCGCGATCACCGCCGCACTGCTCTACGGCGCCGAGGTCGGACTCGGACCCATGCAGTCGCTCGCGAAAATTCACGTCCTCGACGGGCGCCCCTCGATGGCAGCCGAGGCGCAACGCGCCCTCATCCTCGGCGCCGGGCACGAGCTCGTCGTCGAGGAATCAACCAACACCCGGTGCACCATCGCCGGCAGGCGCCGCGACAGCGACGCGTTGAGCCGCGTCACATGGACCTTGGACGACGCGAAACGCGCGAAGATCGCCGGTCGGCCGGCGTGGCAGGCATACCCGCGCGCCATGCTCCTCGCTCGCGCCAGTGCGGAGCTCGCGCGCGCGATCTTCGCCGACGTTATCGGCGGGATCGCCGCCACCGAGGAGGTCGACGACGTCGACGCCGAGCTCGAGCTCGAGCCGGTCGAGGCGCCCAAGGCGGCCAAGCCGCCGGCGTCACGGCGGCGTAAGCGCACGGCGGTCACCGCCGGCAGTAGCGGCCCGAGCTCGGCACCCCCTACACCCGAGCCGCCGCCGGCGGCGGATGACCCTACCCCCGAACCCGGACAACCCGACACGCCCGCGGCGCCCGACATGCCTAACCAAGCGCAACTCAACCTCATGTTCGCGCTCATGAACGAGAAAGGCATAACCGACCGCGCCGCCATGCACGCCTACGCCGAACAAACCGTCGGCAGGCCGGTCGCGACGTCGAAAGAGCTCACCGCGCTCGACGTGTCGCGGATCATCGAGGCGCTCAAGGCCGAGCCTGACGCGGCGCTGCCGGCGAACGAGCAAGCCGTCGTCGACGAGCTCGCCGCGCGCCTCGACGCGACCCCCGACGAACCGGCGCAAACCGAGCACCCCGACCCGCCCGCCGACGAACCCGACAGGCAGCAGCCGCTCGAGTACGGCGAATTCCCCGAGGGCTACTAGGTGCGCACGACCACGAGGTGCGTGTACTGCGGCGCCCGGCTCGCCCGCCACGCACGGCTCGCCTGCCGCGCGCACCGCGACCTCCCCGCCTTAGACCCGCACTACTGCCGGCAGGTGCGCGAACCCACCACCGAGCATTGGGTGCCGGCCGCCATCGGCGAGCACGTCGAGCAGGTACTCGAGCGACTCATCGACCTTAGGAGGGCAGCGTAAATGAGCGACGACGAACGGTGGCTCGTCATCCCCTCGTGGCACCGGTTCCAGCACTACGGCGACCGCACGCCCCCGTGGATCAAGGTCTACACCGAGCTCAACTCAAGACCCGAGTGGCTCGAATTGCCACTCTCCCAAAGGGGGCTATTAGTGACCCTATGGCTCGAATATGCGCGCGCGCGATACCGATTAGACGGCAAACGTATCAGGGCTATCACGGGGCTAAGGAACGTCTATCAATCGACGAAACCGTTAGTTGATGCGGGTTTCGTCGAGTGGAGTGCTAGCGCGCCGCTAGCTAAGACTTTAGGAGATAACAAAGGACCCCAACCCGACGCTAGCGCGCCCGAACCAAAACCCCCAACCCCGCGCACGTCGAACGGCGAGCTCGAACCCGCCGGCGTCACCGTCGACCAGCGCATGCTCGAGCTCGCACGCGGATGGCTCAAAGACCACGGCGCTCCCGCCACCACCACCGACGACGACGACGAGCCGTGGTTTTGAAGATCGCGACCGACACGGCCGCGATGATGCCAGCGACGGGCGCGAGCCGAAGCCCCGGCGCGCGCCCCGCTGGCTATCTGACTCTACGACCCAAGCGGCACCTGTCGACCGGGTGGCTCATACAGATCGCACGAGTGAAAGAACGCGCAGACGCGAAGCCACTCATCCCACCGTTTGCGGTTTTTCTTTCGGTTGCAGGTGAAGCATTGAGCGTGAATGTCGTCAGCAAGCAGGTAGCCGCGCTCCTCCACGGCGACGGGGTCTTTGATGTCGCCAGTGACGTCGTGAGGGCCGGGGGCGAACGCCGTGTTGCAACCGCCGTGTCGCCAGTCTGGACACGTCCCGCGTGCCCTAGCGTCCTTGAACAGTCTCGTCATGAAATCAAGAGTGACCCCGTGGAGTTCGAATCGGTAGCGGGCCTCGGCAGAGGTGCAGCCCCATGCTTTCGCAAACTTCCGCGCCTCATCACTAAGCCACGCTCGGGCCTTTGCCACATCGCCATCCTCGACGCTGTCGAGATAGTTGCGCCGCGTCTGCTCGCAGCGGGAGCACATCGCCCGGTTGTAAGAAATGCGCGATGTATCTCGCATTTCTCTAGACGTCTCTCGCCAAGCTACATCCGTCCACTCCGCGGCGACCGGATGACCAAACTCGCAGTTGTCGCCGGGCACCCCGGACCCGGAACACCAGCGTTCACCCTCGAGCGCAAGCGTCGGGTCTGTCACCTGGCGACTCGGAATCGACGTGAGTTCGAACAGCGTGAGTGGCTCGGGCTCGTGGGCGCTCATAGCGGATTCCGTTCAAGCCCGAACGGATCGCGAATGTTACCAACGGACGCGGCATGACCGAGGTCGCGTTCACCGTCGCCGGCACCCCCGTCGCGCAAGGCTCGCTCCGCTCGCTCGGCAAAGGACGCCCCACCATCGCCGGCAACCGCGACCAGTTGGTGCCGTGGCGCAACGCCGTCGCCGCCGAGGCCGCGATGGTCATGCCACCGCGCCCGCTCACCGGTCCGCTCGAGCTCGACGTCACGTTCGTGTTCGGCCGCCCCAAGGCGCATTACGGCAGCGGACGCAACCACGGCGTGCTCAAGCCGTCGGCGCCGATGTTCTGCGACAAACGCCCCGACCTCGACAAGTTGGTGCGCGCCATCGGTGACGCGCTCACCGGCGTCTTGGTGGTCGATGACGCGCAGTTCGTCGAGCTCCACGCGCGCAAGCACTACGGCGCCCCCGCCGCACACGTCGTCGTCAGGCAGGCAGGCTCATGAGGCGCCTACCCGCGTACATCGGCGGCGGCCCCACGGTCAGCGAGCTCGCCTACCAAATCGTGTGCGTGTGGCTCGACCCCACGCCACGCCCGAACATCCCCGCCATCGACTACCTCGCCGCCAAGTTCGACGTCGACGAGGCCGACGTGCTCCGCGCACTGGCCGAGCTCGAACGCGTCGGCGTGCTCGAGGTGCAGCGGTGAGCGCGTGCCGCTCGTGCGGCGCCTCGGTGCGTTGGGTGCTCACCGAGCACGACCGCCGGATGCCGCTCGACGCCGACCCCTACATCGGCCACGACCCGCGAGGGCTGTTCGTGCTCCGCGAACGAGGCACCCGCGCGCTCGCGACCACACCGGACGCGTTCACCGACGAACCCCTCTACCGCTCGCATTTCGTCACCTGCCCCCAGCGCGACACGTGGCGCCGCAACCGTGCCGGCTAGTCAGCGGTGAATGAGGTCACGAACGCGACCATGGGAACGACCGATCAGCGCCGCGATTTCGCGCAGGCTGGCGCCGTTAGCCGATGCCTGCTTGATCGCTTGCTCGAGCACGGCGAGCGATCTGTCCCAGCGTTCGCGTGCGAGGCGCTCCGAACGGGCCGCCCGCAGAAGCGCGGCCCGATCGGATGGTGTCGGCTCGCGCCGCTTCATGACGGCCGGCCTTGCTTGCGACTGAGACGGGCGATGAGGTAGCGGCGCTCGTCGTTGTTCGCGAGCCCGGCGAGAATCTCATCGCTGAGCCGGTCGAGCTCGCGGCGCCGCTTGGCCGGGAGCGGCTCAGGCCGCGCGGCACGACGAGCACGCGCCCGCGACTGTTTCGGGATCGCTGACTTCAGAGTCCCCATGGGGAGGCTGGCACCATGGCCGGGAGCGCGTGCCCAACCGAGTCGTTGCGCCTCCTCGACGAGCGACGTGCCGGGCGAACGGTAGGCGGCCGACGCCTCCGCGAGCGTGCGCCGCCGCTCCGCGTTCGCCTGCGTATCCATCATCGGCGCCAACTGCCCGCCCTTACGCGACCACGCAATCACGCGCGAGACGTCCGCGAACGGCAATCCGCACGCGATCAGGAAGTAATCAAACTCCGACTCGCGCCACTGTTGGCGGCCGAGCGCGGTCGTGTAGTCGCGCCACGCGTCGGAGGCGGCCATCTCTGAGATGACGTCGACGAGCTCGGCGGTGCGAGTGAGGTTGGTCGCCCGCGAGATAAACGAGCTCACTTCGCGGCCGTGGTTGTCGAGTGGTTCAGGCATCGGCGCCGCCCGCCTCCCGTGTGAAGCTCCCGCGTGGCGGGGTTGTGCCGCTCTCGCGGCAGTAGGCGGCGATCAGGTCGCGCTCGATCGTGAGGAGTCGCTCGAGTTGTTCGACGGTCGCCTCGGCGCGTTTGCCGGTCGGGATGCCGGCGGTTTTGTTGGCGCGCGCGACCCAGAGTTGAATCGGCGTATCGCCGTTGACCGCGAACCACCGCTCGAGCCGGCGAATCTGACCCGTGCGGATTTCGGCGAGCTCCTCGATGCTCGGCTCACGCCGGCCGACCGGAGCCGACCCGGCAGCGTCCGTGTCGGCGAACCGCGGGTCGAATGGATTGGAGCGCTGTTGCTCGCGCATCCAATCTTGCATCGCAGCGACAAACCGGGCATGCCAGATCGCGGGCACGTTGAAACGGCGGAATAGATCGCCCATCGCCGCGAGTTGTTGTTCGGTGAACGTGATTCCTTCGCCCTCGGGTAGCGGCACGGTTACGAACTGCTGGCCCGGGACAACCGAGTCGATGATGTAGGGCTGTTCGTGCAACCGCAGCTGGCCCTCGCCCTCGCCGGTCGCGCGGAGGTCGCGTTGCGCCTCAAGCATGATTTCGTGCGAGAACGGGCCTAGGTGCGCCTTGAGTGTTCCGAGGAGCGGCTCAACGTTCGGCGCGACGACGACGGCGGGAATCACCTGTCCGAGCCGGCGTTCGGTTTCGGTGACCCGCATCGCGCGCGCGATCACCTGCCGAATGTAGAGCGGCGTGAGTTTGTTCGAGGCGTAACCGATGACGGCGATATCGGGACAGTCGTAGCCCTCGCCCGCCATGTCGACCGTACAGAGGACGCCCGCATTCGGCGAGCCGCGAAACCGTCTCAGGGTCGCGGCCGCGTCGGGCTCGTCGGAGACAGCGACCTCGGCGAACGGGGTAAGTCCGAGCGCGCGCATTTGCCGGTTGACCTCGTCGCGGTAGATGTAGGCGTCCTCTTGCCGGGCGGCAACGATTAGCGCTTTGACAGGGTGGCCCTCGAGAAGGTCGTGCGCCTGCTGTAGCTGGCCGAGGATTTTCGCGACGAACGCCTCGAGCCACGGCTGTTGTCCGGCGAGCTCGCGGATGACGGCGCGCGCGGCCGGCTCGTCGAGGTCGATCATGTCGGACGCGACCATTTGGAAGTTCGCGGTTTCGAATAGCTCGACGCGGCCGTCGATCGTGTGGAGGTCAACGGGGCGTAGTTGGCCGTCGAGAATCAGTTTCGCGGTCGGTTCGTCGTGGTCGACGAGCGCCTCGATTTTGTTCTCGCCGGCCGCGCGGTAGCGGACGGTCGAGATGCGCTCGTCGGTGCGGGAGCGCCAAAGCGTCCCGGAGAGGTTGAGGACGCCGGCGACGTGGAGGTCGACGTCGACGACGCCGGCGAGCTCCCGCACGTTGCGGGCCCACGCGGAGCGTTCGTGCTCGCCGACGTGGTGGACCTCGTCGGGGACGAGGAGCGTGCGTTGGTGCGCGGCCATGCGGCGATGCACCGCGAGCGTGTCGGCGTTCAACGACTGATAGGTGACAACGACGCCGTCCTGGCCGTCGCGTTCGACCTCATGACCGGGACGCAATTGAAGATGGCGGGCGCCGAGAAGCGCGCCGACCCATTGGTCGACGAGCGTTAGCCGCGGCGCGAGGACGACCATGCGGTCGACGAGGTCGGCCTCATAGAGCGCCTCGAATACAAGGCCGGCGAAGATCGTTTTGCCGGCGCCCGGGGCGGCGCTGACGGTCGCGACGCCGTCGCGCGCGATCCGCGCAACGATCCGGTCGAGCGCGTCGAGCTGCCACTGGCGCGGCAATAGACGCGTGTCGGCGGCATCCCGCCATCCCTGAGTGTGGTTGCATGGCGCGCACCATGCGGCCGTGTTCTCGATCGTGAGCGGGCCGCCGTGCGCGTGCGAGCGCAAATGCGCGACCTGCATCGTCTCGAGCGTGATCGGCGTATCGCAACCGTCGCGCTCGCAGACGCCGCCCGAGCGTAAAAAGAGGGTTTCGCGCAACGCCCGCGAGGGACGTTGGCGAGGTCTTGCATTCATGTTGATTCCTTTCGGCTAGGTTCCCGCCCGGCCGGAGCCGAGCGAGGGCGATTTGTGTACTGCACTATACACAACGAGGGCGAGTATCGTGTATTCCCAGGGCCGGTTCGGAGCGCGGCTAGGTGCTTCGACGCCGGCCCCGTCTCTCTCACCCGAACGTGCCGCCGTCGTGAAAAGAGCGCCGGCCACGGGAACGGGACCGGCGCTCATGTTCGCGCAAGGCGGTCGGATACCGACCGTCGCGGCGGCGAGTCTACCCGCGCGCCCTCGCCGTACCCGCCGCGATCCGGCGCACCCACTCCGGTGACAACCCCGTCGCGTCGGCAAGGTCCCGGAACGTCAACCCCGCATGGCGGCCGGCGACGATGGCGTCGTCGAGCTCGACCCGCGCAACGTCGAACGCCCTTGCGGCGCGCTCAACACGGCGCCGCTCGAGCTCGGCACGCGCCAACACCTCCCTGGCGCTCACGACAGCCATCCTTTCGCGTAGTCGCGCGCCTCGCGCGCGGTTGTGAAGTACTGGCGTTGGTAGCGCGGCGACGCCGGCGTGTGAAACTCGACGACGTGCTCGCCCGCCGGCGTCGTGCCCACGTACAACGTCCACGCGCCATGCGTGAACGTGTCGGTGATCGCGAGCGGCGCGTAGTAGCCCGACGTTTCGGGGGCCATCACGCGGGCCCCCCGTCGTCGCACTTGCACTTGCCGTACTTGCTGCCGTCCGAGTAGTCGACGGTCGAGTCACACGACTCGCAGTAGGTGTCGTCGCTCGCGTCACCGGACTCGAGGTCGAACCCGTCCTCCCAACCGTGCGGGTCAAACGTGAAACCGTAGGTGCCGTTCATGTCAATCCTTTCGCTGCTAGTGGTCAACGTCATGTCTACATAGTAGACGAACAGCGGCTCGAGGCGCAAGCCACCAAGCCAAACTCTAGGACAACTCTAAGACACCCCACGCCAACATGCGCTACATTATAGACATGACGACATCGACCACTAGCGAAAGGACCGTCATGAACCACGCGATTACCCCCATCACCCCCATCGCTCCGAGCTCCGCCGGCGCGCTCGACGGGTTCGAGGCCCGCTGCACGTGTGGGCTCACGATGCGCTCGAGCCTGCGCACGCTGCTCGAGCAGGACGTCGCCGAGCACGCCGCGTACCACGCGCGGCGTGACGCCGACGCTATCGCGCTCATCCGCGAGCGCAACTAACCAAACCAAAAGCGGCCGGGCGACGCACGAACGTCCCCGGCCATGACCAAAAGGGAGATACCCCCAAATGGCAACAACCATCATCGCACGCATCGCCGCGCTCGCAACCATCGCGCTCACGGCAACCATCCTCATCGGCACCACCACCGCCAACGCCGCGGTCACGCCGAGCTACACCTACGACCACGCCCTCCGCGCATGGGTCCACGACGCGCTCGAGCAAGCGAGCTACACCCAAACCCACGGCAAAACCATCCCCTGGCCCATCGAGGTCCGCTGCTACACCGACAACCTCTCGTTCGAGCTCGGCGCCTACCGCCGCGGCGACTCACCCGCCATCATCCCCACGATCATCGCCTACTACGCCGGCGGCAACACCATCCACATGCGCGCCGGCACATGCAACAACGCCGCGCAGTTCATCAACGGCATCTACACCGCGCAGTCAGTCGGCGCGTTCACCACGCTCCTGCACGAATCGCTCCACCGGCAAGGGTTCCAAAACGAGAACCTCACCGAAGCGTTCGCCATCGCGTCAATGCGAGCCGCCGGCCAGTTCGTGCAATACGTGCACTACCTCAACGCCGGCGCAACCGACCACGCCGCCGCGTGGCAGGCAGCCGCCGCCACCGGAAACAAAGTCCTGCGGATCGCGTTCGAGCAATCGAACCGCGTCGTCGCCGCGAACTACCGCACCACCTGGGCCGAGGTCACAAGCGCCGAACGGCTCGGCTGGGCCGCGTGGCTCCACCGCTAACCTTCACCCCGCAACAACTCGAGGACCCCACGACGCCCGCGCAAGCGGGCGTCGCTCGTTTGCGCTAGCCAAATCCCGCGCTAAACTCCCGCGCAAGGCCAAGAGCGAACCGGCGCGCGAACCGGGACGCCGCCCGAGCGAACCCCCGCCACCAAGGCGGAAGTGCGAACCGGGCGACAACCCGAGCGAACCGCCGAGCGAACCCGGCCCACATAGCACCGCGAGCCCGGGAGGAAACCCGCAATGGCACTAACCTCGAGGCAGCGCAACGCCCTACCAAACTCCGCGTTCGCATACCCCAAGCAGCGCAAGTACCCGGTCCCAACCAAGGCGCAAGCCGCCAAGGCAGGCATCTCGCCGGCGCAGAACCTGCGCCTGCACGCCAACGCGCGAGCTCGAGCAGCGCAATCAGGCACGAGCGGCAGCAAGGCACACGTCACCCGCGTCTCATCCAAACGCGTCAAGAACATGGGCAAGGCCGGCAAGACGAGGCACAAGTGAACTTCCGCACCGTCACCGTCGGCGAAATCGCGCTCGTCGTGATCGCCGTGTTCGTCGTGTTCGGCTACTTCAACGGGTTCGGCTAGTGCGACGCACCACGCACCTATGCGCGCAACCCGGCTGCACGGAGCTCGTCGAGGGCGGACCCGGCAGGTGCACCGCACACGGACGCACCTCGTGGGACAACTGGCGACGCACCGACGAGGGCAGGCGGCGCGCCAACGGCGGCTACGGGTGGCACTGGACCCGAGCACGCAACGCCTACCTACACGCCCACCCACGATGCGCACGGTGCGGACTCGAGGCGCACGAGGTGCACCACCGCGACGGCCGCTGCCCAAACGAACCCGGCGCGAACGCGTGGGCGAACCTCGAGGCGCTCTGCCGGCGCTGCCACCGCAAGGCACGCGTGCGCACCCACCACACGCGCAGCATTGTCGGCACTGCCAACGCCACCCGGCACGACAACGTCGTCGAGCCCGGCAACGCGGCCGCGGTGGGTGGGGTAGCCCGAGGCGCCGCGAGTGTCTCGGCGGGACCCGCCGGAGAGAGACGCGTTACCGATGTGCCCCCACCCGGCAGCTCGCGGTTCGCGCTCTTGTGGCAGCGACGGCAGAGAG
>Ga0126370_10000028_pt1 | contig 40577 bp, 36 predicted proteins | sample PanSoiMetaPlot_3_FD_92586 | JGI IMG/M metagenome (GOLD analysis project Ga0126370, IMG submission 92586) | Tropical forest soil microbial communities from Panama - MetaG Plot_3 | ecosystem: Environmental > Terrestrial > Soil > Tropical forest > Bulk soil | place: Panama | collected 2016-02-17 | reverse complement strand
TTGCCAACTGGCTCGCTCTGATCTCCGCCATTGACAAGCTACATGACTGGCCAGAAGCAAGCTCGCTGCGCCCTCCCGTTCGCAAACAACTGGAGGCAGCCATTGACTTCCTGATGTCGGCCCGCTGTTTCCTGCACTTCCGCCACGGACGCGACGACAACACGCTGAGTTGGGAGGCGCAAGACGCCGCGGCGGCTCGAAAGATCGGCGCTCCGGAAGCCGAAGAACTTTCTGCTGCCGACTGGATGCGGATTTACTTCGGCCATGCACGCTCGGTGCAGCGCACGGTGACGCAACTCCTCGAAGAAATCCCCGAGGCATGGTCGGCACTCTATCGACAGGTTCAAAGCTGGCGGTCGCGGGTGACCACCCCAGATTTCTCCGTTGTTGATGGCCTGATCTTTCTCCAGCAGCCCGCTGCTTTGCAGGATCCTGAAGTTCTGCTGCGGCTGTTCCACTTCATGGCGCATCACGGGCTAAAGCTGAGCGCAACCACGGAATACCGTATCGAACAGGCGCTACCGGCGCTGGCTGCGACTCCTCCGCGAGGCGCTGAGTTGTGGCTTTACCTGCAAGAGACTTTGCTGCAGCCATACGCTGCCGACGCCCTGCGCGCAATGCATTCCCTGCGGTTGCTCACGCTGCTCCTGCCCGAGTTGAAGTTGATCGACTCACTCGTCGTGCGCGATTTCTACCATCGTTTCACAGTCGACGAGCATTCCTTTCTCGCGATCGAGAGCCTTCATCGTCTCAAGCAGTCGCAATCGGAATGGGACAAGCGCTACGCCGAACTACTCAGTGAGCTCGAAGATCCTGAAATTCTCTACTTGACTCTTCTGCTGCACGACACTGGCAAGGGAGTCGCCAATGGCAATCACGTCGAGGCTAGCCTCGATATTGCGAATCGTGCCCTAGACCGCCTCGATGTCGATCCGAAAGAGCGCGCAGATGTCTTATTCCTCATCGGAAATCATCTCGAGCTCTCCGCGACGTTGCGGCGAGATATTTTCGATCCCGCGACGGTTGCGGCTTTCGCAGAGAAAATGGGCACGCCCGAGCGTCTCAAGATGCTTTGCCTGCTTACTTACGCTGACATCAAAGCTGTCAACCCGGAGGCCCTCACGCCATGGAAAGCAGAAAACGTCTGGCAGCTGTATATGGCTGCCGAGAATTATCTGAACCGCAGCGCTGATCAACGAGTGCACGCCGACGTCGACGACGAGAAACTGGCACGGCTGCGCTCCTTGGCTCCAGTGACGGGCGCCAAGTTCAAGGCATTCCTCGAAGGATTTCCGCGGCGCTACCTGCTAGTCCATACCGCCGAAGAAGTCATGCGCCATTTGCAGATGGCCGAGCAATTGGCCTTCGATTCGGCACAGGTCGAACTCAAGCGCGGTCGCCACTGGTACGAGTTGACTCTGGTCACCGCCGATCGACCATCTCTATTTGCGAAACTCGCAGGTGTGCTTGCTGCCTGGGGCATGAACATTGTCAAGGCGAATGCGTTCTCGAACCAGTCGGGGACGGTTGTCGACACTCTCTACTTCACCGACCGCTTCCGCACGTTGGAATTGAATCTTTCCGAATGGGATCGTTTCCGCAGAAGCGTCACCAGCGTTCTGCTGGGCGAGGCCGATCTCGACAAGATGCTCCGCGATCGTCAGCGCTCGGAAAAGGGCGCAATTGCCAAAGTCAAAGTCGAGACCAAGATCGAATTCGATGATTCCTCATCCACTACGACGACTATTGTCCAGATAATCGCCCAGGATCGCCCGCGCCTCCTGCATCGCATCGCTTCAGCGCTCTCCCATCAGAAGTGCAACATTGAAATCGCCCTGATCGACACGGAAGGGCAGATGGCGATCGACACGTTCTACCTGACTTCAGCAAGCAAAAAGTTGAGCGCTGATCATCAGCGAAAAGTCGAGAAGGCTCTCATCGAAGAGCTGCGTGCAGAATAGATAATCACCATCCAGAACGGTGTCATGCTGAGTGCAGCCGGAGTGGAGCGTAGCGGAACTCCGGCGGAGTCGAAGCATCCCTACCCCAGAATGGATTGCTGCGGGCAGGGACTCCTCGCACCTCTCCGCCATACGTTCTTGAATCCTGACTACTTCGTCGAGAACTTAAACGCCGTCGTCTGGTGAAACTTCTCTCCCGGCTTCAGAATCGCATTTGGAAAATCCGGATGATTCGGTGAATCCGGATAGTGCTGTGTTTCCAGGCAAAATCCGTAACGTCGTTTGTAGACGTGGCCGCTCTTCCCGGTAACAGAGCCATCCAGGAAATTTCCCGTGTAGAACTGCACCGCTGGCTGCGTCGTCGAAACTTCAAGTACGCGGCCAGTAGTAGGTTCGTACACCCGCGCCGCCAATGTCATTCCGGCGCCCTTACGGTTGAGCACGAAATTGTGGTCATATCCGTGCCCAAGTGTGAGTTGTTCGTAGTTATCTTCGATCCTGGACCCGATCTTGGTCGACTTGGTGAAATCAAACGGCGTTCCCTTGACCGACCGTAATTCGCCTGTCGGGATCAGGTTTTTGTCGACAGGAGTGAAGCGGTCGGCATTGACCATGATTTCGTGATCGAGAATGTCGCCATTGCCCTCGCCCTTCAGATTGAAGTAACTGTGTTGGCTGACGTTGATCGGAGTGGCTTTGTCGGTGGTTGCCTCATAATCGATAACAAGTTCGTTTGAGTCCGTCAGAACATACGTAACTTTCACCTTCAGATTTCCCGGAAAGCCTTCTTCCCCATCTTTGCTCAGATACTCAAACGACACACCATTTTTGTCTTTAAGAGGCTGGCTCTCCCAAACGACCTTGTCAAAGGTCCGGGTGGTGCCGCCGTGCAAAGTATTCGGCCCATCGTTTTTCGGTAAGGTGTAAGTCTTGCCATCGAGCGTGAATGTGCCATTCGCAATGCGGTTCGCGTAGCGCCCCACGATCGCTCCGATGTATGGCGGATTCGGCATGTATCCCTCCGCCGTCTCGTGGCCAAGAACAACGTCGGCAAACTTGCCGTCGCGGTCCGGAACGCGGACCGACTGAATGATGCCGCCATAGTTCATGGCACGAACTTCGACGCCGTGAGAATTCTTCAAGGTGTACAAGATGATGGGCCTCCCGTCCCGCATTCCGAAGCGCTCCTGTTGAACTCCGGATGTTGATGTGTTCTGTTGTGCGACCAGCGTTCCGCCGATCGTAGTGACGAGAGCAGTAGCTATGAGGAACCGTCGAAGCATCATGGCGAAGAGTGTACTATGCCCTCCAAATTCGAGTCGCGTTGATGTCGGTGTCCCATTCTAACGTCGCTCGGTATGCGGTGTTAGTCGGGAAAGGTTGCGGAGATCTACCTCTTGTATGGCCACTGCGCCTGAGTAAACAACGCACCGTCAATTCCGATCGTTTGCCCGCTGATAAACGATGCACCCTCACTGGCCAGAAAGACGATGGTCGGGCCGATATCCGCCACCGTGCCGACACGTCCCATCGGAGTCAGCTTTGACCAAGTCCCAGCATAATCGGGATCTTCCAGGCGGGTACGTTCCGACTCAATTGATCCCGGAGCGATGCAGTTCACCCGGATCCCGTAGCGGCCAAGTTCCACGGCAGCTTCTTTGGTGAACATTTCAATCCCGCCCTTGCTTGCGGTATACGCAACCAGCGACGGAAACGCCAGCTTGTTGCATCCCGAGCCGAGATTAACGATCGACCCGCCGCCGTGATCTTTCATGTATCGGCCGGCCTGTTGCGTACACAAGAAGCATCCCTTCAGGTTCGTATCGATAACTAAGTCCCACTCGTCTTCTGTGACTTCCAGCAGCGGCTTGAACGTCTGCACACCAGCGTTGTTCACCAGCAGATCGAGCCTTCCGAATTCCTTCATCGCTTGCTCAAACATGGCCGCGACCTGTTTGCTTGATCGAATGTCGGTTTCAATGCACAGGCAGTCCGATTGCAACGCGCGAATCTCAGCCATCGTAGCCTCGACCATGGCTGCCGGATCGCCGAAATAGTTCACTGCCACCCGATAGGCGTTATGCGCCAATTCGAGCGCGATTGCTTTTCCAATGCCGCGGCTTGCGCCGGTTACAAGGGCCGTGCGTCTTGTCATGCCCACCTCAGCACTTGACGATGCGCCAGAATGATATCGGAATGCAGCGGAGCCTGCAGTCTCATTCCCCAACTAGATTCGCCGATCGGCCAATACGCTCTTCGCGGACAGCATCGCCTCGGCTTTGGCACAGCACGACTCGCACCAAGAACTTTCCCGCAGGTCGATCCATTCCACGGCATGGGAGGAAGCCATCGCGCAGCGATAATCTTCGCAGTGGCGCAAATGCAGTGTGTGTCCAAGTTCGTGCAAAGACTCTTTTAGCAGGCGTTTCTGCAGTAGATGTTCGTCTTCCGGTAATCCGTAGAATCCCTGCCGCAACCGAAAGATCGAAACAATCGCGCATGACCCGCCCATCTGTGCTTCGCCGAAGACGTACTTCAAGATCGGAATGTACAGATCCACATCGGTGATCGCCAGCAATCGCCAATCTTTCGTTCGGACCATTTCGTGCATCCGCTGCAGGAGTTCAGAAGAATGAAACTGCTGGCGTTCGGCGTGATATGACGGAGCCGGATCCAGACTAAGTGGGTGAATCTCACACTCGATACGCAGACTCTTGGGAAGGTCTGCGCGCAGGTTCTCGAGGAGAGAATGGCTGATCGTCCCGACCGGAAGCAGATGAACGAAGTTCATTGAAGCAGCCTGCGACGGGTTTAGTTCCTAATTGCGGCCGGAGAGCGCGTCCAGCCATACCGCTTCAGTTTGTGATGCAGCGTCACCCGGTCAATGTCGAGCACGTCGGCCGCCCGGCTCTGGTTACCGCCACATTCTTCCAAGACCCGTAGAATGTGCGCGCGCTCCACCTCGTCGAGGCTCTTTCCACTCGGTGCCGGTCCCGACTGTTGTTGCTTGAAGATAAAGTCCTGTTCTCGGAGCTCCGGTTCTTGCGCCACCACCATCGCCCGCTCGATGGCATTCTCCAGTTCGCGGACATTTCCCATCCACGGCTGCTGCTGCAACTGGTTCATCGCCGCGGGAGCAATCCGCGTGATCTGTTTGTTCATCGCCAGACTGAATTTGCGGACGAAGTGCTCGACCAACAGGGGAATATCTTGCTTACGCTCGCGCAAAGGCGGCAATTCGATGTGAAAGACATTCAGCCGGTAATAAAGATCGGGACGGAAAGTGCCCTCGTCAATCATCTGCTCGAGGTCTTTGTTCGTAGCCGCGACACAGCGAAAGTCGACCTTGACGACTTGATTCCCACCGACTCGCGTAATCTCGCGCTCCTGCAATACCCGCAGCAGATCGGTCTGGGTCTTCAGACTGATATCGCCGATTTCATCCAGGAATACTGTCCCACCTTCTGCGATTTCAAACTTTCCCTTTTTTCGGTACTGCGCCCCAGTAAAAGCTCCTTTTTCATGTCCGAAAAGCTCGCTCTCGAGAAGGGTCTCGGTGAGTGCGCCGCAGTGAATCGCCACCAGTGGATGAAATCGCCTCAGGCTCGCCGCATGGATTGCGCGTACCACGAGCTCCTTGCCCGTGCCGCTCTCTCCCGTGATCAACACGTTCGCATCGGTTGGTCCGACGGTCTGGACAGCGTCATACACTTTTCGCATCGCGGGGCTCTGACCGACAAGATCGCCAGGCCGCGTCGCCTCTGCAACGGTCTCACGCAGTTGTGCATTCTCTTTTTCCGCGCGCCGATGCGCCAGCGCTTTCTTCACCAGATGTGCAATCTCATCCGGATCTAGAGGCTTGCTGACATAGTCGTACGCGCCGTTCTTCAATGCGGTTACGGCCGTTTCCACCGATGCGTAACCCGTCATCATGATGACTATCAAGTCCGGATCCATCTCGTGCAGACGCCGCTGCAATTCGATGCCGTCGGTCCCACGCATCTTGATATCGAGCAGTGCCAAGTCCCATTTGCTCTCGGCCATGCGGGTGAGTGCGTCGCTGGCGCTTTCCGCCGTTCCAATTTCGTAGCCTTCTTCGCGAAACCATTTTCCGAGCGAGTCGCGGACACTGAGTTCATCATCGACGATCAATAATTTCCCTTGGTTTTCCACGAATGATCACCTCCCGCTGACAGTCGCGGTCATTTCTTCTCTTGCTTGGTTGTCGGCCTCTGCTTCGAAAGGCAGCGTGGCCGTAAAAGTCGTGCCCCGCCCGAGTTCCGATTGCACTTCGATCGATCCGTTGTGGCGCTCCAGAATGCTTCGACTGATGGCCAGGCCGAGGCCAACACCGCGCCCGGTTTCCTTCGTCGTAAGAAATGGTTCGAACAGCCGCGGCAGGATTTCTGGCGAGATGCCAGTGCCGTCGTCGCGCACAACCGCCTGAACCGTGCTTTTGTCTGCATCTGCTCGCGTCGTCAGCCACAGATTGCCGCCTTGAGGCATCGCGTCCATTGCATTGACCATCAGCGCGACCAGCACCTGTTCGATTTGTGCGCCATCACAGAGAACCTGCGGCAAGTTCGCATCAAGATGCGGCTCGACGTGAATTCCTGCAAGATCAAGCTGATGCTGAATCAAGCGAAGCGCTCGATCCATGACCTGATTCAGGTTCGTCGCCTGCAGGTTCATGGGTGTCGTGCGGGAGAAGGTCAACAGGTTCTTCACCAGATCGCCGCACCGCCGGCTCTCGACGGCAATGAGATCGAGCGAATCGCAGATTTCACGCCGCCGGCTTTGCCCTCCGTCTTCGTGATCCACCCACTTCCGCAGAAGTTTTGCGTACGTTAGAATCCCTGATAGCGGATTGTTAATCTCATGCGCGAGAACGGCGGCCATCTTCCCGATGGAAGCCATCTTCTCAGTGTGCAGCGCGTGCTCGTGAGCCCGTTTCAACTCGCGAGTTTTTTGTTCTACCCGCTGCTCAAGCGTGTGAGTCCATGACACATTCTCGTTGTGTTCTTTTTTGAGCTGGCTGCTCATGTCGTTGAATGAGTGCGCCAGTTCGCCGATCTCGTCCTTCGAGGAAACTTCGATCTGATAGCCCAAATGACCAGCGGCCAGATGTTCAGTCCCACGCTTTAACGCCTTCACCGGCTTTCCGACAACTCGCAAAACGGAAAACCAGCTCAGGAATGCAATCAACAGCAGAGCGCAGGCAGTGTACACAATCATGCGGCGGGTACCTTCCGCCAATTGCACATCGGCTTTCGCCAGGGAAAGATTTGTGTCGAGGACCCCGAGAATTTGCTGCTCTGCCGGATGCGCGTGACAGGCGGCGTTCGAGCATGCGGGTTGATTCTCAATCGGCGTGATGACGCCAAGAACACGATTGCCACTGCCGTTCCTGTAGATCCGGAATCGATCCGGCCGTTTAAGGCGCGTCAACGGCTGAGATTGGGCGTGGCATCCATAGCAGGCTTCCGCGCTTTTATCGACGACGTGGTTCTGTTCCGCTGCCAAGGTCGTATAGGTTACCCGGCCCTCCTGATCGAAGATGCGGATCTTCTCAATCCCCGGCTCGGAAGCAATCGTCTCGATTGAGCGATGCAATCCTTCGCGGTCATTGCGGAGCATGTACTCCGTTGTGCCGTGCTTGATCACATCACTGATGCGCTCGGCGACCAGCAGCGTGTTCTGCTCCAGATGCTGCCGGTGTACCCGAACGTTGACGTATCCCATCAGGGCAAAGATCACTATCATTGCGCTGAGCAACAGCAGGTTCAGCTTCAGGCTCAGCGTCTGCCTGATGCGCAGCCAACGCAGCCGTTTTGGCTCAGTCTCCGGCATGCTCCAGCACCCCCGATGTCACCGGGACAACTTCCGCTGTCTCAGGTACGGGCTCACGGGCAAGCTGTTCCTTCGGGAAAATTGGCAGATATTTCACCGCCAGCCCGAAGAGCGCGAAGCCAGCGCCGATGATCATTCCCGTGACCGCCAGTTCGCTCCACTTGGGGAAGTAGCGCACCCCGGTCGATCCCTCGAAACCCGTGATGCTTACGTTCATGCGATTTGTGATGAATCCGAGCACCACTAGCACAGCCGAGAAGTAGAGTCCCTTGGGACTGGTTCGCACTCGCGGTTGTGATAGCAAGATCAACGGCATAATGATCGCCAGCGAAATCTCGAGCCAGAACAACGAGCTCTCGTATCCGGGATGAAATGCCAGTTTGAGAACGCCGCGATTCCACAAATCTTCCAGCCGCAAAACGCCATACACACCCAGAACGACCACAAGAACCCGCCCGAGTTCCTGCAAGACGGGCAACTCCAGCTGCAGGCCAAAATGCTTGGCGCTCATCGAAGACTCGAAGATCGTCATCGCCAAACCCACGGCGATCGCCGACAGGAAGAAAAACACCGGGAGCAGCGGGCTGTACCAGAACGGATGCAGTTTCTCCGGCATGATCAGGTAAAGTGTTCCCAGCGAGGATTGGTGCAAAGTCGACAGAATCACTCCGCAAATCACGAGCGGAATGAGAATCTTCTTCACCACCTTCAGAGGTTTCTGCAGGTTGAATCTCTCCAGCACGATGGGCGAAAACTCAAGCGCCAGCACCGTTGTGTAGAGCATCACGCAATACGCCACCTCGAACATCACCGAGTGAGGATTCCTCATGATCAGTGGATGCCAGATGTTGTACGGCTTGCCCAGGTCATACATGAGCGCGATGCAGACGAGCACGTATCCGAGGAACGCCGTCAGGATCGTCGGCCGGATGATGGAATGCATCCGCTTGATGTTCAGTATGTGTACGGTCGCCGTGAGTGTGAAGCCGCCGGCAGCCAGCATCACACCACACAACACATCGAAGCTAATCCAGATGCCCCACGGAAATTGATCACTCAGGTGAGTCGACGCACCAAGGCCCTGCGTGAAGCGGAGAAATGTCGCGTACAACCCCGCCGCCATCAGAAAGAGGAAAACCAGCTTCCAGAAAGTAGGGCGAAAGATCGTGCTGCGGGCCATTATTGTTTTCCTCCGTTCTTCTTCTCGCTTGTCGTGCGCCCTTCTGCGAGTGCCACTTCTTCACGCCGGTGCGTAATCCACCAAAGACCCCCTAGTGCCATTCCACCGAGGGGAACAAAATCTGGGATATGAGAAAGCACGCGGTACGTCAGCATGGGCAGTGGATCTTTAGAAATGTCAGTGCGGTATCCGAATGTTTCAAACGGAACGGCCGAGAGCAGGAGTACTGACGTCCCACCGACTTCCTCGAGGCCGTAGATGTGATTCACATAATTGCCCGGGTTGTCGTGGACGCGTTTTTGCGCCTCCGCGATCAGTTCTTCCCGTTCGCCGAATTTGGTGGCGCCTGTCGGGCAAGCCTCCGCGCATGCTGTAGGCTTCCCCTGTGCCACCCGATCCGGACACATGACGCACTTCTGCACTTTGGGGAAGAGTTTTGCCCATTCGTACTTTGGCACGCTGAACGGGCATGCCACCATGCAGTACCGACATCCCATACATTTCGAGGGATCGTAGGTGACTGGCCCCAAGGCGGTCTTCTTCAGTGCGCCGACCGGGCAGACTGATGCACACGACGGATCCTCACAGTTCATGCAGAGACGACGCATGAACTTGTCTCCACGGGTAACGATGCAGGTCAACTTTTGTGCGGATTGATATTCCTGTGCTGCAATCGCATCGTCGTAGTCCAGTTTGTTCTGAGTGGCGCAAGCCTGTTCGCACTGCTTGCAGCCGATACAGAGCGTGGAATCGTATAAGAGTGCTTTGCTCATGCATGATTAGTCCGGACGGACATGAAAGCCCTCCGGAAATCCTTTCGACCGACGCCTGAGCTGAATAAGGAAAGTAGGGATGATTACCTGCGTAATCACCGACGCGTCGAACGGCGCGCGCCACAAGCTGCTTACCTCATCAGATCAGAGGCTGTCGCGAAATTCAGCAGCTTCAGACAGCTAAGAGTTTCAACAATTAACAATTTCTTAGCGGTGACGGCTGTCACCCTTCTTCGTGACGCCAGTCAATACACATTTGCAGTCCACTATTTGTATTAGTCTCGGACACGTTGCGTTTCACATCATGGCCATGATGCGGATTGCATCATGCGGTCCCCCACGACGTAAGCTATTCATTTGCAGAGGATTGTTACCACAGATCTGCTGTAGCAGCCGCCCTGTTGCATTTTTCCTGTTGCAGTCTTCATCGCTAGAGCGTGCGGTACTTCTCCGCAGTGTCGAACCATGCGCGCTCGACTCTTGCCTCTAAACCATTCCCATTTCATAAGATCCAAACGCACCTCGAATGCCGTCGAGCACCGCCCACGGATTGGCACGGCGTTTGCCTTAACAAAAAGCGTGAGTGACCAGGAAGTGAAAGAGGCACTCCGGGCGAGGTGGGTTATGACAGTCATCATGGTATTGCTAACATTCGCGATCTTCTTAGCGATTGATTACGTCCGCAGTCAGAAGCAGTTGGCGAAGCAGTCGACAGTTCCATCTGTTCTCCGTGAGGTTCCTTCACATGTTGTCCCGAACGTTGTGGCGGGATTCCAGGTTCCAGAAAACGTTCGCTATCACGGTGGACACACCTGGGCTCTTAGCGAGAGCCGCGAGTTAGTTCGCGTCGGTATGGACGATTTCGCTTCCAAGCTGATCGGCAGGATCGATAGCATCTCGCTGCCCCAGCGCGGGCGCTGGGTTCGCCAGGGCCAGAAGATTTGGACGATCTTCCGAGATGGCAAGTCGGTCGATATGGTTTCGCCGATCGAGGGCACGGTGAGCGACGTCAACGAAGCTGTCGTGAGGGATCCCGAGCTGGCTCGCAGAGACCCCTACGGGGAAGGCTGGCTCGTCACCGTCCAGGCTCCCGATTCCAAGATCAACTTCCGCAACCTGCTCGGCGGAGCACTAGCCCGTATGTGGACGGAAGACTCGGCTCTGCGCCTCCGCAAACGAATGCCAATCGCGATGTCTGCAGCCCTGGCGCAAGATGGCGGCGTCGCGGTCGACGACGTCTCGGCGCATCTGCCCAACGAAGATTGGGCTACGTTGACCAAAGAGTTCTTCCTGTCATAGAACTCGGTCGAGGATAGGCCTCGCCCAACCTCCTGTGATAAGCCGCCCGGGATCGCCCCGGGCGGTTGTTTTGTCAGTGTTTAGTTAGTCGGAAATAGACTCTGCACGAATGGGCGGAGAAAAAGTTCGAAGGATCAAAAAGCCCACGGCTACGGCAGAACTCAGCATGATCACCCGCATGTACTGCGCGACAGGCAGCGTTGTATCACCGAAAACAGATCGCAGAAGGCCAAACGTCGCGCTGCTGGCACACAAAGCAAAATAGACACGCTCGCGCAGGCAACGGGATATCGTTACCAGCCAGGCAAGAATCGTCGCAACGACGAGGTAAATGCCAATCAGAACAAAATCACCCGTCACCCCCGAGCCTGAAATGACGCCCGCCTTCGGCGAGACAAATCCACGAAGAGCAACTCCCAGGAAGACAAACGAATGGACCAGAGCGATCACGGCGCGTTTGCGGCTGTTTAGAACCCCAAAGTCGTTCATAAGCGGCAAACACAGTGTCTCTGATTCGACTGGACTCGGGTGTGACTTGCTCTACGAGCTTAAGTGATTAGGATCACAGACCCACCACGTCCGCTCTGGAAACCGGCATTTACCAGGTGTTACCATCGCGGGCCATATGCAAAAGCGAAGCCTCGTCCTCGTGGTGTTTCTCTGCGCATTCTTCCTGGTCGTAAACGCCATCAGCCAGTCTCAAGCCGCAGCGCATCCCATCGTGCTCCACGCCGCTCGTCTGCTCGACGTCAAAGCAGGCAAGTTAGTGAAGCCCGGCGAGGTTCTTATTCAAGGCGATCGGATCGTAGAAGTAGGTTCATCAGTGAAGCATCCCAGCGGTGCGGAAGTGATCGACCTTGGAGATCGCACTTTAATGCCGGGTTTAATCGACGCCCACATCCACCTCTTTCTGCACCCCGGAGCGGAAGATCTTCAGACGGTCCAGGAGTCCGTGCCGCAACGCACGATCATGGCAACACTCGCCGCCCGCGACGACTTGATGGCGGGATTCACCGCCGAGCGCGACATGGGCACAGAAGGCGCTGGCTCTGCCGATACCGCGGTTCGCGACGCAATCAACAAGGGTGAGATTCCTGGTCCCCGCCTGCGCATTAGCGGCAATGCCATCAACATCCTCGGCGGACACGAAGACGCTATCAACTACAATCCAGCGCAGCACGTCCTGCCGAACGCCGACTACGCCAACAACGCCGACGAACTTGTAGCAGTTCTGCGTCAGCAGTTCAAAGAAGGCGCCGATTTCATCAAGATTTATGAAACAGGGGCGGATTCCATCCAAAACGGTAAACTCGCCACGCCTTATCAATACACTGAGCCCCAACTCGAGGCGGCCGTGAAAGAAGCAGCGCGTCTAGGCAAGCATGTGGCCGTTCACGCCACTGGAGAGCCCGGTTCGCTCTATGCCGCCCAGGCAGGAGTCGTCTCCGTTGACCATGCCGATCAACTCAGCGATGAAACCATGCGGTTAATGAAAGAGAAGCAGATTTTTGCGGTTCCAACATTCACCATCTTCGAATACTTCGCCGAGCATGCGGCCACTCCACAACAAGGCGCATTTCTTCATCAGATGCTCGACCTGAAGGCCCAGGAATTCAAGAAGCAGGTCGCCGCCGGAGTGCCGATGGCGGCCGGTTCCGACGTAGGGCCCTTTCCGCACGGAACCCAGGCACGCGAGTTCCTGCTGATGGTCAAGTACGGTATGTCTCCGGAAGCGGTTCTGAAAGCCGACCTGCTAAACGGCGCGAAATTGCTGAGCTGGGAAAAGGAGATCGGATCTTTGGAGCCTGGATATTTCGCCGACGTGATCGCCGTCACCGGCGATCCGTTGCAGGATGTGTCTACACTCGAAAACGTCGGCTTCGTGATGAAGGGGGGAGTCGTTTACAAGAAATGAGGCTAGAGCAAATTCTTCGGCCGAAGGCTGCAAAACAATGCACTACCTACTCGATTTCAACAGGCGCGTAAAATGTAAGCTTCTGATTATCGGGCTGTTACCGACATTTTCGATGTTCGGCAGACGGCTTTCCGATTGCGCCTACAACCAGTGTTTCCACCTGCGGGGCAAGCACTTATGACCCTACGCAAAATCTCAGGCGTTTCCAAAATGTTGGGCGCGATCTTGGCCGCTATCTGCCCGATTGCTTTCGCACAGGGTCCGGCTCCCGATGCACCCAGCCGCTCCATCGAGCCGACATCATCACTAATCGCACCACAGCCCACCTACGAGACCCACAGGTTCCTCGACAGAGAGAACCGCATCCTGTTTGTGGCGGTAGCGGCAGTCAATGGCGCTGACTTCGCCGTCACTCGCTTGAATCTCGAAAACGGAGGTCACGAACTGGACCCGATCGTTCGTGTGGTTGGACGCTCCACTCCCGGGCTAGCCGCAAACTTCGCTGCAGAAACCGCCGGCACGATCGCCCTCGGCTATTTCTGCCACAAAACCGGCCACCACAAACTCGAACGCATTGTTTCGTTCGTAAACATAGGCTCTTCCGCCACTGCGGTTGGCTTTGGCTTGGCTCATCGATGAAGCCGTAGTGCTGCCTTTGTAACAACCGTATGACCGACCCTCTCTGAACCGACTCCAAGCAAGTTTTGCTCGGCGATCTCTGCGGCCGTTCTTGGCGACCTCAGCGGTAAGAAAACACACTCTCAAAAGCTGCTAAAGAATTAGCCCGAATCGATTTCGGCGGCGTCGCGATCCAATCGGGTGCAGGCAGGCGTCTGCAGGCCCTGTCTTGCTAGTATTGAAGCCGACCATCTTGAGGAGCTAGAGGTTCAACGAGGCAGAAAGACATGAAGATCGCAAAGGATGTCACCGAACTGATCGGGCACACGCCGTTGGTGCGGCTCAACCGCGTGACCCAAGGATGTGTTGCAGAAGTTGTGGCGAAACTCGAGAGCCAGAATCCGCTCTCCAGCGTTAAAGACCGCATCGGCGTCAGCATGATCGAAGACGCCGAGCGCGCCGGCAAGATCAAGCCGGGCAAGACCGTGCTGATTGAACCGACCAGCGGAAACACTGGCATCGGCCTAGCCTTCGTCGCCGCCGTAAAAGGCTACAAGTTGATCATCGTCATGCCCGACACGATGAGCGTGGAGCGCCGCGTACTGCTGCTCGCGTTCGGCGCTGAGGTCGTTCTCACTCCCGGCCCGCGTGGCATGACTGGAGCCATTCTTAAAGCCAAAGAAATTCTCGCCAGCATCCCCGATGGCTACATACTGCAGCAGTTCGATAATCCGGCCAACCCCAAGATTCACCTGGAGACGACCGGCCCCGAAATCTGGAACGATACCGATGGCCGCGCTGACATCCTCATTTCCGGAGTCGGTACCGGCGGCACGATCACTGGCGTCTGCGAATACATCAAGCCGAAGAAACCATCATTTAAGGCGATTGCCGTCGAGCCCGTCGATAGTGCAGTCCTTTCCGGTGGCAAGCCGTCTCCGCACAAGATTCAGGGTATCGGTGCCGGATTTATTCCCAGTATTCTGCGCCGCGAATACATCGACGAAGTCATCACCGTTACTAACGATGAAGCCATCAACATGGCGCGACGTCTTCCGCACGAAGAGGGGCTCTTCGTCGGCATCTCCTCGGGAGCCGCAGTCGTTGCTGCTTTGCAGGTGGCAAGGCGGCCCGAAAATGGCGGCAAGCTCATCGTCGTGATTATTCCGTCGTTCGGGGAGCGTTATTTGAGCAGTATCCTGTTCCAGGAGTTGCGCGAGAAGGCAATGCAGATTCCAACCGCCACGCTTCCGGCCTGACACCAGAGCCCATGCCGCACTTCCTTGCTCTAGTCCGAGAAGATATTACCAATGTGATGGAGCACGATCCTGCGGCCAAGTCGCGGTTAGAAGTCGTGCTTTGCTATTCGGGACTCCACGCGGTCTGGTTCTACCGCATCACTCACTGGTTCTGGAACCGCGGATTCTTTTTGATCGGAAGATGGCTGTCGCAGGTGGCCCGTCTTCTGACGGGAATTGAAATCCATCCCGGCGCAAAACTCGGACGTCGTCTCTTTATCGATCACGGCATGGGCGTTGTCATAGGGGAAACGTCGATCGTCGGTGACGACGTGACTCTTTATCAGGGAGTCACTCTCGGCGGCACAGGCAAAGAACACGGCAAGCGCCATCCCACGCTTGAAGACAATGTCGTTGTCGGAGGCGGTGCAAAGATTCTGGGTAACATCGTCGTCGGCAAGAACTGCCGCATTGGCGCTGGTTCGGTTGTGCTTCGCAACGTTCCCGCCGAGTCCACGGTTGTCGGCGTTCCCGGACACATTGTGTTCCGCGAGGGCAAGCGCGTGGTGATTACCGACCCCAAGCAGATCGCCGATCCCTTGTCCGAGGCGCTGGCATCCGTCGCCAACGAAGTCAGCAAGCTCCGAGAGCGAGTAGCTCAGCTCGAAGGCGCCGAACATACGGCAGAACCCATCCACCCCTCCGTGCAGAACTTGGTCGACGATCTCGACTACCAGATTTAGCTCAGCAGTCGTAAGATGATTCGCTGCGTCCAGCTTACCCTCCACGGAGGATCAGGCCTGTGAAACGGATCATCTCGGTTGTCCTCTTCCCGCTACTGATGTCCATCTGCTTTGCCGCCGACAAGCCGAAAGAAGAAAAAGACAAGCCCGCTCAATCGATCGACGAACTCCGCCAGCAAATTGAAAAGATTCTTAAGGACACGCACACGCCCGGAGTCTCAATCGCGATCGTTCACAAAGACGGGCCAGAGTGGGTCACGGGCCTCGGCTTGGCCGATGTCGCGTCGAATCGGCCAACGACGGCAGACACTCTCTTCCGCATCGGCTCCACTTCGAAAGCATTCACCTCACTCTCAATCCTGATGCTTGCAGATCAGGGAAAGCTCGCGCTGGATGATCCTGTTCACAAACTTGCGCCGGAACTCTGGTTCGAGAATCGTTGGGAGTCCACCGATCCCGTCCGCGTCGTTCATCTGCTGGAGCACACCACCGGTTGGGACGACATCCACTTGCGCGAGTATGCCAAAGATGCCCCGCCCACGATGACCACGCTCCAGGGCCTCGACTACGACCATCACTCGCGCACCTCCCGCTGGCCTCCGGGAACGCGCATGGCGTATTGCAACTCCGGACCTCCCGCCGCTGCCTATGTCGTCGAAAAGCTGACCGGTCAACGAGTCGAAGACTTCGTCCAGCAGAATCTTTTTCTCCCCATCGGAATGAAGACGGCCACGTACTTCCCGCCTCCCGGAGGCACCGCTACTACGCTCTATCACGATGACGGAAAAACTCCCTTTGTGTACTGGAACATCCTGATGCGCGCCGCTGGATCGATCAACGCCTCTGCCAATGACATGGCCGCCTATGTTCAGTTCTATCTGAACCGCGGAGCCGTCGCCGGAAAGCAAATTGTTCCCGCGGTCGACATTGATCGCATGGAAGTGCCCGCCACCACCTGGGCCGCAAAAGACGGCCTAAAAGCTGGATACGGGCTCAGCAACTATGTGACGGTGCAAGACGGCTTCGTCTACCACGGGCACGACGGCGGCGTCGAAGGAGGACTGACCGACATGTCGTACATGCCAGACTACGGTGTCGGATATTTCTACAGCATCAACACCGGAAATGGCGATGCCTTCGACAAGATCGGCAGGGCGATCCGCGCTTACATTACCAACAAGCTGCCCAAGCCCGTCATCCCGCCAGCCGCGCCCTTGCCCGCGAACGCCGCCGACTACGCCGGCTGGTATGAGCTCGACTCTCCTCGGGTTCAAATGGTTCACTTCCTCGACCGCCTTACCAGCCTTATCTGGATTCGCTTCAACGACGGCAAATTGCTTGTCGCCAATCTTCACGATTGGAATGACACGTTCATTCCCGTCGCGGGGGCTCAATTTCGCCATGTATCCGAGAAAGATCCTGCGGAGCCCATCGCCAGCCTGGCTTTATTGACTCCCAACGACGAGGGCCGCTTCGTAGAGCGCTTCGGGGCCGTCATGAAGAGAGTCCCGACATGGCTGGCGCTCACCGAAATACTCGCGGTCGTGTTCGTTACGATCTCGATGCTCGCCATCCTGATCTATGCCCCATTCTGGCTGCTCGGAGGAATCAGCAGGCGCCGCCGCCGTCCTGCGGAGCGCGCAATGCGCTTCTGGCCTCTCATCGCTGTATTGAGCCTGATCACAATGGTTGGAGCGGTGATCGTCAGTGGAGACGATTTCATCCAACGTATGGGCAATTTCACCGGCTGGTCACTGACCGTGTTCTTGTCGACACTGCTTTTCGGGGTGGCTTCGATCGCCAGCGTGGTCGTCGCCTTGCGAAACTCTGAGGAAGGAGTTCGATCTGGCGTAAGACGATTCTCCCGAATTGTCTCGTTAGCTCTGCTGATCGCCACCGCCTACCTCGGCTATTGGGGCGTAATCGGCCTACGCAGCTGGGCATAAGGGCACGATCCACCAAAGCTGGCCAGGGAAGCTTCGTATCAGGGTATTCCTTCAGGCATACCGCCCCGCGCTGAACGCGGCCTCAGCCGCCGTAACGCGGACCTCTTTGACAAACCCGCCCATTCAATTTAATGTTCCGTTGCGTAAACGTTTACGCTAACATCAAGGGCTATCCCAATTTTCAATCGGTCCCAGTCTTAACCCATGTTGCTGAAGACGCTCCGTGAAGAGGTGCTGGACGCCAACCTCGAACTCGTTCGCCGCGGCCTGGTGGTCTACACCTTCGGCAACGCCAGTGGTATCGACCGTAATGAAGGCCTTGTCGCCATCAAACCCAGCGGCGTCCCCTACGAAGAGCTGAAGCCGGAGCACATGGTGGTTTGCGATCTAGAGGGGACCATCGTTGACACCAAGCTGCGACCCTCTTCTGATCTCCCCACTCACCTCGAGCTTTACCGACAGTTTCCCAATATCGGCGGGGTAGCTCACACCCACTCCGAGTACGCCACCGCATGGGCTCAGGCCGAAACGCCAATTCCGTGCTTTGGAACCACCCACGCCGACTACTTTCACGGACCTGTTCCAGTAACCCCGCGCCTGGCGAACTCCGAGATTACTGGCGAGTACGAACTCGAAACCGGCAAGGTCATCTGCCGAACGTTCGCAAAACTCGATCCCGATTCCGTTCCTGCAGTGCTGGTCGCCGGCCACGCTCCTTTCTGTTGGGGACCGAACCCCGCCGCGGCCGCGCATAACGCTGTCATTCTGGAGTACGTCGCGCGTATGGCCACACACACTCTGTCGATCAACGCGGAATCTCCTCCGCTGGCCCGCGAACTGCACGACAAACATTTTTTGCGCAAGCACGGTAGCAACGCCTATTACGGACAGGTCAAGACAAAATGAACCTTGCTCTGCTGCTTCTCAGTTCCAGTACCCTCGTCCACCTCTCGGCAGTCGATCTCGCCATCATCGTTTTCTACTTTGCCCTTGTGCTGGGCATTGGCTTGTACCTGAAAGGACAAGCTAATACCGGTGAAGATTTCTTCATGGCCGGACGCGAGATGACCGCCTGGGTCGCCGGATTGGCCTTCCTCTCCGCGAACCTCGGCTCGCTCGAACTGATGGGCTGGGCGGGCAACTCCTACAAATACGGCATCCTTGCCGCCCACTGGTACTGGATCGGCGCCATCCCCTCCATGCTCTTCCTCGCACTGGTGATGATGCCGTTTTATTACGTCTGCAAGACGCATTCTGTCCCGGGCTATCTCAAGCTGCGCTTCGGAAAAGGTGCGCAAGCGATTTCCTCGATTTCGTTTGCGTTCATGACCGTTTTGATGAGCGGCATCAACATGTACGCGATGGCCGTCGTGATGCGGGTCGTCCTCGGATGGGATCTCAATTTCAGCATTTTGGTCTCCTCTTTGACCGTTGCCGCCTACGTCGCTCTCGGCGGATTGCGCTCGGCAATCTTTAACGAAGTGCTGCAGTTCTTCCTCATCTGGGCCGGCGCTTTGCTCATTCCAATTCTTGGTCTGATTGAAGCGGGCGGCTGGACTGGACTGCAGGCCAAGATTCTGCAAAACCTGACCGAACAGCATGTCGCCAATCCAGGTTCCTACACCCATCTCTGGTCGACGTTGGGCAGTTTCGGCTCCAACCCGATGGGCATCAACTGGGCCGGCATCGTCTTCGGACTTGGCGCCGTTATCGCAATGGGCTACTGGACCACAGACTTCCTCGTCGTCCAGCGCGTCCTGTCTGCGAAGGATTTGCGGTCAGCCGAACTCGCGCCCATCATCGGCGCCGCCTTCAAGATGTGCGTCCCGTTCATCGTCATCCTGCCGGGTCTCTTGGGATTAGCCCTCCTCCGCGATCCCCAAGGACACCTGCTGCGGTTGGTCCCGGCAGACCAGGCATGGTCTGCCGCTGGACAGGCCCAAGGCTTGCACGGCTACGATGAAGTCTTGCCTCTAATGCTTGCCCGCTACTGCGGCCCCGGTCTGCTGGGCTTAGGTATCACCGCGCTAATCGCGGGATTCATGTCGGGCATGGCAGGCAACGTCAGCGCCTTCACCACAGTCTGGACGTATGACATCTACGCGACGCTGATCAATCCCAAGGTAACCGACGATTTCAAAGTCAAGATGGGGCGATGGGTCACCGTCATAGGCGTCATCATCAGCATTGGCACGGCGTACCTCGTAATGCAGGCGCAGTCCATCATGGACTACGTGCAGGCACTCTTCAGCTTCTTCATCGCGCCCCTGTTCGGCACCGTGATTCTAGGCATGCTGTGGAAGCGCGCCTCTCCCGCGGGCGGATGGACCGGCTTGCTTGCAGGGACGCTCTCTTCGGTCGGCATGTACACCTGGGTCAAGATTGATCCCAACGCTGTGCGCTACGTGGCTCTCTCCATGGACGCGCAAGACCAGGCGCAGAACATGTTTCGCGCATTATGGTCGTGCTTGATTTGCATGATCGTGACCATCGTCGTCAGCTACATGACAAAACCAAAGCCTGATTCTGAACTGAAAGATGTGGTCTACGGCCTGACGCCCATCCCAAAAACCGAACACGTATCGTGGTTTCACAGCCCGATTTTCTGGGCTGTGGTTGTGGCCGCAATCTTTGTAATTTTGCAGATCATTTTCTGGTAGGAGCGACACATGAAATCCGGAAGTCATCTCTCGATCTGGTTCTTCACGGGAATCTGCCTCGGCGTGAATGGGCTGCTGATTTTCATCACGGGCATCTACGAGATCGCGAATCCTCCTGCTAACAAAGTCGCGCTCTATGATCTGCACGCAAACGTTTGGTGGGGCGGATTCCTGCTGGTTCTGGGATTGGTGTACTCATTGCGCTTCTCCCCGGCGCAGGAACGCAAGCGAATGTCGAAAAGTTCTTAATTGCACTTGAAGGATGAAAAATACTGATATGTCTCAGAAGAAAATGACCATGGGTGTGATCATCGGGAACCGCGGCTTCTTTCCCGATCAGTTGGCGAAGTCAGGACGTGAAGAAATGATCCAGGCGCTGGCGAAAGCCGGTATGGATTCCATCGTCCTTGGCCCGGAAGATAGCAAACACGGTGCCGTCGAAACACACGAAGAAGCCAAGCGCTGCGCCGCCCTTTTCAAGAAGAACGCCGACAAGATCGATGGAGTGATCGTCTCGCTCCCTAACTTCGGTGACGAGCGCGCCATCGCCGACACATTGCGCCTTGCCCGTTTGGATGTTCCAGTACTCATTCAAGCCACGCCCGACGACGCCTCGAAGATGACGATTCTTCATCGCCGCGACAGCTTCTGCGGCAAGATGTCCGCTTGCAACAACCTTCGCCAGTACGGAATTCCTTATTCGCTAACGCGTCTTCACACGGTTGCCCCCGATTCGCAGGATTTTCAGAACGACTTAGCCTGGTTCGGCGCGGTATGCCGCATCGTGAATGGATTCCGCAATCTGCGCATCGGCAGCATCGGCGCGCGTCCGACGGCTTTCAACACAGTCCGCTACAGCGAGAAGATGCTTGAGAACAACGGCATCTCCGTCGAGACACTCGATCTGTCGGAAGTCTTCGGCCGCATCGGCAAAACCAAAGACGACAATGCAGGCGTGCAGGGAAAACTCGCGGAAATCAAGAAATACGCCAGCACGCAAGGTGTCCCGGATGCCGCGTTGATGAAGATGGCCAAACTCGGCTACGTCGTCGACGAGTGGATGAAACAGGCCGACCTGCAAGTCAGCGCCGTGCAGTGCTGGACGTCGATGGAAGAATACTTCGGCGTCGTGCCATGCACCATCATGAGCATGATGAGCAACAAACTGCTGCCTGCAGCCTGCGAAGTCGATGTCTGTGGCACGCTCAGCATGCACGCTCTTGCGCTTGCCTCGGAGACACCGAGCGCGTTGCTGGACTGGAACAACAACTACGGCGATGATCCGAACAAAGCCGTCTGCTTCCACTGCAGCAACCTGCCGAAGCATTTTTTTCAGGACATCCGCATGGACTTCCAGGAAATCATCGCAGGCACAGTTGGCAAAGAGAATACGTTCGGAACAGTCGTGGGACGGGTAAAGCCTGGAGCGATGAGCTATGCGCGTTTCTCGACCGACGATACCTCAGGCGTGATGCGCGGTTACGTCGGCCAGGGAGAATTCACGAGCGATTCGCTAAACACTTTCGGCGGAGTGGGCGTGGTGCAAATCCCGCAACTGCAAAAGCTTCTCCACTACATCTGCGAAAACGGTTTCGAACACCACGTAGCCGCCAACTTCTCCAGCACTGCAGGCGCAGTGCACGAAGCAGGAGTGCGGTATCTAGGCTGGCAAATGTACTGGCACGCGAACTAGAACCGGCCGTACAACTTGGTTTGGGAAGGGCACGGCTTCAAGCCGTGCCGTTAAAGCTCACTTGGACCTGGCCCATTTACGGACATGTCCTATCAGTTGATTCCTCTGTGGTCCCCTGTGGCCTCCGTGGTGAAGATCAAATGCGCTCCTTATTCTCGATGCCAGCTTCATTCGCGACAAGGCTTGATCGCACGCCCTTCCCCAATTCATACCGGTCGCACACTCGGATCGCAGCTTCCCACAACGTGTCAAACTCAGTCCACCGCGGCACCGCGATCCGCAACGCGAACTCGCGGATCATCTGTTCCAACCGCTGGTCGAATTCCGCAAGTGGGGACATGACCTTCTCTCATCGGCCCGGGCTTGCAACCGGGCTGCCGCATTACACGGAGCAGTTTCGCTTCCGTGTGCTCTGCGTTTCTTCCCCTTAATGAAGACAGAGCCAACAACGTGTCTAACGTTCCATTCACTTGCTTCTTGCTGGATTGGACGCATGCGGCGGGAATTGGGATGCGCCCGACTGTCTCCAGAATGTCAAATGATCGTCACCAATTTCAGATTCGGCAATAATCACGTTTTGCCTGCCTGATCGCGCATTTCTCTGTGTCCCTGTGTCTCTGTGGTGAAATTCATTTAGAATTCTCACGCGATGAACAAAGTCGTAGCGAATGCGGATGAGGCCCTCCACGACGTTTTTGATGGCGCAACGATCATGATCGGCGGCTTCGGCCTTTGCGGAATGCCGGAAAACCTGATTCGTGCCTTGGTGCGCAAGGGCACAAAGAATCTGCATACGATCAGCAACAACGTCGGCATTGATGGTGTGGGAAACGGGCTCTTGTTGGCGGCCGGACAGATCGTCCATCACATCGGGACTTATGTTGGCGAGAACAAACTGCTCGAAGACATGGTCCTGAACGGAAAGATTAAGCTGGAGTTAGTTCCGCAAGGAACTTTTTCCGAACGAATTCGCGCTGGCGGCGCGGGGATTCCGGCCTTCTATACCCCGACTGGAGTAGGAACAATAGTGGCCGAAGGGAAAGAGACGCGCGACTTCGATGGCCGACCCTATGTGATGGAGCGCGGACTCAAGGCCGATTTCGCCCTCGTAAAAGCATGGAAAGGCGATCGGGCTGGAAACTTGATTTATCGGAAGACCGCGCGGAACTTTAATCCTATGATGGCAAGCGCGGCCAAAATCACGATTGCGGAAGTCGAGCATCTGGTAGAAGTCGGAGAGCTGGATGGAGATGCAATCCATACTCCTTCGATCTACGTGCACCGAATTTTTCATGGTGAGTTGTACGAACGGCGGATCGAGCGCAGAACCGTACGGAAAGCGATGTGAACACAGATGCGCCTCGAGTCCAGCATAGTGATCCACAAAACACCCGAAGAGATATGGGCTTTTCTGGGGAATCTGTAAAACGTTCCGAAGTGGGATCGAGGAGTTGCAGCGGTCCGCCAGATTTCCCAAGCTCCGCAGGGCGTCGGAATGGAGTTTCAGACACTAGGGTATGGAGAAGGTACCAACGAAGTGAAAGCGGGACGAATGTCCTATCGCATCACAAAAGCCGATATCCCGTAGAGGGCTGTACGGTCGCATTGACCAGCGCCGACGGAAACGCACGGTTTTTCAAAACAGCATCGTGGAACTTCCGCGTTATGCCCACAACCGGCGGATCGCTGCTGGTCTGTGTGGCAGAGTTTACATTGCGTTTGCGTTATCTGTTTCTCGGACCGATTTTTTACGCGAAGAAAAGCGCGATTCAGTTTGATCTCCGGGGCTTGAAGCAGGCGCTCGAACAGATCTCACTTGCGCAAACGAGTTGAGCGCAGGTAGGGATCCTTCGACTGCGTTCGCTCAGGATGGCAAACAGAGAAGATCATGAACAAAGTTGGGAAAGACACCGATAAGCGCGAACGCATCGTCAAACGCATCGCCCGCGAATTGCGCGATGGATTTTACGTGAACCTTGGCATCGGCATGCCCACGTTGATTGCAAATCATGTGCCTCCGGGAATGACCGTCACCCTGCAGTCCGAGAACGGCATGCTGGGCATTGGTCCTTATCCGGTCGAAGGAACCGAGGATCCGGATCTGATCAACGCCGGAAAAGAGACGGTCAGCGAGATGCCCGGAACGTCTTACTTCTCGAGCGCCGACTCGTTTGCCATGATTCGCGGCGGACACATCGATCTCAGCGTGCTCGGCGCAATGGAAGTCGACGAGACCGGAAGCATCGCGAACTGGATGATCCCCGGCAAAATGGTCAAAGGCATGGGCGGCGCCATGGACCTCGTCGCCGGGGCAAGACGAGTCGTGGTCGCGATGGAGCACACAACGAAAGAGGGTGCTCCGAAGATCTTGAAAGAGTGCACACTACCGCTCACAGGAGTGCGAGTGGTCGACACGATTGCAACCGAGATGGCCTACATCCGCGTCACGAAAGACGGACTTGTGCTCGAAGAGATTGCTCCGGGTCTGAAGCCGGAAGATGTCCAGAATGCTACCGACGCGCGGCTGATTGTCAGTCCGGCATTGAAGGTGATGGAGAGCTAGAGAGGTGCAAGGCCGTGGCTAGGCGTGCGCGTGAGAACCGACTCTTAGTCCAACGGAGCAAGTGCTAGGAGAACACAGCCGCGAAGCGGCGAAAGAGTGCAGCCCACGGCGTAAGCCGTGGGTAGTCGGTGGGACACAACAAGCCCTGAAGGGGCGAAAGAAAAGAGGCCGCCCTATCGGCTACACGCATTGATCGGGCCTTACCCGCTGAGGCACGTTGCCTCGGAACACGCCCATCTTATGCTCTACTGATTCTTCGAATCAGGTCCTCCTGCTGCTGCTTGCTTTCCGCACCAATCGTGAACGCGTCAAGTATGCCAAGCGATAACGCGTACTTGATGGCCTCGTCCTGACGATTGCTCAAGTCGCCTTGCCCCAGGATTTTCATTCCGATAACCGCTTTCCCGGCAGACTTCATTTCTTTCAAGACGCTAACGACTGTCGCCGGATCTGTGTCCATGTGAGACCCAATGGGATTGATTCGAGCCAGATCGATCTCCACCCACGGAGATTTTGCCGCCGCACGCAGCGCCTCAATCGAATGACACGAACATCCATGCGTGCGGATAATGCCTTTCTGCTTGGCCTCGGAAAGCACATCCATGGCGCCGCGGAAGCGATCGGTCCAGTCGCCCTCTGTGACGCAGTGCATCAGGCAAATGTCGAGATAGTCGGTGCCAAGCTCGCGCCGGAAGCGGTCAAGATCGGCGCGCATGCCGGCCGCATCGCGAGCCCAGCTCTTGGTGAGCACCGTGACCTGATCGCGTTTCACGTGCTTGAGGGCCTCGGCTACATGCGGATGGCTTCCATAGGAATCAGCGGCATCGAAGAAACGCAGGCCGCGGTCGTGTCCGTTCAGCAGAAGATCAGAAAGCCCCTTCACTCCGAGCGCGGTCTGATGCGAATGATGATCGAAGCCGACAGTGCCGGTGCCCATCGCGAGACGGCTAGTCTTAATCCCGGTGCTCCCGAGCGTGACCGTGTCCGTAGCCGCGAACTTCCGCGGAAGCGTTTGATCCGCGATTGCCTTGAAGATGGATTGCGAAGAGAGCCAGACCGCTCCCGCGGCAGTGGCTGATCGAACGAGGAATTCTCGACGACGCATGAGGCCTCCTGTAAGGGTGGCGTCCTATGAGACTACACCAGTTAGTGGCTTGTCGTTGAGACAGCACTACTGTCACCAAACTTGAAGAGTTGTCATCCTGAGCGGAGCAACTGCTTTGCGTAGCGAAGCGGTTGCGGAGTCGAAGGATCCCTACCCGTGAATTCACTGCGACAGTCCACTAAAACGAAATACGTCCCCGGCGTGCGAGGACATCGCGCAACGGTTTCAGACACCCGGAGCCCACTAACTACTTCTTCGGTCGCGACTCCGGCGGTACCAGGCCATTCGCACGATAGTAGGCGACAAGCAGCCCGTAGTGTTCAGCCGAATGCTCGATCACGCTGATCCAGGGCTCGATCGACTTTGACAAAGCCGCATCAGGGACAGATTTTAGTGTCGCCTGTGCATCGGCGATCGATTTCTCCATGAGAGCCACTATCGCAGATTTGTTTGGGTAATCTTTGGGATCAAGCTCGTCCCAATTAACGTTCTCTCCACGGCCTGCCTTCGCCGCGTATACATCCCCCGAAGCGATGTGCACGATCACCGCGCCAAAGGTGCGCATTTCCGGTTTCAGCTTGAAGTCGTATTTGTCTTCCGGGAAATCCTTGGCCATCGTCAAGATGCGTTGATTGACGGATGCAAAGTGGCCACGAACCGATTGTGCTGTAGTACGCGGCGCGTTCTGCCCGAGCGCAGCCAGCGACGCGACCACAAGAAGGACCGAGAGAGGGATAGCACGCTTCGCGGTATACACGGAATCCTCCTCCGGAATGGACGCACTACTCCGGGAAAGGTTATGCAGAGTTTTAGCGCATAAGGATTGGACCAGGCTAGACCAAGGTGGCTCTTACACAACTCAACTGGAGCCGCAACATCTGGGACAAATTGTGCACAAGTCACAGCAGCGGAATAGGGAAGGAAGCACGGCACACAATGCCGGGAGCTAGCTTGGTTTGAGAAAGGGTAATAGACCAACGCGGCCAAGCCGCGAAGCGGCGTAAGAATGCAGCCCACGGCGTAAGGCGTGGGAAGACAATGCGAATTGACCAAGGCCCGAAAGGGGCGAAAGATAGCTACCTCATAGACTCCGTTACGGAAAGGCACTGTGTTTCGTAGCAGTCTTCCACGGCATCCCGTGTCACGAAGGTCCTAAATTCGAAATGGTGCCGCGAGCAGCCGAAACGGCAGCGTGATCGCAAGATAAATCACTTCCAGCACTCCGTGAACCGCCACACCGACAATGCGGAACGGGAGCAACAGCAGCCAGACGAGCGGATACACGACAAGGGCCAGCAACGCCAGAGGCCAGCACAGGATAAACAGGATGCACCAGAGCAGGAAGGTGAACATGAACGAGACCTCCGTCTAAGAGATGATACGGGTGCCCTGCCGAAAATGTTCCGGACGAACTCGCTCCACCCGCCGCAAAGTTGCCTCAATGAAATCGGTCTTGGCCAGGGTGTAGCCGTCACGGTCGTTTCCAAGCCGGTCTGCCAAAGACTTCTTCAAACGCTCGTAGGCATGCGCATCCTCAGAATTGCAGCGCAGGTGATTCCGAAATGCAATATGCCTGCCGTATTCGCTCGAATCAGGTGCACACACATATAGGTGATGCGGAAACACGTCAGCCGGTGCGCGAAAGGCTTCACGGCCAGCAACGCCAAGGTCCCCCTGATGCTCGTAACCTACAGTGGCCAACCGTTCGATTGCACGTTGAAGATCCGCTTGGGATTGGAGCAGCACATCGATATCGATGATCGGCTTAGCGGCAAGACCAGGAACCGCGGTGCTTCCTATATGCTCAATGGCTGCCGCGAGGGACCCCAAAACTGCACCGATTCGAGTCCGTAGAATTTCGAAAAGCTGGGGCCAGCGCGCATCGTAGTCCTCGATCATGATCGGCGCAGTCATTCGAACTGCTTACGGAAAGCTGCGAGCTGTTGCTGAACCTCGGCGAGTTCAGCGCGCAGGGCTGAAACCTCGTCTTCCAGCTTGCTGACACGCTCTGCCGTCGATCCTCCGCTAGCCGTTGCGGCCGTAGGCGCCCGCTCCACATCAGCCACCGCCGGAGCCTCTCCCGAGAACAAGTGCATGTACCGCGATTCTTTTGTCCCAGGTTGACGAGGAAGCACCGCTGACAGTGGAGGCTCACGGTGGGCCAGGCGATCGAGTGTTGAAACAACATCTTCCAGCGCTTCGAAGTGATACATGCGGTCGGTGCGCCCGCGGAGTTCTCCCGGCGTCTGCGCCCCGCGCAACAGAAGAACGCAGACGATCGCAATCTCACGCCGGTCAAAGTTGAACGCCTCTTGCAACCGATGCTCATATTTTGTCACTCGGCTGTCAGCGCCGCTGGCCGGGCCTGCCAGCCGCTTTTCCTGCAGCGTGCTCAGCGCCTCGCGGACCGCAGCCTCGTCAAGCGTCATCACCGGCTCGCGGTTGTTCTTTTGATTGCAGGCATTGACCAGGGCATTGAGCGATAGAGGATAGTAGTCCGGCGTCGTGATGTCCTTTTCGATCAACGAGCCGAGCACGCGGGTTTCGATTTCGGTGAGGATCACGGGATGCAATTCTAATTCACCGCGGACTTCAGAGAAACGCCAGCAAGAATCGAAATCCCCACCCTAAAATCGCAAACTGCGCGATTTAGGATGGGGCACCCGCAGATGTCTCGGATCTCAGAGCCTGCCTAGAACAGCGCGGTTGTTCGGCGGTTCCACGACTTGCCTTTTTCTTTGGCGATGTTTTCCATGTCCGCGACGTACGCTCCAGCTTGCGTCAGTACGTGATGCAGGTCATTGCCGATGCTGATGAAGGTGAATCCCTTCTCCAGAAACTCGCCGACCCGCGACGTGCCAAACAAAAACAGTCCGAGAATGACATTGTTCTTGCGCGCGTGCTCGATCAACTTCTTCGTCGCGGCATCGAGTTCCGGCGACGTATACATATGTGGGAACTCATACTTGTTGTACAGCCCCATCGACATGCACAGATCGTTCTGCCCAAGGAACAAGATGTCAACGCCGGGAACGGCGGCGATCTCCGCAATGTTGTCGATGCACGATGCGGTCTCGACCTGCAGCGCGACGATGCTCTCGTTGTTCCAATTGCCCGCATAGCCGAGCAGTCCCGCCCGATTCATGCTGCGCTGGGGGAAGTAGACCGACCGCGTACCAACCGTCGGATACTTCGTGCAACTCACAGCCTGTCGCGCCTCTTCCGCGGTATTGATATACGGGACGAGTACGCCGTCAGCACCCATATCAAGCGCCTGCTGAATGCCAGGCCGGTCATCGTACCCGCCGACACGAACAAGAGACTTGGCACCACCGTTCGCGATGCCGCTGAGCATAGCAGAAAGTCGCTCGTAGCCCATCGGACCGTGCTGCGTGTCGACGAGCAGCCAATCGTACCCGCTGTGTGCGAGTTGTTCGGCCACGGTAGGGCTGTGCGCATTCAGGAACAACCCCATCTTGGGCTGTCCGGCGCGCAATTGCTTTTTGAATTCTGAACCGCTGAGTGCGGCGTCTGGCATTGTTCTTCCTCCTTAGAAGCGAATTGCGTAGTGTACCGTATGCGCCCGCCTCAACCGCGAATGCGCTATGAATTTTTGTTGTGACCCCGGGACAGATCAATAAACAAGGCTAAGGCAAGTGTCAGCCAGACATTTTGCTGAAACACTCAGTCTTGTATCAGGGTATCGCTTTAGCGATACCGCAGACTGCTGATAAACTCTGCTTCGTATCAGGGCATCGCTTCAGCGATGCCGTAACTGGCGCAGAATGAATGTCGCCTTTAGGCACGAAGGCAACCAAGGGAGTTTGTCAGCAATCTCAGGTATCGCTTTAGCGATTACCGTTGACCGTGCGGCCATCAATGCCCCTTTAGGGACTCGGCATCGTATCGCGTTTCTTCAGCAAGCAAAAAGGGCGATATCCTCGAGCGGGAAAACAACATCTCAACGCCTTGCGCTATATTGTGATAAGCAGGACGGACTCGCTATGCGGCTGCTTTTGAATTGGGTGCTGAGCGCGCTGGCGGTATGGATCGTGGCTCAGCTTGGCATTGGAATTTCCGTGCGAGGGGCAGCATCGGCGCTTGTGGCGGCACTCGTGATCGGGTTCATCAATGCGACGATCGGGTTGCTGCTCAAGATCATTACATTTCCTCTTACGCTGATCACCCTTGGGCTCTTCTGGTTCGTCATCAACGCACTCATGCTGGAACTCGCTTCTGCCCTTCTATCCCCCGGATTTCAGGTGCGCAGCTTCTTCGCCGCATTTGTCGGAGCAATCCTGCTGAGCCTCGTGAACCTCCTGCTCAAAGCAATCGTGATGCCGAAAAACGAGCAGCGCTAACATTCGTCGAGGCCCTTGCGAACGTAAGGTTTTTACAGCTTCGACGGTCCTGTTTTGCGAGGCTTCAATGCCTGCCAATCCTCCTCTTTCAACATGCGCCCCAACGCGCTGAACTCTCCTGCCCCTTGCAGAAATTCGCCCCCATCCATGCGGATGACTTCGCCGTTGATATACCCGGAGCCATCGCTCACCAGAAACGCCGCAAGATTCGTTAGTTCTTCAACGGTTCCAAAGCGATGAAGCGGATGCCGCTCAAGCGCGAACTTCTCTAGTTCCGGACGCGGCAGCACGCGGGAAAATGCGCCCTGGGTGGGGATCGGCCCCGGAGCGATCGCATTCATACGAATGCCTCGGTCCCCCCACTCCACAGCGAGGCTTCGGGTGAGGGCCTCGACTCCGGCCTTCGAAATCGCCGACGGCACAACATACGCCGACCCCACTGGCGCATACGTCGCGGAGATGCTCAGCACCGTCCCGGACCGCTTTTCTTTGAGCCACCGGCGTCCGCAGGCCATGGTGCAGTTGAGCGTGCCCATGAGAACGATATTGATGACCGACTCGAAAGCCCGCGGAGAGAGATCCTCTGTACGGGAGATGAAATTTCCAGCCGCGTTGTTGACCAGGATATCGAGCGGACCATCCTTCCAGATGGAACCGATCATCTGCTCGACCGCATCAAGGCTGCGCACATCGCAAGGGAGCACATGGAGCGGCCCCTTGGCAGATAGTTCCGAAGCCGTGGCCTTGAGCACTTCTTCCCGGCGTCCGCAGATGTAAACGGTAGCCCCGAGATCAAGGAAGCGCCCGGCCATACCCTTGCCCAGCCCGGTGCCTCCGCCAGTGATGAGAATGCGTTTGGATTTCAGCAGATCGGAATGAAACATGGAATTGAGTGATTGTGCGATTTTGTGATTGAGTGATTGGAGCCTCTGGGACTGGCGACCTTCAATCGCTCAATCACTAAATAACACAATCACTCAATCACACGCGACCCGAAACCCATAATCAGCATATTGAAACTCCGGCGGAATGCTCGATCGAGCCGAGCACCGCGCCACTTTGATGTGGTGTCGCCACGATCCCCCGCGCGAGGCCTTGCGTACCGGCTTCATCGGACTCTGGTCGGGCCCCTGCGGATTCCGCTCTGGCGAATTTCCGTAATAATTCGGGTCATACCAATCGCTGCACCATTCGTGCACGTTATCGCCAATGTCGTAGAGCCCGAACGCATTTGGAGCGTACTGCGCAACCGGTTCGGGTCCGTTCTGCCAGCGCGTCGCATAGTTCGGTAACGATTGCGGTGGATCATCTCCCCAGGAAAATTGTTTCTGCTCGAGCCCGCCGCGCGCCGCGCGTTCCCACTCAGCTTCTGTCGGCAGCCGGAATCGGCGTCCAGTCTGCGAACTCAGCCACTCGCTATAGCGCACAGCCTCATGCCACGACACTCCCGCAACAGGCTGACGTGGCTGATTAAAGTTGGGATCACTCCAGAACGGCGGCGATGCGCACTGCCTCGCTTGCAGAAACCGGCCATATTCCTCATTCATGATTTGGGTTGTAGCGAGCCAAAAGGAATCGATCCAGACCCGATGAATAGGCCGCTCGCAATCTTGCCCTTGCTCCGAGCCCATGAGAAACCAGCCTTCAGGAATGCGTATGAGCTGAGGCTCGATGACCACTGTGTGCCCAGGCTCGATGTGGGACGAAGCAGAAATCATGAAAATACCAGGCAATTGCCAGAATTAGAGTCTACCAGCGGACATCCCGAAGAATGACCATGGAAAGAAACGTTCTGGATCATTAATCTCCTAACGCAATCGTGCTAACCGATACAATCACTACGTGAGTTCCCTCCCATTCACCTCGATCGACCACGTGCAGTTGGCCATGCCTGCTGGCAAGGAAGACGATGCTCGGGCCTTTTACGGAAAATTACTGGGCATGTTCGAAATTGAGAAGCCCGCGGAACTCAGGAAGCGTGGCGGATGCTGGTTTCAGAGCGGAATCGTCCAAGTCCATCTCGGCGTCGAACCGGAATTTCGCCCTGCCCGGAAGGCGCATCCGGCGCTCCGCTGTGCCGACTACGACCGGCTTACCGCGCGCCTGAAAAGCGCCGGCATGGAAGTGATCGACGACTCAACGATTCCAGGCGTCCGGCGCTGTCACATTTCCGACCCCTTCGGCAACCGGATCGAACTGATCCACCCATGAGCCGAATCGCCTTCCGATAAAATCGAATGCGCATGCTCGTGCTCGCCTCTGCTTCGCCTCGACGCCAGGATCTTCTTAGAAGCGCCGGAATTTCATTTCAGATTCAACCTGCCGATGTCGACGAAACTCCTCTCCCCGGTGAATCCGCTCGGGAATGTGCCGAGAGGCTGGCGCGGGAAAAAGCGCTCGCGGTGTGGCGGACACGTCCTGGCGAGCTCGTCCTTGGTGCCGATACTGTCGTAGTGATTGACGATTCGATCTTGGGCAAACCAATCGATTCAGACGATGCCGCTCGCATGTTACGCATGCTCTCTGGACGCTTTCATCAGGTCATCACCGGCGTATGCCTGGTGAGTCGATCAGGATCGGGTAGTTCCGTAACCCCCACGAACGCTTCCAGCACCGCACCGGGAAACTGTGAAATGAGAACTTCCTCCGAAACCACACTGGTCACCTTCTCAGCCTTAACCGACGCTGAGATTCGCGACTACGTAGCTACGGGCGAACCTATGGACAAGGCGGGAGCATACGCTATTCAGGGCATCGCCTCGCGCTGGATCCCGCGTATCGAAGGCGACTATAGCAATGTGGTTGGATTACCCGTTGCCCGGGTCTACAGAATGCTGCAGGAGGTTCACGCGGCTGGACTTAAGTGACTGCCTGACGATTACGACTTCTTCTCTTCTTCCTTGTTCTGGTCCGTCTCCTTCACCGAAGACCGAAAGTTCCGGATCCCCTCCCCCAAGCTCTTGCCGAGTGCGGCGAACTTGCCCGGCCCGAACAATAAGAGAGCGATAGCCACCACGAAGAGGATCTCAGTAATACCGATTTTTTCAGGCATAAAATAAAACCTCCCCAGATCGCGCCACAAGCCCTGGTAGACAGGCAAACTGCACTCACGAAAATTCTAGGCTACATCGCAGGTGGAGTCAAAACGAAGCGCTGACTCAGGTCGAAGATCAGTTTAAGTCGTTCTCGGCGAACTCGGCTAGGGTCACTCCGCGCACTCGGCGGTAAAGTCTTTTACCGACACAAACCAAACTTTTGACAATCTCCCGACATCCTCAATTACTGCACTCTGCTAAAAGCTATTCAGCAGCGGCCTTCCGCTCCAAGGGGCAATTATGTCTTCGGGTCGAGTGTATCTACTACTTCTTGTCGTCTTCAGCCTGACCGCCTCACTGGCGTTTGCAGCTTCCGTTTCGGTCACTCCGGCTACTGCGGATCCGGGTGCCAACATCACGGTATCAGGCACAGGATTCGCTCCCGCCGAAACGGTCAACCTTATGCTCGAAAACTCCGCCATTGCCCGCGCGACAGCAGATGAAAGCGGCCAATTTGCGCTTTCGTTCACTCTTCCGGACTCCGTCGAGCCCGGAGTCCACGCGCTTCAGGCAAATACTGTTGCGGGCGAAACCGCGACAGCGTCACTCACAGTCGTCGTGAACTGGCGTCAGTTCAAGAATTCTCCCAATCGCACCGGCTTCAATCCAGCGGAGAACACGATCAACAGGACTAACGCAACATCCCTCACGCTGTCCTGGCAAGGATTACTGGGCGACCTGGTCGATTCCTCCTCGCCCGCAGTAGCCAACGGTGTGCTCTACGTCGGATCATTCGACGGAAAGCTCTACGCGTTCGACGCCAATGGCTGCGCTCCCGCAACCGAATGTCGGCCGCTGTGGACTGGCCCCACGCAAAACGACATTACCTCATCTCCAGCAGTCGCCAACGGGGTCGTCTACATCGGATCTGCTGACCACAGGCTCTATGCGTTCAGGGCGAAGGGTTGCGGTAAGCCCTCGTGCGCGCCCTTGTGGGTGGGTACAACAGGCAACGGCATTATCGAGAGTTCCCCCCTGGTCGTAAACGACGTCGTCTACATCGGATCCTTCGACAAAAAGCTCTACGCTTTCTCGGCGTCAGGATGCGGAGCACGTTCCTGCAGTCCCCTTTGGACCGCCGCAACCGGAGGCCGAATCACCTCCTCGCCGGCCTTTGCCAATGGTGTGGTTTACGTCGGCTCGGAAGACGGCAAGCTCTATGCCTTCAAGGCCGCCGGGTGCGGAACCAGCACGTGCTCTCCGCTGTGGACGGCCCGGGCGGGAAGCTCGATCTCCCAATCCTCCCCTGCAATTTCAAACGGCATCGTCTATATCGGCTCGTTTGATGGCAACCTGTACGCCTTCAAAGCCTCGGGATGCGGGGCGGCGACCTGCAGTCCGTTATGGACAGGCACGACCGGACCTTTCATCGCATCGTCTCCTTCGGTGGCCAACGGAATCGTCTATGTCGGTGACGGAGATGCGGCTTTCTATGCGTTCCGCGCATCGGGGTGTGGTGCAGCGACGTGCGCCCCGCTTTGGAAGGGCGGAGCGATCGGACCGCAAGGCGCCATCATCTCGTCGCCGGCCATTGCCAACGGCCTCGTCTATGTCGGCGAGAACAACGGCATGGTGATGGTCTTCGATGCGAATGGCTGCGGATCTTCGTTCTGTTTGCCGGTCACTCAGCTCTTGACGAACAACGAGCCCATCGTGTCCTCCTCACCCGCGGTGGTGAATGGAACGGTCTACGTCGGCTCGGCAGATCAAGCTCAAGCCCCAATCGGCCGGCTTTACGTGTACAAGTTGTCGAACTAAGACTTGATTGTAATTGGGCTGGGAGGCCGATGGGGGATCGGAGTCCCAGCCCGTCGTGGGTTAGGAAAGAACCGACCTCTACGGATTAGCCACGAGACTGTTAAAGAGAAAAGAGAAAATGTCATTCTGAGCGGAGCACGACGGTGAGCGAAGCGAACCGTCTTGCGCAGTCGAAGAATCCCTACCGCCAAGATGAAATTCGACCTTCACCGTGCAAGCTGCGCGGGCGAAACTCCGCCGGACAACGCAGAGTCAAGAAACACGTGCTCCATCCGAAAGGCATCGCACCGCGAGTTCCGGCGGCACGGGATTATAGAAGAACGATGAGGCCCGCTCGAACCCGGTCATTCCGATGACGTGCGGCAATATCTCGAGGTGCCAGTGAAAGTCCTCATCGATCGTCTTCCAGTACCCTCCTCGCGGTCGCAAAAAAGGACGATTCTGCAACGACAGATTGTATGGCGGACCGCCCAGCGACTTGTCCAGCCGCCGCAGAATACTGCGGATGTCGGATGCTGTGATCGTGGTTACAAGAGCTCAATAAAATTCCATTCTTGCGTCGTAAGAGAAATGAAATTCATGCGAGACAAAGGGACCTGATTTTGTGAAAGACAGCCAACCCGGCTGGGCTACTCATGAAGGTAAAAAGAACGATGTCATTCTGAGCGGAGCACGACGGAGAGCGAAGCGATCCGTCGCGCGCAGTCGAAGAATCCCTACCGCCAAGATGAAACTCAAGCGGCTCAATTCTTCTCGCCGAAATCGACATTCCTCTGTGACGACCCTGTGCCCCCTGTGGTGATCGCTTTTTTTGAACGCAAAGCTGCCGCCGCTCAAATCCAGATCCTTCAGAACGACACTCTAGCACTCATCTGCAACTCTCGCGGCGGAGTCATCGCCATCGTAATTGTTCCAAACTGTGGTGTGTTCACAAACCGGTTCGGCGTACCCAGGTTCACCATGTTGAATACATTGAACGCCTCTCCGCGGAACTCGAACGACGCACTCTCCGTGAGCCGGAAGCTGCGCACTAATGCGATGTCCAGCGTACGCAGCGGAGGTCCGTACAACGAGTTGCGTCCGACGTCGCCAAAGGTGTAAGCCGGAGGCGCCGAGAACGCAGCCGGATTGAACCACTTCGCCGACGTCCGCGTTCCCGGACCAAAGATCGGCTGCCCCGTGTAGTTCGCGCGAATCGGATTCTCGCCCAGCACAGTCCCAGAGTTCGCCGTATCGCCAAACACTGAAATCGTGAACGGCATCCCCGATTGAATCTGATAGACCGTGCTGAACTGCCAATTCTGTGTGATCAAGCGGGTCCAGTCTTCGCGGTTCCACGCGGGAATCGCGTATACACCGCTCAGCGCAAACCGGTGCCGCACGTCACACCCCGGGCCTTTCTCTGCCGCCAGATCGCTGTTGTTCTGCGGAATCGCCGACTCATCCATCGGTGAGCGGAAATCGGGCGCATTCGACAGGTTCTTCGAGTAGGTGTAATTCGCAAGCAAGCTAAGCCCGTGCGAATACTTGCGCCGCACGTTCACGTAGCCCGCGTCGTACCAGCTCTGCGCAGTGTCTTCGAGAAGGTTAATCGTGCTCACCGGAAACGTCTGGCTCTGGATGACAGCGTCCGTGCTGCTCGGCGTCAACACTGTGTTCGGAACAAAGCTCAGCGTCTTAAACGGACGCCGCGGGCCGAGCGGTCCCGGTCCCGGAGGCGCATTGTTGATCAAATGCGAGCGCTGCAAATGAAATCCGCGCGCGCCCAGGTATCCCACCTCAACCGTGGTGTTCGCTCCAAAGCTCTTTTCAATCTGTCCATTCCACTGCTGGATGTATTCCGCAGGAGCATGTGGATCGAACGCCGTGAAGCTTACCGTCGTCGGCGTGAGCGCTCCCGCACCGAGCACCGGCGTTCCGAAATTCAACTGCTTTGCGAACAGCGTTGCCGGAGGCGTGTAGTTGTCTGCCTGCTGCGTCTCCGGAAAAACGTACGGCACATTGTGCCGCTGATTGCACCATGTGTTCTGATCGATGGGCGTATAGAAGATGCCATACGCTCCACGCAACACGATCCCGCGGCTCGGGATATTCTTCGCGATTCCGATGCGGGGCGCGACATTGTGCTTGTTCGAATACATCAGTCCCGTCGGATACCCGTTCTCGCCACCGATAAATACCGACGGCACGCCGTTGTTAAAGATCAGATTGCTGTTCGTATTTTGCAGGTCGTAGAGCGGGCTGGTGTATTCGTATCGTAATCCGATATTCAAGGTCGTCGTCCGAGTGACCTGCCAGCTGTCTTCCGCGTAACCGTCGTATCCCCAGTTGCGCAGGTTCATCTGCGGGATTCCCGCCTGCCGCTGCTTCACCGTCGGGAGCGAGAGGAGCAGACTCGCAAATCCGCTCCCGCTTCCATCATTAAATCCAAACTCGCTGGTGTAACCGTTGGTGAACTGGTAGAAGCCGCGATTCTGGAAGAATCCCCACATCGGCCAGATATAGCGCCGCGCATCGCCACCGAACCGGATCGCATGATGTCCGCGCTGCCAGGCAAACGTGTCCCGCAACTCGATCGTTGTATCCCAAGCATGCATCGGCGTAGCGGCAAAGGTGTCGCCGATCCCGGTGTAGCCCTGTGCCGCAAACCACGGAGCGCCCCATGCGCCCGGCCCGCCGAACCCGATGCCCTGGATCCCCAGCTGTCCGACGATGTCATTCACACTGTCGTTCTGCGATGTGTGATTCATCGACAGCCGCGACATCGCCAGCGACGCCGTATTCAGCTTATTGCTCGAGAACACGTGATTCCATGAGATCACTGCTTGCTGCGAGAAATTGTCGAAAGGCGATCCGAATCCAGGTAGATTTTCTGTCGTTGAAGTCGTGCCATTTGACGGCGAAAATCCGTTCTCCGCGCCCAGCGAATACCGCGCCGTTGCCGTATCGCCGCTTGCGAAGTTGTGGTCCAGGCGCACCGTACCCTGATCCTGAAAGTGTGTCTCATTCCTGATATCGAGGTAGTTGTTCGAGTCCTTCCCCGACGCTGCCATGCCCATATTCGGCATCGGCACGTACTGCATCAAAAACGCTTCCAGCTGCGGATTGATGCGATTCATCGGAATCTGATTGTTCGCAAACTGGCTGCGCGTGTACGGATAATTCGACGCATTCGTCGGCAGCGCCGGGTTGTAGTTTGGGTTCGGCACCGCCGTCGTCGGATCGAAGATCTTCGTCGAACTCATACTGAAGTCGCCCGCCAGCTCTTCCTGCGTAGGCACTGTCAGAATCTGCGCATCCGCCTGCGACAATCGCAGTCCCTCATAGTTCACGAAGAAGAATGTCTTCTTCTTCTCCCCAAGCAGAGGTCCGCCAAACGACGCGCCAAAATTATTCTGGACAAGATGATTGTTACCCATCGCCTCGAACGGGCTGGCGTCCATCGCGCCATTGCGTAGGAACTCATACGCCGTGCCATGAAAGCGGCTCGTGCCCGAGCGCGTCACGATGTTGATCTGTCCACCGCCAGCGCCGCCCATGTCGGCTGTATAGCTGCTGGTCGCAACCTGGAACTCCATCACCGAATCCGGCGACGGACTCAGGTTTTGCGTATTGAATGTCGGATCGGTATTGGTAGCACCATCCAGCAAAAAGAAATTCGCATTCGGACGCGCGCCGCCAATCACCACCGCCGACCGCTGTCCCGGACGCCAGTAAAGAGGATTCGTTTGTCCCGTCTGCGCGCCAAATCCGACGTGCGCTCCGGGAACGGTCAGCACCAGATCGATCAGCATGCGTCCATTCAGCGGCAATTCCTGAATCGACTTCGGCTCGACCACTTCTCCCACGCTAGCATCGGTGCTGTGCAAGACGTCAGCTCTCGCGCTAACGTTCACCCCTTCCTGCACCGGACCGACTTTCAACGGCAAGTCGAGCTCCAACTGCTGTCCCACCTCGAGATGCAGCGACCGCTCGACCGGCGCAAAGCCCGTCGCGGACGTCGTCAGCAAGTAGTCATCGGGAAGCAGCGCAGGCGCGTAAAAAATGCCGTTCGTGTCAGTCGAGACCGAGCGGCTCGTCCCGTTGCTCACCGACTTCAACTCCACCGTGGCGTGCGCGACCGGCAGCGATTGCGCATCGGTGACCTTGCCCGTGACGGACGCGTAGTTGCTCTGACCGAAGACAGCCGCAGAAAAACTCAGCACGCACAGCAGAACTACAGATGTTCGCATCCCACAGACCCCCAGAAGATTGAGCGGCGGAAAAGGCCGGTACTCACAGGAAGCGGCCAGTCACCCCAATTGAAGAAGAAACACTGCCACTTCGAGTATCGGAAACTCTATCGACGAGGAAATCGAGCAGCAATAATAGGAAAGGATTAAAGTGAGTCAAAACCGGCAGTCGAGTTTGGGAAAAGGGCAAAAGGGAGCCCAGCACGATTCCTGTCATTCCGAGCCGTCCGCAGACGCGCGCCAGCGCAGAGAGGACGAGCGAGGAATCTGCTGTCCCGGCACCCACGCTTCGAAATGACTAGACCTTGTTTACCGCAACAAAAAAGGCACGGCCGAAGCCGTGCCTTGAATTAAATCCGTGAACACCCATGCAGATCCGTGGCTAAGGTCTAATCCCGCACCCCATCCATAAACGCCCGAAGCTTCCGCGACCTTGACGGATGTCGCAGCTTCCGCAGCGCCTTGGCTTCGATCTGGCGGATGCGTTCGCGGGTAACCGCGAATGACTGCCCGACCTCTTCGAGCGTGTGCTCCGAACCATCTTCGAGCCCGAAGCGCATCTTGATGACTTTCTCCTCGCGCGGGGTCAGCGTGCGCAGGACCTGTCCGGTCTGGTCCTTCAGGTTCACGTTGATCACCGCCTCGGCCGGAGAAACTACCGCGCGGTCTTCGATGAAGTCGCCCAGGTGCGAATCTTCCTCTTCGCCGATCGGCGTTTCGAGCGAGATCGGCTCCTGCGCAATCTTGAGCACCTTTCGCACTTTTGCAACCGGAATATCCATGCGCTTGGCGATCTCTTCCGACGTAGGTTCGCGTCCCAGTTCCTGCACCAGCTGGCGCGAGGTGCGGATCAGCTTGTTGATCGTTTCGATCATGTGCACCGGGATGCGGATCGTACGCGCCTGGTCGGCAATCGCACGGGTGATGGCCTGCCGAATCCACCACGTGGCGTACGTTGAAAACTTGTAGCCACGGCGGTATTCGAATTTGTCGACGGCCTTCATCAGTCCGATGTTGCCTTCCTGAATCAGGTCGAGGAACTGCAGTCCGCGGTTCGTGTATTTCTTAGCAATCGAAACCACAAGGCGCAGGTTAGCCTCGATGAGTTCGCGCTTGGCCTGCTCCGCGTCCATGTCGCCCTGGATGATCTCGCGCTGGGTGCGCTTGAGCTCCTGGAACAACACGCCGGTTTCGAGTTCAAGTTTTTCGATCTCGGCGCGAATCGATCGCGCCTGCCGCCTATACTCCTTCTTCTGTTCGTCGCTGCGAGTGGCGTCGGCCTTGCGCTCGAGGTTCGTCGCCTGACGATCCAGCGAACGCATCCCGTCGACCGTTTTGTTAAGACGCTCGATCAGGCGCTTGCGCTCGGTGTTGGTGAATCCGAGCTTGCGCACCGCGATAGAGACGGCAACTATTCCGCGGGCCAGCTTGCGACGGGACCGGCGGTGATCGCGCGGATTCTTCTTCTGCGAAACTTCCTTGAATTTCTCTTCGAGCACCCCGACCTTCTTGTACAGCTTGGCCATGTCGTCGATCTTGCCGGTGAACTCGTTGAGGCGGTTCTGCAGGATCTCGTCGGTGATCTCT
>Ga0126370_10000026_pt1 | contig 41837 bp, 29 predicted proteins | sample PanSoiMetaPlot_3_FD_92586 | JGI IMG/M metagenome (GOLD analysis project Ga0126370, IMG submission 92586) | Tropical forest soil microbial communities from Panama - MetaG Plot_3 | ecosystem: Environmental > Terrestrial > Soil > Tropical forest > Bulk soil | place: Panama | collected 2016-02-17 | reverse complement strand
GCAGGCTTCGGCAATCGCTTCCTGCGCCTTTTTCCATAAGTCAATCGCGTTTCTGAGATTGCGCTCTTTCGCCGCGCGGCGTTCCACCCAATTACTCAGAAGCAGACTCATCGATGTCAAAAGGATATCTGACCGCCATTTGACACTTAGTCGCCACCTAGCAGGAACTGGCAAAAAGTGTAGCCAGTCCGCAGCTGTGGGGATGGCTGTGGGCTTGATGTCGCAGGTGTTCAGCTACAGACTCAGGCTGGTGGCCCAGTTTAGCGTTGGACAATTTAGAGAATCGCTGTGAAGAGAAAGAGTGCGTTGCGCATCTTCTGCCGAAGTGGATAGTTATGACAGAAACAAAAATGAGCCGTCCTCGGTGGGGAATTAAACCAAGGGCGGCTAGGAGACGAATATCCGTGAAAGTAGAGTCATTGTCTCTGAGTTTTATTGACTATAAAACTGTCAAAACTACCAGAGCCAAGTCCGGGAAATAGCTCCATTTCTACAGTCAAAGCTCCGCTGCAATCCGCAGTGGAAGTGACTCCTACTTCTAATAGTTCCGTTTGAGTCCTAGTGGAAGCTACCTTGGTCGTGGCCGTGACCAGAATGCCGGCGCCGGCCAGGATGGACCCGGGGGAAACTTGCCTCGTCCGCCACGGGAGAGAAGCCTATGCACGCGTCGTTTCGGTCATGTGCGCGTTCTTCTTCGAAGGCAATGTTCGGCTTCTTTCTGATGTGTGCACCGTTGTTATTGGGGCAGAATACGACGGTACCAGCGGATGCAAAGAAGGAACTGCCTGACGCCCCTATGCCGGTCATATCGGCGTCGCCGCCACAAAACAATCTAAGTTTGAGACGTGGCGCACTGCCGCCGAGCTTTGGTGCAGATCGTACTCAGGGCGAGACGTGGATGGGGATGTCGCCCGCGATCGAGCGTCCGAAATTCAATATGAACGCGTTAGCGTCCGAAAAGAACAGACCAGGAGGGAAAGACCTGAAAGTTCCTGGGCGGTCTATAGCAAACCGGTTCTCGTTCGAACCCATCGGCGGACATGCGAACCGCCCGGCAACACACGGTGGCAATGAATGGTATACAAGTCACATTCCCTTGGCGGGTTCGATCATGCGGCAAGGACTTAAAATCTCTAAGGCCCACCCTCATCTCACCACTGTAATCAAGACAATCAAACCGAAACTCTAGATCCGAGGTCCTCGTGGATTCCAGCGATCGTTTTCGTTTTATGAACGCGCAATGCTTCTTGGCCTGCGTGAGAGAAAACGCGAAACTCAGCCCGCCTTTTGTAATCCCGCAACTTGATCGTGAGTCATCTTGGCCGAGAGTTGCTCCTTGGGAGCATGCAGCCAATCAGCGGCAGTTGTGCGTGCGAACAGATCGAGACTGCGAGCAATGAGACCCGTCCAGCCGGTCTGGTGGCTGGCTCCGAGTCCTGCGCCGTTGTCGCCGTGGAAGTACTCGTAGAAGAGGATGTAATCCTTCCAATGAGGATCCTCCTGGAACTTCTTGGTTCCCCCATAAATCGGGCGCTTGCCGTTCGCATCACGCAGGAAGATGCTGGAGAGTCTTCTAGCAATCTCCTTCGCTATTTCAAACAGAGTCAAATGCTTTCCGGAGCCGGTTGGGCATTCAACTTTAAAGTCGTCGCCATAGAACTGATACAGGTTCAGCAGTCCGCGTATGAGCAGGCCATTCACGGGCATCCAGACGGGTCCGCGCCAATTGGAGTTGCCTCCGAACATCCCAGTATTTGATTCGGCGGGCAGGTACTGTACTTTGTATTCGTTCCCTTTCAGATTGAATATGAACGGATGCTCAAGGTGGTAACGGGACAACGAGCGGATTCCATAAGGGCCAAAAAACTCGTTCTCGTCGAGCATGTATTTCAAAATTCGTTCTAACTTCTCTTTGTTGCAGACAGCCATCAACCGCCGGTTGGCGTAACCGATGAACGACTCATCTGCGGGCGCAATGTGTTTGAGCAACTCGGGGTGACGTTTCTTGAAGGTCTCCATTAATTCCCCAAGGCGAGGATGACGCGCGAGGACGCCGGTTGCCTCCAACACTGTTGAAGCACATAAGGGGAGCAATCCCACCATGGACCGTACCTTTAATCGCATGGAATCTCCGTTTGGGAAGTGGAGGAGATCGTAGAAGAAACCGTCTTCAGAGTCCCACATCTCGTTGTGGTTCTCTCCAATGCGATCCATTGCGTAAGTGATCCAGACGAAGTGTTCCATGAACCGAAAGGCGATTTCGTCGTAGACCGAGTCATACTCGGTCAAAGTGAGAGCGATTTCGAGCATGCACTGGCAGTAGAAGGCCATCCATGCCGTGCCGTCGGCTTGATCCAAGTGGCCGCCGGTCGGAAGTTCGGAGCTCCGATCGAAGACCCCAATATTGTCCAGACCAAGGAAGCCACCGGCAAACACATTTCTGCCCTCCGGATCTTTGCGATTGATCCACCAGTTGAAGTTCTGCATCAGTCCCTGAAACGACCGTTCAAGAAAGCGGAGGTCAGCACGGCCTAATTCCTTCTCGATGTTGTAAAGGAACAGCGTCGCCCACGCGTGAACTGGAGGGTTCACATCACTGAAGTTCCATTCGTAGGCCGGGATCTGACCGTTGGGGTGCGAATAGAGATTGCGGAGCATCAGGAGCAACTGATCTTTGGCAAAATCAAAGTCCACCAACGACAGCGCCAGCGTATGAAAAGCGAGGTCCCATGCCGCGTACCAGGGATACTCCCACTTGTCGGGCATGGAGATCACGTCGCTGTTGAGCATGTGGAACCACTCGGAATTGCGAGAATAGCGGTGCTCCTTGCTTAACAAGGGATGTGCCTCATGCTCTGCAAGCCAGCGATCGAGATCGAAATAGTAGTACTGCTTACTCCACAGCATTCCGGCGAGAGCCTGACGGTGGATGCGGCGCTCGTCTTCGGTTAGCGAAGACGGCGTAATGCGATTGTAGAATTCGTCGGCATCGGCAATGCGAGCTGCGAATGTGGCATCGAAGTTGCCAAAAGCGTCGGCAGGAGATTTTGCGCTCAAGCGAAGACGCACGACCTTACTGCCGCCCGCAGGTACGTTAAGCCGGTAGTGAGCAGCGGCCTTTGTTCCAGTCTGCGCAGGGTTCACCGCATCGTGTTTGCCGGCGATGACACACTCGTGGAACGCATCTTTTACGTAGGGTGATGGGTTGGGCGTACCCCACAAACGGTTGGCGTTGGACTCGTTCTCGGTGAATAAGAGTTCAGGCTTGCCTTCGCAGTCGAGCGTTCGGTCCCCAAGTTGGTGATGAGAGGCGTGGATTTTATTGCCATCGAGTTGACGTACGTAGGGTTTGGGCTGATCTAAGTCCCACGACCAGGTATTTCGAAACCACAAAGTCGGAAGCAGGTGAAGCTCGGCTGCTTCAGGTCCTCGATTGTGAACTGAAATGCGAATCAGTAGATCGTCTGGATCGTTTTTCGCATATTCAACGAAGATGTCGAAATAACGATCCTCGTCAAAGATTCCGGTATCGAGCAACTCGTATTCGAAGTCGTCTCGGGACCGGCCGCGGTTGGCCTCAACAAGGTTGTGATAAGGAAATTCCTGCTGCGGGTACTTATACAGATACTTCATGTAAGAGTGCGTTGGGGTGCTGTCGAGATAAAAGTAATATTCCTTGACGTCTTCGCCGTGGTTGCCTTCGTTATTCGTGAGGCCGAAGAGGCGCTCTTTGAGGATGGGATCGCGGCCGTTCCACAATGCAATCGCGAAACAGAGGAGCTGCTTGTCATCGGAGATGCCGGCCATGCCATCTTCGCCCCAGCGATAGGCGCGTGAGCGCGACTGATCGTGAGTGAGGTAGTTCCAGGCATTGCCATCGCGGCTGTAATCTTCGCGGACTGTACCCCATTGTCTTTCGCTGAGGTAGGGGCCCCACTTTTTCCACGGAATTCCTTTCTCACGTGCTTCATTAAGGCGGTGCTGCTCGGCCGTTTCTATATATGCAACTGGAGAGTTCTGAGTCGGCTTCATGAGTTTGTCCTTGCATGGCTGTTGGACGTCACTACGGCCCCGTTATCGTGAGGATGCGAAGGATGTGTGACGGCAAAACGCCACGAGCGTTTTATGTTTGGAGCTAGGTTAGTGCGGAGTTATGGCGCGCTTCGTGCTCGCCGTTACTGAGCACGAGGCGATAGTAGAAGGACTTCGCCAATCGTCGTACTGCTAGAAATAACAGACAGGCGGAGTCGTGGAATTATGACGGTCGGATATTGGTGTGGTGCAAGGCCATCGCCTGGAATTGTCATTCGGAGCCGAAATCCCTGCCCACGGCAACGGTTTCAGGGTAGGGATGCTTCGACTGCGCCGGATTTCCGCTTCGCTACACTCCGGCTCCGCTCAGCATGACATTGTTCTCGGTGGTACGGACTGAGGAAGAGGGCGAGGTCCGTACTATTGCTGCCAGCCGCCGCCAAGAGACTTGTATACCTGTACGAGTGCGAGCCGTTCGTTGAGTTGTGCCTGGACTAGGTTGATCTGCGCTTCGTAGTAGCGAGTATCGCTGTCGAGTACTTCAAGGTAACTTGTTACGCCACCAGCGTAGCGCACGTTCGAAAGCTGACTTCCATTCTGTGCGGAGTTTGTGAGCAATTGCTGCTGTTGCCGGAAGTCCTGGTTCTTTTGGTAGGCGACCAGAGAGTCCGAAACGTCACGAAATGCTTGTTGAATCGTCTGTTGGTAGACGAGAACGGCTTCCTGTTTTTGCGCTTCGGTCAAACGGACCGTGGATCGGATTTTTCCGCCCGTGAAGACGGGTTGGAGCAACTGCCCGCCGAAACTCCACATACCGGCTGGACCTGTGAAGAGTTGACTGAGGGCAGTGCTCTGAAAACCTCCGGAGGCCGTTAACGTGATTTGGGGAAAATAGGCGGCTCTTGCTACCGCGATCTGCGCGTTGGCGGCGATCAAAGTTTGCTCGGCAGACTCGATATCTGGCCGCCGGATCAGGAGTGAGGATGGTAGTCCGGCCGGAACGGTGGGGGCGATGGTGAATGCCACGAGAGGAGCGCCTCGCGGAATCGGGCCCGGATTTTTACCAAGTAGAATGCTGATGAAGTTCTCCTGCTGTTGAATGCGCCGTTCGAGATCAGGGAGTGCCGCCGCGGCACCATAGACGAGTTGCTCGGACTGGTAAACGTCCATCATTGACGTGGTCCCACCACGTTCCCGGATATTGACGAGCCGTAAAGAATCCTTGCGAGCGGCCAGCGTGGTGTTTGAAATCTCGAGTTCCGCATCCAATTCCAAGAGTTCGAAATATGCCTGCGCCACGTCGCTGACGATGGTGGAGATAACAGCTTTTTGTCCCCACTCTGTAGCGAGAAGAGTTGCTCGCGCGGCCTTGGTCGCGTTGCGGAATTTACCCCAAAAGTCGAGTTCCCAGGCGAAGGAAAGAGCAAGTTGCGTGGGACTGGTTTCGAATTCAGGAGAAATTGCGGTTTGCGCAACTCGTTCTGATGTCGCAGAAACGCCGGCGGCTATGGTAGGGAACTGATCGGCCCGAGTGATGCCGAGCGCGGCCTCGGCTTCGAGCACTCGAGTTGCTGCAATGCGAACGTCATAGTTTTGTGAGAGGGCAGTCCGAATGAGGGCTTGCAGTTGCGGGTCGTGGAATACAGTCCACCATTTCTCATCGCCAAGTGAATTTGCCGTCTGCGGTCCTGCGGCGGGGTCGACACCGCGATAGACAGTGGGAACCGTGACATCGGGTCTTCTGTACTTCGGCCCGACGCTACAACTGGAAAGGGCTAGCATTGCAAAGGCGAGCCACCAGTGGCCTATGGTCATTGGCAAGTGTTTGAGGGCAGCCGAGGTCCTTCTAGTCATCGCCGGCTCCCGAGAGAGCTGGCCCGGGCTCTTCCAGATGGGGGTGCTTCTTGCGGGATAGCCAGACTCCAAAGCGCTCAACGACATCGAAGCTGACCGGTATAAAGAAGATGGCCAACAACGATGCGGCCGTCATTCCACCGATGACTGCGGTTCCCAAAACGCGACGGGAGATGGCGCCCGCGCCGGCCGCGGTCCATAGGGGCACGCAACCGAGGATGAATGCGAATGCGGTCATCAGGATGGGACGCAACCGCAGCTTGGCTCCCGTGAGAGCGGCGTCCTTCAGAGTTGCACCTTTTTCGTATTCGGCTTTGGCGAATTCGACGATCAAGATGGCGTTCTTGGCGGAGAGTCCGATCAGCATGACCAGGCCGATCTGGGCATAGACATCGTTGTCGAGGCGGCGAATGTAGAGTGTGGCGAATGCTCCGAAGACGGCGATCGGAACTCCGAGGAGCACGCTGAATGGCAACGTCCAGCTTTCATATTGCGCGGCCATAATCAGGAATACGACAAAGAAAGCCAGCCCGAAAATGGTGGCGGGTGAGACGCCTTGCGCAGCTTTCTGCTCCTGGAAAGACATGCCCATATAGTCGAAACCCATCTGGTTGGGCATGGATTTGTGAAAGACATCTTCGAGAGCTGCCATGGCTTGTGCGGAACTGTAGCCCGATGCTGCGGATGCATTAATTTGTACGCAGTTGAATAGGTTGTAGCGCATCATGAACTCGGCGCCGTTGCGTGGATAGGTATAGGTCAGGGTGCTGAGAGGGACCATGTTGCCCGCGGCGTTGCGGACGTAGAACCTTCCTACGTTTTCCGCCTGCGTGCGAAAATCGCCATCTGCCTGGACGTAAACCTGCCATTGGAGCCCGAAACGGTTGAAGTAATTAATCAGAGCGCCACCCATGAACGTTTGAACCGTTTCGTACAAGCTGCTCAGCTCAATCTGCAGTGTCATTGCTTTGGCGTTATCGACTTTCACTCCAACCTGCGGGACACCGAATAGAGCCGTGGTCATGACGCCTGATAATTCGGGGCGCTTGCGGGCCTCGGCCACGAAGAGTTGGGCGTTCTTGGCGAGGAAGTCGATGCCGCTGCCGGCTCTGTCTTCAAGAATGAATGTGGCGCCGCCTGAAGTTCCTACGCCGGGAATCGCTGGCGGCGGGAAAGAGAATGCGATGCCGTTGGGAAGTCTCGAGAGAGTTTTCTGCAGGTGCGCTTTGATCCCTTCGTAACTGGTCTCTGGTGTTTTTCTTTCTTCCCACGGCTTTAGTGAGACGAAAAAGAAGGAGCTATATGTCGTGTTGACTCCGCTCAGCATGCTGTATCCCATGACTGAGCTGACGTACTCGACTCCCGGTGTATCCAAAAGAGCCTTCTCGACGTCGCGGGCCGCTTCCGAGGAGCGCTGCAAGGACGCTGCATTGGGCAGCTGCAAACCCGCGTAGATGTATCCCTGATCTTCATCAGGCAAGAAGCTTTTAGGAATACGTTTGCCGAAGAAGCCTGCAGCGAGGGTTACTACTGCGAGAAGAAGGAAGGCGAAGCCCGCTTTGCGGATCAGGTGTCCGCACCAGTTCACATAGCCGTCGGTGGCGCGTCCGAATACTTTATTGAACCAGCGGAAGAAAATTCCGAGCGGACCCCGCGCCGGTTTCCGCGGACGAAGCAGCATGGCGGATAGCGCAGGACTTAGCGTGAGCGCGTTGAAAGCCGAGAACAGGACCGACACGGCGATCGTAACGGCGAACTGTTTGTAGAGCTGACCGGTGATGCCGGGAACAAAGGCGGTGGGAACGAAGACGGCCGCAAGTATCAGTGCGATGGCGATGACTGGTCCGGAGACTTCTTCCATCGCTTTGATCGTGGCGTCGTGAGGGGTGAGACCGTGCTCGATGTGATGCTCGACTGCTTCAACGACAACGATGGCGTCATCGACCACGAGCCCGATCGCCAATACCAATCCAAAGAGCGACAGAGTGTTGATCGAGAACCCCAGCATAGGAAATACAGCGAAGGTCCCGATGAGTGAGACAGGCACCGCCAGGAGAGGAATCAGTGTGGCCCTGAAGCCCTGAAGGAATATATAAACCACAATGATGACGAGGAAGAGGGCTTCGAATAGAGTCTTGTAGATTTCGTGAATGCCTTCACTCACGGCTAGGGTGGTGTCTAGCGCAATGATGTAATCGAGACCTTGAGGGAACCGCCGTTTCGCCTGGTCCATCATCTTGAGAACGGCGTCCCTGGTCGTCAGTGCGTTGCTGCCCGGGGTGAGATACAACGCGATTAGGGCTGCAGGCTGCGAGGGCTTATCTGTTCCGCTGACTCCTAGTCGGGCAAGATAGGAATAGTATTGCGACCCTAGTTGTACGCGCGCGACGTCCTTCAGGCGAAGAACGGAGCCATCCGGCAGGGCGCGGACAACAATCTCGTTGAACTCTTCTACAGTCGGCAGACGTCCGGGAGCCCGTACGTTGTAAGTGAAATCTTGGCCTTGAGGAACTGGCTCTCCGCCAATCTGTCCAGCAGGATTGACTTTGTTTTGCGCTTTAACGGCGCTGGTGATGTCAGAGACAGTGACGCCAAGTCTTGCTAGCCGATCGGGGTTTACCCAGATACGCATCGCATATGGGCCGGCTCCAAAGATCTGTACTTGCGAGACACCCTGGACGCGCGTCAGCGCGTATTGCAGATTGATGGTCGCGTAGTTGGCAAGGAAGATGTTGTCGTAGGTGCCGCTGGGTGAATAGAGATCGAGGAGCATGAAGGGCGCGGTTGTGCCCGGCTGCACGATGACGCCTTGTTGAACGACATCACTGGGCAATTGCGAATTGGCTTGCCCGGTGCGCATCTGTGCCAGAATTTGGTCGGTGTTGACGTCGGTTCCGAGCGTGAAGTCGACATAGAGCGACATTCCACCGCCCGAACTCGCGCTCAATGAGTACATGTAGCTCATACCGCTGACACCGGACATCTGCTGCTCGATTGGCGTGGCAACAGATTCGGCAATGGTTTGGGAGTCAGCGCCAGGGTAGGTGGCTTTCACCTGAATCATCGGGTCAGCGATGTTGGGAAACTGAGCTGTAGGCAGGCCCTTCATGGCGACCAGACCCACGACCACCATCAGAATGGCAATGACAATGGCAACGATGGGGCGATTGATGAAAAATTTCGCCATGGTTAACTGTTTCCGGCAGCAACGAGCATCTTGGGAACTACGGGAACGCCCTCTGCCGGCTGGGAAGACTGAGCTGCCAGCGTCTGAATTTTCTGAATGCCTTCGATGACGACCCGTTCGCCCGGCTTCAGGCCCTCAGTAATGATCCAGTTCGAACCGAAGCGGTCTCCGACTTTAATGGAGCGGACTCTGGCTTTGTTGTCGGGGTCGACCACAATAACCTCGTACTGTGATTGGACCTCAATGACCGCAGACTGCGGAACCAGCAAGGCGTTCTTGGCGGTGCCGGTCTGTACCCGCACTCTGCCGAATCCGCCAGGGCGAAGGATCGCTTGTTGGTTCGGGAATGCCGCCGCGAGCTGAATCGTGCCAGTGCCGGCAGTAATCTCGCGGTTAACGAAAACGACTCTTCCTCCCTTTGCATAGGGAGTGTCGTTTGCCTGGATAAACTGGACTGGAAGCCTGCCTTTGGTCTCAATACCATGCAGAACTCTGGAAATTTGCGGAGCAAATGCAAGATAGAGACTTTCACTGATGTTGAAGTAGGCCCAGATCGGATCGGTTTGTGAAACTGTGGTCATCTTCGAAGTGGGACCAACGAGATCGCCAATTTGAGAATTGGCAACTCCGGCGATCCCATTCACGGGCGAAAAGACTTTCGTCCATCCGAGATTCAGCTGAGCTTGTTGTTGTGCCGCATTCTGGGCGGCCAACTGCGCTTTTGCTGAGGCTTGATTCGCTATGTCATCGTCAAGTTGCTTCTGCGGAATCGCTCTCTGCGCTGCCAGCGGCGTGTCGCGCGTTACGTCATTGTTGGCTTTGAAGAGTGATGCCTGTGCCCTCTGGACATCCGCGGTGGCTTGCTCGAGTGCAGCCTGAAACGGGCGCGGATCAATCTGAAACAATAACTGTCCTTTGGTGACGATTGATCCGTTCGAGTAATTTTGCGTTAGCAGGTAGCCTTGGACCTTGGGCGTAATGACAGCATTGATGGGGCCGTTGAGTTGCGAGACCCACTCGCCGAAGATCGGGACATCCTGTTGCTGAACGGTCGCGACCACAACCTCCGGCGGGCCGGGTGGCTTTGCAGTCTTCTTCGCGCAACCGGTCACATTCACCAAAAGCACCATCAGGGTGAGCAGGCAAGCGTAATGCGGCTGAGTTAACCGAACAAGGACATCCCTGCGAGTCTTGCATTCGATCTGGGGTCCGGAGTCGCTCATCTCAGGTGTGGTGCGTCGGGGAGCCTAGTAAATCGAGTAGCGTCGAATCCTGTTAGTAGTGCTAGAAGCGGAAGCCCAATACAAGTCAAATACTGCGAGGTCTCCTGGACTTCTTTGCAGGATCCGCAGGATGCCGACTGCGACTGAAACCGACGAAAGAAGCGTAGAAGCAGCAGTGCTCCTTGGAAAACTGGCAGAAGTATCAGTGGAATTCGTGCGGAGCGCCCGATATCAGCTAGACCATGGGATTCAACGCACAACCGGGTAAGACGAAGCTTTTGCCGATTGAAGTGCTCACGAGTCCATTTGTTCGGTTCGCAAGAATGGAGGCTGCCGGCGGAGTCTTGCTACTGGCCACTACGCTAGCCGCACTCGCATGGGCGAACTCACCCTGGGATCAGAGATATAACGCGCTGTGGAGCGGGAATCTTAGCATCGGAGCTGGACGATTTGTACTGACTGAAACGCGTTTGCAGTGGATCGACGATGGTCTGATGTCGATCTTCTTTTTCCTCGTAGGACTGGAAATCAAGCGGGAAGTTCTGATCGGAGAGTTGTCGTCACTCAAGCTTGCTGCATTTCCTTTGATCTCGGCAATTGGGGGAACGATTGTCCCTGCGTTGTTTTATGTCGCGCTGAATCATGGCGGATCGGCTCAACGAGGATGGGGCATCCCGATGGCGACGGATATTGCATTTGCCTTGGGAGTCCTGGTTGTGCTGGGGAGGAGAGTTCCTATTTCGCTGAAGGTGTTTGTGACCGCCTTGGCGATCGTCGATGACATCTTATCGATTGTGGTTATCGCAGTTTTCTACACGCACGAAATCCACTGGTTGAGTCTGGCCATTGGTTTTGGCGGCATTCTCATTTCAGCCCTGGCAAATCAGATAGGAATCCGCCAACCAGTGATCTATGCTGTCATCGGTTTGGGTGTCTGGTGCGCGGTGCTTGAGTCCGGGGTACACGCAACGCTGGCAGGAGTTCTACTGGGCTTTACCATTCCCGCCCGGACTTATATCGACCGTGACCAATTCCTGAAGCGGAGTCGTTGGCTCATCGACCGATTTGAACGGGCAGGGCCGGGATCGTTCGAGGAGCAGTCCGCGCTCCACAGTTTGGAAACGCAGTGCGAACTGATCGAGTCACCCCTGCACCGTATCGAACACCGTCTGCAGCCATGGGTTGGTTTTGTTGTGATGCCCCTTTTCGCATTTGCCAATGCCGGGGTGCGTGTTGTGGGACATGTCAGAGAGGCGTCGAGACATCCCGTTATGTGGGGTGTATTGCTCGGGCTTCTGCTGGGGAAGCCAATTGGGATTTCGTTATTTGCGTGGTTGTCTACAAAACTTCGATTTGCTACCCGTCCCGCTGATACGACGTGGGGGCAGGTGGTGGGGGCAAGTGTTCTCTGCGGAATTGGGTTTACGATGTCGCTGTTCATTGCGACCCTCGCATTTGGCGAAGGGTACCTGCTCTACATGGCGAAAATTGGGACTCTCAGCGCATCGGCCTTGGCCTCGATTTGCGGTGTACTGTTTCTGTTGAGCAGAAGAAAAGATATCTCTGCAGAGTTTCATGAGAGGCGCGCCAGTCGCCCGGAGGCTGCTTAGCTTCGTCTTCGATGTTTGATTTTATCCAGCCCGCTCCAGGCTCAGGCGGTTCTCGTCGAGATAGGAGCTGTATGCTGCTTGCAATGTCGGGAAACAGCGGACGGCAGAAGCTTGCAGTTGCCGGTCGCTTTTGTTGATCCAGGATTGCCACTCGGTCCGGCGGCCGGCGGTTACGAAAAGAATACCTTGCGACGCCAACGTGCTCACGACTTCCTCGGCGGCGTAGAGTCCGGTCACATCAATCATGGTGACTGGAATCATGTCGAGCACAAACCATTTCAGATCAGGTTCTGCCGCTTTGGCCGCTGCCATGACTTCACGTTTGAAATATGGCGCATTAAAAAACACGATGGGCGCATTAAAGCGAAAAAGCAGAAGCCCTGGCACTGTTTCGGCGGATTTGTGCCGCTCGACAGAATGAAATTCAGTTCCTTGGTTCATGACACCGAGAATCTCTACCTTTGGGCGCGAGACAAGTCGAATGAATCGGACCACGGCCAAAAGCACCACGACCAGGATGGCCTGGACGGCGCCGACCGCTACAACTCCAAGGGTCGCAATAATCGACAACGCGAATTCACGCCGATCCACACGGAAGAGCTCCTTAAGTGTGCTCAGATCCACGAGAGAGAGCGCCGCCTTTACGAGCACGGCGCCCAGCGCGGCAACGGGGACGTACCGGAGTGGTCCTGTGAAAAACATCAGGACGGAGGCAACGACAGCAGCGGCGACCAGCCCGGATACCTGCGTCCGCCCTCCGGAAGCGTCATTCATTGCAGTGCGCGAGTCGGCGCCGCTCACTGCGAAGCCCTGGGAGAGCGAGGAGGCAACGTTGGCGATGCCCAGAGCGGCAAATTCCCGATCGGGCTCGATATCGTAGTGATTTTTGGAAGCGAAGCTACGGGCGGTCAGCATCATGCTGGAGAAACTGATCAGAGCAAGACCGACCGCGTCTGCCAACAGGTCAGGTACGAGCGCGGTGGGAAACACCGGAAGACTGATTTTGGGAAGACCGGCCGGGACCGCACCGATCGTCTTGATTCCAATCGAGTCGAGATGAAGAAGACGAACGAAGACTCCGGTGATGACTATTGCTACGAGGGCCGCAGGTATTCTCCGCAAAAGCCTGGGTGAAGACACCAGGATAGCGAAACTAGCCAATCCGAGGGCCAACGTCGGCCAATGAGTCAGATTCAACTTGGAAACAAACTCGATCAGGCGCGGCACAATTCGGCCCGAAGAAATTGGAAAACCGAAGATCTTTCCGATCTGGCCGAGCAGAATACTCAATGCGACTCCATTCAGAAAACCGACGAGGATAGGCTTGGATAAGAAGTCAGCGGCAGCTCCGAGCTTGAGGAAACTGGCAGCAACACAAATGATTCCCGCGAAGAAAGTCAGTGTTACTGAGAGGGAAGCGTAAAGATCGGAACCGCGCGCCGCCAGAGGCGCAACGGCTGCGGCTAATAGCGCACAGACCGCTGCATCTGGACCTACCATCAGTTGTCGTGACGTACCGAAGATGGCATAGGCGACCATCGGCAGGATGGTTGAGTACAACCCAACCTCGGGACTGAATCCCGCGAGTTCGGCGTAAGCAACGCCTACGGGGAGCGCGACAGAAGCAACCGAGAGCCCCGCGATCAGGTCAGAAGGGAGATCGGCTCGATTGTAAGAAAAGAGCTTCGACAGTCCGGGGGCAACGAATGCGAGACGATGTTTCCAACCATGCGGACTCTTGTCAGGTGAAAAGGCCATAACCGGCTACAAGTTTCATGCCAGGCATTTGACTCCGTTGCTTAGAGACGATGTGGCGACTAATACTTCTCGGGAATCCAGCGATAATTCCACTCCATAGGCTTGTAGCCTTTGGGCTTCTGGCGTTTGGGTAGTGTGACCTTTTCCTGCCGGATTTTCTTCCATGGCACCACGCTGAGAAGGTGGGCGATGCAGTTCAATCGCGCGCGCGATTTGTCGTCCGCTCGAACTACGTACCATGGGGATTGGATCGTGTCAGTTGCTGCGAACATGGCGTCGCGGGCGCGAGAGTAGTCATACCAGCGATGATGAGACTCGAGATCCATTGGACTAAGTTTCCACTGGCGCATGGGGTCCTCGATGCGCCTCAGAAACCGACGATGTTGCTCCTTCTCACTGACCTCGAACCAGTACTTGATGAGAATGATGCCGTTATTTCTCAGGAGACCTTCGAAGCCGGGGCACATTCGCAGGAACTCCGCGTACTGTTTGTCAGTACAGAACTCCATGACGTGTTCGACAAGAGCGCGGTTGTACCAACTTCGGTCGAAGATCACGACTTCTCCGGCAGCCGGCAATTCTTTGATGTACCGTTGCGAATACAGTTGAGATTTTTCGCGCTCGGTCGGTGCGGGCAGGGCAACGTGCCGGAAGACGCGGGGACTCACGCGCTCCAGGATGCGATGAATTACGCCACCTTTGCCGGCCGCGTCTCGTCCTTCAAAGACCACAACGATCTTGGCGCCGGTCGCTTTGACCCATTCCTGCATCTCCACCAGTTTGGTTTGCAGCTTGCGCAACTCACGCTCGTATTGCTTTCCTGTGAGCTTTGACGTTTTATCCGACGGAGAGTGTTTTGCTGAGATGGGCGACATAATTCGTTCAGGTTGACTAAAACCGAATTCCGGCACTGATTGGCAATAACTGAGTACTCACAGACTTGTTCGGCGAGTAGTAGTAACGAGCCTCAATGTAGAACTTGTATCGTGAATCCGGTAGTTTGACTGTGAAGCCTACGCCTCCGTCGGCGCCTGGTGCGGTTGAACTCGAACTCGCAAGGGTCTGCCTACTGGTTACAACTCCCGATGAACAGCTAAATCCCCACCACAGCCATTCAGGACTGCATGTCACTGAGTTGCCGACGGTGACGAGCTGCGAAAGGCTGACGTTGCGATAGAACCCGCCGCCCCCAGCGATCAAGTAGGCACCAAAGGTCTTGCCTTCGAACCGAAGGCGGTAGTTGGCCATGAGGCCAACGAAGTTGCCGTGGCCGTTGAGATTGGGGTTGTTGGCGGCAGCGCGGATCTGGTTCAGAGCACCACTTGTTGGCTGAAGATCATTCCACATGAACTCGCCGATCAGAGAATTATGCCGATCGAAGTTGTAGCCGACACCGTAGTTGACCCCGACACCAACGGTTGCAAACTTTGCCATCAGGCTGAGTGGGGTGCCGGCAGAAATCGCGACGTTGCTGTTGAGGCGGCCTTCGTCGTATTCGACATTTTGTGGTTCAACGTTCTGCTCTTGGGCATGAGAGGAAATGCTGAAAAGTAAAGTCCCGAATAGAATTCGAGCCAGGCAATTCGCGAAAGCCGTGCCTTTCATATGTCGCCTGGCAATCATCTTTTTCCGCACCACCGCAAACAGTAACTGGCAAAAATGCTAGATGTGGTGACTGTCAACCCGAACCTCCACCCTGTTTATGGCGTCGCGGTGAGTTACGCTGCGCGGAATCGATCTGCATAAGTAGCGAGTTTTCCGGCGAGATCGTGCGCGAGATGACGCTGCATGACGATCCGGGTGTCAGGATTGGCGGCGAGATAACGGTCGAGCGTTTCGATTTCCCACTGGACGGTTCGAACGGGTCCCGCCGCAACGGCGTCGGCATCCGAGAAAGCGCCAGTTAGCAGAAGTGCCGAACCGACTAGATTCCCTGGAACCAGGTTAGCGAAATGCTTTCCGTCTCTGCTGAGACGGACTGTCCCGTGAACGACCAAAAAGATAGCCTTGGGACGTTTCCCACGCTCTAACAGTCGTTCGCCGGGATTTGCAGTGGTCCAGGATCCGATACTAACGACTTCCAGGAACTTCTTGGGCGGCAAATCCTCGAAGGCAAGACGACGCACCTCTTCCTCTTCATCGGTTAGTTTGACGGGCCGACGCTCGGTATAGACACGCCACGCCTGGAAGAGATTTACGCTAGCGAAGACGACACTCCACAGCAAGGGCGCCCAAAGCGGCTTCGGGTGCAGGAGGAAGTAAGGCATCGCGCAAAGTGATGAAGCCAATGCGAGGAGGCGAAGCCACAACATGTCTCGCAGTAAGTAGGCGAACAACAAAAGTACGTTTGCGGCGTGAATGAAGTAGTTTGGGTTGATCGAATCCATGAGATTGTCTCCCGATAGATTTCCCATGCAGTGTGCGTAGCTATCGAGGGTTCCGCGAAGATCGGATTGGCCAGCTTTTCAGCAGTCAAATCACGGAACGAAGAATGTCCCTTGCCTCGGATGAGTGGCGTAGTAAAAAGTCTTGCGCACTTTGCTTCCTGCGACCGCTGATACTTCTTACAGAGAAGGTCCAAAGATTGTTATCGAGCCAGATCAGGCAAACGCGGCGTGCCTGAAGCCTTTGGGAGGTTAAAACCTGAGCCTTCTAACAGTTCTAATTGAGGCCAATCACTTCTATGGTGAAGGTTGGTGCGTTGTCGTGACTAAGGGAAGTGGGACTCATGTCGAAGCCGAGAATATCTGAGTTTGTCCGCATAATTGTGGTGACGCTATGCATTGTGCCCCTTACGGCCGGTGACAACTTTGTTTGGGCGCAGGACGCGTCGTCGGGAAGTCAGGGTTCCACAATCCCACCGGATCAGTTGGATTCTCTGGTCGCGCCGGTCGCCCTCTATCCTGATCCATTGCTAGCACAGGTGCTTGCAGCCTCTACCTATCCGTTAGAAATTGTTCAACTTGGGCAGTGGCTCGACAAGAATGGGAGCCTAAAAGGTCAAGCGCTCGCCGACGCAGTGGCGAAAGAGCCGTGGGATCCAAGTGTTCAATCTCTGGCGCCTGTTCCAGATGTTGTGAAACGGCTCGTCGGCGACATTCAGTGGACTACCGACTTGGGGAATGCCTTTCTTGCCCAAGAGGGCGACGTGATGGCGGCGATCCAGCGGATGCGGAAGAAGGCCCAGGACAACGGCCATTTGAAATCGACCGAGCAAATGAAAGTGGAGACCCAAACGGCTGACAACAAGACCGTGATTGTAATCCAACCACCGAGTCAAGAAGTTGTTTACGTGCCGACCTATGATCCGATGGTGGTGTGGGGCGCCCCTGTTTATCCATACCCAACGGGCTACTACGCAGCTGGGATGGCACTGTCGTTCGGCGCCGGTCTAGCGATGGGAGCGTTCTGGGGCGGAGGTTGGGGCTGGAACACCGGATGGGGTGGCGGCAATATCAACATCAATAACAATAACAACTTCATTCGCAATACAAACGTCCGCGGGGGAAACCGCGTCGCGAATGGCAACTGGCAGCATAATCCGGGACATCGCGGCGGCGCACCTTACCGTGACCGGGGAACAGCGAATAGATTTGGCGGCACGACCCGTGGAGATTCGTTAGCAAACCGTCAGTCGAACGCAAGGCAACAGCTTCGACAGCAGGGCGGGAACGTTGGGAACAATCGACCGGGCGGTGGCAACAATCGTCCCGGTGGAGGAAACCTGGGTGACCGCGGAGGTGTCGGAAACGCCGGCAATCGTCCGGGCGGCGGAAATATAGGCAACAACCGTCCGGGTGGGGGAAACGCTGCTAACCGTCCGGGTGGAGGAAACGTAGGGAACAACCGCCCAGGCGGAGGGAACGTAGGCAACAACCGGCCGGGCGGAGGAAATGCTGCGAACCGTCCCGGAGGAGGCAACGTTGGAAACCGGCCTGCTGGGGGCGGAGGTGACCGAATTGGATCCAGGGATGTCGGCGGCGGTGGAGGCAATCGAGGCCGCGATGCGTTCGGCGGCGGGGGTGGTGGATTTAATGGATCACAAGCACGTATGAACGGCAATCGCGGCGCATCGAGCATGGCGTCCCGCGGAGGCGGAGGCGGCCGAGGAGGTTTCGGAGGCGGCGGCGGAGGAGGTCGTCGCGGTGGTGGCGGTGGTGGACGGCGCAGATAGCGACGATGATGGCTGATTTACGAGTGCAGGAGACGATGATGAGATCGACGAGTGAAAAGCATTTCAGGTTTCTTTGGATCGTGTCCACCATAGCGTGCGTATGTGTTGCCCTTTCCATGGTTGGTGCGCAGCAGTCCTCCACGAAAGCAAGGACGACACCTCCTGCGGGTGCGGAGGGCTTTGCAACGCCGAAGGATGCCGCTGACGCACTGGTCGCCGCGGCGGAGAAATTTGACGAACCTTCTTTGGGCAAGATTTTTGGTGCCCAAGGCAAAGACATTGTAATGACGGGCGAGCAGGCACAGGATCGGGAAAAAGCAACGCAGTTTGCAGCCAGGGCACACGAGAAAGAAGACATATCAGTGGACCCAAAGAACGCGAATCGGGCACACCTTCTGGTAGGCAATGAGAGCTGGCCTTTTCCCGCGCCGCTTGTGAAGGTAGGCGGCAAATGGTATTTCGACGCAAAAGCGGGCGAGAAAGAAATGCGCTACCGCCGTATTGGAGCAAATGAGCTCGACGCCATCGCGATCTCTCGTGGCTATGTAGAAGCGCAGTACGAGTATGCGATGAAGAAGCGAGAGGGGTATGACGTGAATCAGTACGCCCAGAGGATCATCAGCACCAAGGGCAAGCAGGATGGTTTAGCTTGGCAAAACGCCGATGGCAGCTGGGCAGGCCCGGTGGGAGAGAAAGTCGCTGAGGCGATCGAAAAAGGCTATAGCAAACGCACGGAGCCCTATCACGGATATTTCTTCAAAGTTCTCAAAGGGCAAGGGCCGGCTGCGCCTCTTGGCAAAATGGATTACGTGATCAACGGTGCAATGATTGGCGGATTTGCTTTGATGGCTGCGCCGGCCGAATACCGCGTGACTGGTGTGAAGACGTTCATGGTCAGCAACGATGGCGTGGTCTATCAAAAAGACCTCGGGCCCAACACTCTAGAAGAGTTTCAGAAAACCGAGGTATTCAATCCAGACCGGTCCTGGACTCCTGTACCGGAAGACGTGGAATAGCGGTTCGTTTCTCTGCAGCCGTATCCCAGGTCTCTTCCGGCCTTAGCGCAAATTGCGATGACGCCAACCACTTCATTGGTACTTCGCACGCCAACTGGATCCGTGCTGTCACGTTTAACAGGTGACCGTCTTTTTCGAGCATGTTTAATTCCTAGAATGTGAAATTCTTCGCCTTTTAAAGTGCGTTCGCTGTTCTTGTGGACGACGCGGGCTGGATCGGCTGAGCAGCTTCAGAGAGGAAAGGATGAGCATCAAGGCCATTCTGAAAATGCCCGAAGAGCGGCCGGTAAATACGGCACAGCTGCTCAAACAGTATGGATGCGGCCCGATTCAGTTCATGGGCGCCGACGGCCTGTACGAGCGGCATCTTCTATTTGACAACGTAAAAGATCCGGCAGCGGTAACAGCGCGGGAGTGCTTTGAAGCGGTCGCGCGCTCTGTGCGTGATGTGCTCTCACAGAGATGGATTCGAACGGAACAAACCTATCAGCGCGAGAATCCCAAGCGAATCTACTACTTGTCGATGGAATACCTGCTTGGCCGCTCACTTGCCAACAACGTCATCAATCTTCTGCTTGATCCGTTGATAGAAGAATCAGCAAAACACAAGAATGTGAATTGGGTCTCGATGCTTGAGCAGGAGCCAGATGCCGGTCTTGGGAACGGCGGGCTTGGGCGCCTGGCCGCCTGCTTCCTCGATTCGATGGCTACGATGCAACTTCCGGCGATGGGCTATGGTCTGCGCTATGAGTACGGCATCTTCCGGCAATCCATTGTTGACGGCTGGCAACACGAGCTCGGCGACAACTGGCTACGTCATTCCGATCCTTGGGAAGTGGCTCGCCCCGACGAAGCAGTCGAAGTTCGTTTGAACTGTTCGTTCGAATTGCATGGCGGATCGTTTCATGTGGTGCCAGGCAAACCATCGACGATTTGCGGAATACCGTATGACCGTCCAGTGGTTGGCTACGGCGGGAAAACGGTAAATACGCTTCGGCTCTGGGCAGCGGCTCCGGCGAACTACTTCGATTTTCAGGAATTCAGTGCAGGAGACTTCGCTGCGGCTTTGGCAGATACCCTTGCTGCCGAGTCTCTGACCCGAGTTCTGTATCCGGACGACTCCACCAGCAAAGGACAAGGGCTGCGTTTTCTCCAGGAGTATTTCCTGGTTGCTTGTTCGCTCGGGGATCTCGTGCGGCGCTTTCGACGGTCGAATCAAGACTGGACTTCCTTGGCGGACAGGGCCGCGATCCAGCTCAATGACACGCACCCGGCAATGGCCGTGCCAGAGCTAATGCGAATTCTCCTGGATGAAGGTCACCTTACGTGGGACGATGCGTGGAGTCAGACTCAGAAAATCCTGGCCTATACCAACCACACACTGCTGCCTGAAGCTCTGGAAAAATGGCCGGTCGCCTGGTTCGAAATAATGCTGCCGCGCCAACTCGAGATTATTTTCGAGATCAACCGCCGCTTCCTGAGTGATGTTGCGCGACGCTTTCCGGACGAGGAGGGACGCATTCAGCGCATGAGCCTGGTGGAAGAAGGTGAACAGCGGAAGATCCGCATGGCGAATCTGGCAATTGTCGGATCGCACAGCACAAACGGTGTGGCTGCGATTCATTCGGAACTGTTAAGAAGGAACACCGTCAAGGATTTGGCCGAAGTCTTCCCCGACCGTTTTAACAACAAGACGAACGGTGTCACACCGAGACGCTGGCTGCTGGTTGCGAATCCGGGGTTGGCTCGTGTGATTACCCGCGCCATTGGTGATGGGTGGATCACCGACTTGGAACAGCTTGGGCAGCTCCGGCCTATGGCAGCAGACAAGGCCTTCCGCAGCGATTTTCGAAAGGCGAAACGCGAAGCTAAATTACTGTTCGTCGAGTGGCTGAAAAATTCCTCCCATCACGCAGTCAATCCCGACAGCATTTTCGACTCGCAAATCAAGCGCATTCACGAATACAAGCGGCAGCTACTTAATGTTTTGCGTATCGTGGTTTTGTACAACCGGCTACGCGAGAATCCCGGTCTCGATCTCACGCCGCGAACATTCTTCTTTGCGGGGAAATCCGCCCCAGCGTATCGATTGGCGAAGTTGATCATTAAGCTGATTAACAACGTTGCGGGCACAATCGATGGCGATCCGGTCGTGCGAGGCCGCATCAAGGTATTGTTTTTGCCCGAGTACTCAGTCTCGCTTGCTGAGCGGCTTATTCCTGCGAGCGATGTGTCGACGCAAATCTCGACCGCAGGCTACGAGGCTAGTGGCACCAGCAACATGAAATTCATGATGAATGGTGCACTCACAATCGGTACGTGTGATGGCGCGACGATCGAAATGGCGGAGGCAGCGGGAGAAGAGAACTTTTTCTTATTTGGCTTAAGTGCAGAGCAGGTCGCCAGCAGCCGGGCATGGTACAACCCGCACTGGCATTACGAAAACGAACGTGAAACCAAAGCCGCGCTGGATTTGATCTTCTCGGACTATTTCAGCAAGTACGAGCCAGGGATTTTTGCACCGCTTCGTGACACGCTCCTGACACGTGGCGACTATTACATGCACCTTGCTGACCTGGGATCTTTCCTCGATGCTGACAGGCGGCTCGTCGAGTTGTACTCCCGTCCCGATGAATGGGCTGGCAAAGCAGTTCTCAATGTTGCCGGCTCAGGCCGATTCTCGAGCGACCGCACGATTCGGGAGTACGCGACCGAAGTGTGGGACGCGAAGCCATGCCAAGTGCGGTAGCTGGATGCTGTGAGTGACGGCTCTAAGTTTTTGTGCCGAAGGGGTAAATGATGAAGGCTACGGAATTGCTTCACAATTTAGGGCAAAGTATTTGGCTTGATAACATCACTCGGGAATTGCTTGATCGCGGCACGCTCAAGCAGTACATCGACGAGTTCTCGTTGACTGGGCTGACCTCGAATCCGACGATTTTCAATTATGCGATCAAAGGCAGTAAGGCATACGACGCGGCGATCCGGAAGCGGTCGGCAGATGGGCAATCCGGGGAAGCGCTCTTCTTCGAATTGGCGCTTGAAGATCTAACGCGAGCTGCAGACCAGTTTCGACCTATTTATGACCGAACCAACGGAGTAGACGGATGGGTGTCGGTAGAGGTCTCTCCACTTCTCGCATACGACACGGCAAGGACTCTGGCAGCCGCCAGGGATCTGTACTTTCACGCCGGACGTCCGAATGTTCTCATCAAGATACCAGGCACAAAAGAAGGGCTGCCGGCAATCGAAGAAGCTATCTTTTCTGGTATTCCCATCAACGTCACGCTTTTGTTTTCGAGAGAACAGTATCTGGCAGCGGCTGAGGCATTCCTTCGAGGCATTGAACGCCGCATGGAGGCAAGGCTTAAGCCTGCGGTCGGTTCGGTCGCATCGGTTTTCATCAGCCGGTGGGATGCGGCGATAAAAGGTAAGGTTCCCCACAAACTTGAACATGAGCTGGGAATCGCGATGGCAATGCGCACGTACAAAGCCGCGAGAGACTTACTCAGCTCACCTCGTTGGCAGCGTATCTACAATGCGGGAGCATTTCCGCAGCGGCTGTTGTGGGCAAGTACCGGCACCAAGGATCCGACGCTCTCGGATGTGTTGTACGTAAAGTCGCTGGTCGCTCCGTTCACCGTGAACACAATGCCAGAAACAACACTAAAGGCACTTGCCGCTCAGACTGAGGTCGAGTCAATCCTACCGGCTGATGGTGGTGATTGCGAAGACATCCTTTCACAGATCTCTGCTGCCGGTGTTGATGTCAACGGGCTGGCAGCGCAACTTCAAAATGACGGAGCCCGAATGTTCGTTCACTCGTGGAAAGAACTGATGTCAGTGATCGATTCCAAGACCGACAAGTTTCACAAGCTTGCGAGCTGATTACCCAGAGCGTGATTGCAGGAGGTAACTAATGTCTGGAGCGCGCGTGTTGCATATGCCCGGGGGAGGGAAGACCCAGGAGCCGACGCGTCGTGCAGCAGACAGTGCTGGCAGCGTTGGGCAGGCCGCGCCGCTCGGTGCAACGGTTGTGGCCAACGGGGTTAACTTCAGCCTGTATTCAAGGGACGCTTCGAAAATTGAGCTATTACTCTTCGATCGGCAAGAAGATCGACAGCCGGCACGAGTGATCACACTCGACGCGGCCACGAACCGCACCTATCACTACTGGCACACGTTTGTTCCTCAACTCCGGGCCGGGCAGATTTACGGCTACCGTGTGCACGGGCCATTTGATCCGGAACAGGGGATGAGATTTGATCCCGCGAAGGTACTGCTTGACCCTTATGGTCGCGCGGTTGTGGTGCCGAAGAACTATTCTCGGGAGGTTGCGCAGCAAGCTGGCGATACTAGTGCGAATGCCATGAAGAGCGTGGTAGTCGATTCCACAGCTTACGACTGGGAAAGCGATGCGCCCCTCCGTCGGCCTTCATCGCGGACCATAGTTTATGAGATGCACGTGGGAGGATTTACTAAGAACCGGAACTCGGGTGTCGCCGAGAAAGCGCGCGGGACGTTTCGCGGATTGATCGAGAAGATACCGTATCTGATCGACCTCGGCATTTCAGCAGTGGAGCTACTTCCAGTTTTTCAGTTTGATGCACAGGACTGCCCGAAAGGGCTTGTCAACTATTGGGGCTACGCTCCCGCGTCGTTCTTCTCACCACACCAGGCCTATAGCTCGCGCCAAGATCCATTGGGGCCTGTCGATGAGTTCCGGGACATGGTAAAAGCCCTCCACCGAGCGGACATCGAAGTGATTCTTGACGTGGTTTTCAATCACACGTGCGAAGGAGGCGAAAGCGGACCGACAATCTGTTTCAAGGGAATTGATAACAAGACCTATTACATCCTGGAAAGGGAGCTGTCACGCTATGCGAATTACAGCGGCACCGGGAATACTCTCAACGCAAATCATCCGATCGTCCGCCGCATGATTCTCGACAGCCTCCGGTATTGGGTGCGGGAGATGCACGTCGATGGTTTTCGCTTCGATCTTGCGTCGATTTTGTCGCGAGACTCTGCCGGGAATGTTTTGGCGACTCCGCCGGTGCTTTGGGATATTGAGTCAGACCCAGAGCTTGCCGGAACGAAATTGATTGCGGAAGCGTGGGATGCCGCCGGCTTATACCAGGTGGGAAGCTTTATCGGGGATAGCTGGAAGGAATGGAATGGACGTTTTCGTGATGACGTTCGAAGCTTCTTCCGCGGAGACGTGGGCTATGTGGGCCGCTTTGCAGACCGCCTGCTTGGCAGCAATCAAATCTATTGTCACAAGCAGCGCGAGGCCGAACAGAGCGTCAATTTTGTAACATGTCACGACGGATTTACGCTGAACGATTTGGTGTCGTATGACTGCAAACACAATGAAGCGAATCTGGAACAAAACCGGGACGGCGCAAATGACAACCGGAGCTGGAACTGCGGAGTGGAAGGGGCGACGGACGATTCCGTTGTCGAGAAACTGCGAAATCGACAGGTAAAGAATTTACTCACCGTCACGTTGCTGTCACTTGGGATGCCGATGATTCTGATGGGGGACGAAGTACGCCGCACGCAGCAAGGCAATAACAATAGCTATTGCCACGACGACGAAGGGACTTGGTTTGATTGGTCGCAGGTCGCCAAGCATTCTGATATCCACCGGTTTACAAAACTGCTATTGACGAGGCGACTGCAACGGGACCTCAGCGCCGAGCGCGAGCGAATGACATTGACTCAGCTCATTAACACGGGAACGATTGCCTGGCATGGAATCAAACTCAACCAACCGGATTGGAGCGATCACTCTCACAGCGTCGCACTAAGCTGTGATTTACCCGTTGACGGCATGCATGTCTATCTCGCGTCTAATGCGTATTGGGAGTCACTCAATTTCGAACTCCCTCGCCTTCAGATGAGCGACGGAAATCCCTGGAGACGATGGATCGACACGTCCCTGGAAACGCCTGCAGACATCGTGCCGTGGAACGAAGCGCCCTTGGTTCCTGGATACACGTATGCGGTCGGGCCTCGCTCGGTAGTTGTACTTTGGGCTCCTACCATTCGGACCGCAATCGACCACGCTTCACGTCCGATCGGCAGAAAGCCTCCTTTCGATGTCAATACGGCTCCCGACCCATTCACACCCCTGCGCTAATTGAGATTCCGCGTCTGTGCCCCGCAAAAACTTTTGAGCCCGAGTGCAACTATTTCTGCTAGTCCCTTGGAGCCGGGCCTTGGTGGTCTGATAAATGAGGGCGTCGAGGAGGACAGCATGAAGCGTATGTTATTTCTCCTTTTGATTGCTTGGTTCGCCGGTTCCGTCGGCTGTGCTACCAAGAATTACGTGAAGAATCAGACGACTCCTTTGGTTAACAAAGTCAACGAGTTGGATGATCTGACCGCACAGAACACGAAGGCGATTAACGACACAGACGCCCGAGCGCAGGCTGGTATTCAGAAGGCACAGTCCACCGCAGACTCAGCTGATCAGAAAGCTCTGGCCGCCGGACAACAGGCAACACAGGCTCAGACTCAGGCGGATACTGCTGCTCGCAAGGTCGACACGCTGCAGACTACGGTTGCGAACCTTGACAACTACCACGTAGTGAATGAGGCCGCGGTGCAGTTTGGCGTGAACAGGTCCAATCTCAGTAAGAATGCAAAGGCAACATTAGACCAACTCGCCGGCAATGCGCCAAATGTAAAAGGCTACATTTTCGTTATCGAGGGTCATACGGATTCCACAGGCAGTGCGGCCCACAACAACTCGTTGAGTAACAGTCGAGCCGATGCAGTTGTTCGGTATCTGGTGGCGAACAATAACATTCCGGCGTTCAGAGTCTACGTGATCGGACTGGGCGAGAAGGCTCCGGTGGATTCGAACAAGACGAGGCATGGCCGCTCAGAAAACCGTCGCGCAGAGGTCAAGCTGATGAGTAACGCTGTTGAGAATGCAACCAGTGCATCAGTGAATCAGTAGGACACGTGAGGCTTCAGCTGCGGCCCGTCAAACGCTGGGCGTTTTGAAGACCAGACTCGAAGCCCTAGGTTCTCCGAGTTTTGTGCGCACTTTCTGCTGGTTTGTTCAAGGCGGTGAAACGGCTATGTTTGCTAAATTTCTTTCCGAACGCCCCTACTTGATCGGTTCATTCCTGTTGTTGAGCATTGTTCTTAGCTCCGCCGTGGCCAACGGGCAAAAGAAGAGCAAGTACGCCTGTGATGAGCCGCAGCCGGATAGCATGTGTAGCGCGGCGAACACGTGCGGTTCTGCGTCTTCACCGTGCACGGTTGACATTACCCGATCAGTTAGTTCTTCCAACGTCAGACCGAGTATTCCCAGTGCACGGAACAACCAACTATTCTGCGTCAAGGTAGGTACGAACGTGGTTTGGACGAGTTCGAAAAAGAACACTGGATTCATGGTCGCGTTTGGCACCGACTCTCCGTTTGAGCCGGATACTCCCATCATGGGAGGAAGCGACAAAAGGGTCGTAACGCGAGCGGCCACACCAGGTTGTTACAAGTACGATGCAGGTTCATTTACGTCGGGAACGATCTACGGGATGAGCAGCGGAAGCAAGCCTGAGCTGATTATTCTGCCTTGATCAGTGGTGGATCAATTCAAAACTTGAAGGTCTAAGAAAGAAATGGCAGCGCTTGCGCGCTGCCATTTGGTTATTCAACACGAGGGACTAGGTTCCGGCTCCAGCCGCTTTCACGAAAACCTCAGTGCTCATGCTCTCCGCCATCCCACTGAAGTACAACTTGTAGGAACGGTGGATTACATACATGACAGGGAATACGGCGAGAGCCAATTCCCAGCCGAGGTGCAAGCTGACTGCCTGAACCATCGAAGTGATTCCGGCGCTGACCACGTAGTAAGGGAACGAGAGCAGTGCCAGGCTTCGCCAAGTCTGCGTCGCCGACTTGCCCTCGCTCGCTGCCACGATTCCGGCTACTGGAGCGGTTTGACCCAGGAACAGCGCGAGCGTTGCCAGGACCAAAGCTAGCGAGACCGAGTTGATACGGCTGAGCCAGTTGGCGTGGAACATCAGGCTCGCCGATGCGATGGCAAAGGACATCATGCTGATGTTGAACGTCATTTGCTGCGGGTTGAATTTAGCGCCTTTCCGTGGCCAGCATTGCACCGCCGTGGAAACGCACGTGATGAGTACAGCTTCGGCTGCGCTGAGATTGACTGCTGCAGTCAGCAGGAACGGCAAGTTCACTGACATGTTGCCGTTAATGCCGGGCAACTTCACTTTCATGCGCGAGGTTGCAGCGGCCAATCCGAGAACCGCCAGAGCGAAGAGCGAATGCAGCGTGTGGCTTGCCAGTGCTGCATACCCGGCGGTGCCGACTGATGCCAGCATCATTGCGCCGATGAATATCTTTGTTCGCCGTGTGTTGTTCATAGCCTCCTCCTTTCCTTAGGACTCACACGGTGTCACTGTTCATCGTCGCCCGCGTCAGAGAATGCGGAGTTGGCATCGCCGACGGACGAACCCCATACCACGCTGGTCGCCGAAGCGGTACCGGTGCTGGATCCCCAAACAACACTGAAAGCGTTCGTGGAGTTGTCGCTCCACGGTAACGAGCTGCCCCACACAACGGACGTTCCGCTCAGGACCGAGCTGCCCCACACGACGGAGCTGCCCCAGACCACTGAACTTCCCCAAACCACCGAGGTGCTGGCCACGTTCGAGTTGCCGTACACGATCGAAACGGTATGGGTCTGCGGATTGTAGAGTGCGCTGGGCGACAGAGCTGCACCGACATTCGATGGCGCGAGATCATTGTTCGCGACAGCTGCCTGCAGGTTGAGCAAACCCGATCCTACGGAGAACAGATCGTAGAAGTCGGTGAAGGTCTGCCACAGGTGAGGGACGTAAGCGGACGTGGAGAACAGGCCCATTTTGTAGGTCGTCTTCATCAACCGCGCCTTTACCTGATCGGGAGTCAGCGTGTTCTGTTCTTGCACCATCACGGCGGCAGCACCGGCTACCACCGGGGTTGCCATGCTGGTTCCGCTCAAGGTGAAGTAATCAGACTTCCCATCCGATCCGCTGATGAGGTCTTGCGGATAGATCGATTCAAGAGTCGCGCCTGGAGCAGCCAGGGAGACGATTCCGTGGCCGGGAGCCATGATGTCAGGTTTTACAACGTGATCGTAAGTTGTGGGACCCTTAGAGCTGTAGCTCGCTTTGGTCTGGGCAGCCTTCGAAGTCGAACCATTGTTTTTCGTAGCGCCGACGGTGATCACCAGAGGATCGTTGCCGGGAGCGGTAATCGTTCCGAAACCGTTGCTTCCGTTGACGCTCAAACGACCATAGTTTCCCGCGGCGACGACAACAACGATTCCGCTGTTCCAGGCAGCTTCAACAGCCTGGCACAGGGGATCTTGCGTGTAGCTGACGGGAATACCGCGGCCCAATGAAAGGTTGATAACGCGAATGTTATACGTGCCTTGTAGAGCGATTGCCTGCTCGATCGCCGCGATGACGGTGCTATCGCTGCCGGCGCCATTTGCATCAAGAGCGCGCAGGTCGATCAGGTTCACTCCAGGAGCGACCCCCTGGTACTGTCCGCCAGACAAATATCCGTTGCCGCCGATGATTCCGGCGACGTGGGTTCCGTGGCCGTAAAGGTCATAGTTAGCACCGTTCACATTTGTCGTCGCGGTGCCAGTGAAGTCCTGGTGATAGACGACGCGAGAGTGCGTGTGCGCGCCATCCCAAAGGTCCGGATGGTTGTCGTTGATGCCGCTGTCGATTACGGCAACGCCGATTCCGGCTCCTGTGAAACCTGAGTTCCAGGCAGAGTTCGCACCGATTACGGTATCTGTAGTGTCATCCATCAGCTTCATCGGATGATCGATCGTGACCGACGCGATCTCTGGATCAGCTTCGAGAGCCGGCAGGGCGCTCACCGGAATCGTGAACGATGCACCCTTGATCATGTGCAGTTTCGCATGCAACCGGCCGCCTCGACCGTGCATGGTGGCGTAATGAGACGAAGTCGGAACCTGCTTGTACTGCACGATAACTTTGACGGTCTGGCTGTGGGCTGCACCGCGCTTTGCCTGGGCCAGCATGCCCGAGAGTTCGGGCGACATGCGCAAGAAACGGCCAGTCTCGGACGGATTGCGCCAGACCTGTCCGAAGGCCATGCTCGAGGCCAGCACGAGCATCAGAGCTAAACGTTTGCCCCAAGCCGCACTATGTCGCTCATCGCGTCCAAGCGGCTTACGTAATTTCTGTGTCCGCACCATAAAGTCTCACCCTTTCGTTACTCATGGGGGGAACGCTTGCGTTTCGTACAACCCAGTCGTTGCAAGGTGAGCACCAATTTAGAATCTGCAAGCTATTGAAAAATATGGAGATGTAAGGCTGTCGAGAGGGTTCCAGTGGGCCACTCTGTCCCACTGAAGGGGGCGTGGGACAATTTGTCTCACCGTTCTCAGTAATGTATGGACGTAGCGCGGTTACCGCCGGCCGTTTCCAGCAAGCAAGATCAGAGGAAAATTCGAAATTGTTGAAATGTCGAGGCGGAAATTCGGCGGGCCTACACGCTCGCTGCTTTGCTGGCTTCGGAAAGCTGAGGCATTTTGGGCATCGCCTGCATTAGCCGCCGCGTGTATTCGTTCTGAGGACGGGTAAGTACCTGTGTGGTTTCTCCAGTCTCAACGATGGAGCCTTCATGGAGGATGGCGACACGATCACAAATGCCCGCCACTGATGCGAGATCGTGGGAAATGTAGAGAATGGCCATCCCGAAGTCTCGGTTTAACTGACGGAAGAGCGAGAGGATCTCAGATTGAGTAATCACATCGAGAGCGCTGGTCGCTTCGTCGGCGATCAGAAGCGCCGGGCGGTGCATGATCGCCATGGCAATCAGGACGCGTTGGGCCTGTCCAATGCTCATTTGGGACGGATATTTGCGGAGGAATTCATTGGTCGAGGGTAGGCTTACGCTCTCGAGTGCTTCGCGGATCGCGCCATCGCAATCAGATTTCGATCCTGAAGCGTGAGCTCGCCACGACTCCCTCAATTGCGTCTGGATCTTCAGCGCGGGATTCAGCGAGGAGAGCGGACTCTGCAGTACAAGAGCGATCTTGCGTCCCCGGAGGCTGCGCAGGTCACTTTCCGGCAAATGCAGGAGTTCGCAGTCTTCAAACTGAATGCTTCCTTCCGAGTGCACTTTCTTCCGATCGAGCAACCCGAGAATGGCGAGAGCTAACGTGCTTTTGCCGGATCCGCTCTGGCCGATGAGTGCCAGCACCTCTCCGCGCTGCATGTCCAACGCAACGTTGTGCAGCACCCAAGGTCTGTCGGCGTAGGCGATGGAGACGCGCGCCGAGAGAAGAACGTTTTGTGATTGCTCGATCACTGTTTTACCGACAGCCGTTCCGAGTTCCAATAAGTTTGCGGAACGAGGACGACGGGGTTTGCTCCCTGGACATTGGGCGAAATTGCCGAAAGCGCATTACGATTCATCAGGTAAATAAATGGGGCCTGTTCCGCCACGATTTCCTGCACGCGGTCGAAGCTTTCTTTGCGCTTCTTTAAGTCTGCCGACGAAGCCTGGGCTCTCATCAGTTTGTCGATTTCCGCTTCCCACGCGGTCTCGGGAGTCTTCTCTGAAGGGTTCCATTGATGATTTTCCGACGAACTCAACCAAACGTTCATCTGTTCGTTCGGATCAAGGCCTACATTGGTGAATCCCAACAGAATCGCCTCGTAATCGAACGTTTGGTTCATACGCTCGATCAGAGAAGGGAAGTCAAGTGTCACGACGTTGACATGAATTCCGATCTTCTGCAGATCTTCCTGAATCATTGTGGCCATGCGCTCGCGATACTTATTGCCGGAATTCGTGATGATTGAGAAGACGACTTCATTGCCGTCCTTGTCTTTCAAAACGCCGTTCTCGAAGCGGAAGCCATCGGCCTGGAGCAACTTCAGGGCTGCATCGGCGGAATAGGGAATGGGCTTCAGTTTGTCGTCGAACCAGAATTTGTTGGCGGGAGAAACGAGGCCTAGTGCGGGCTTTGCATGGCCACGAAATACGATTTTCGCCATGTCGTCGCGATTGATAGCCTCAGAGATGGCGCGACGGAAATTTGCAGAGCGGAACCAAGCCTTCTTAAACGAGGGAAGCGGAGACCTCGCGACCTGGTTAAACCACATGAACTCGCTGTCGAGCGATGGACCCGAATCGTGGGCAACTTGCGGAGATGTGCTCTCGAGTTTGTCGTAATAGTCGCTGTCGAGCGCGTTGATGAGGTCAATCTCGTTACGCTTGAAACGAAGCAATTCCACGTCTCGATTCGGTTGGATGTCGAGCTCAACGCTGTCGAGATAAGGAAGCTTCCGCCCTTGCTCGTCAGACTTCCAGTAATTGGAATTCTTTTTTAGAACGATCATAGAGCCGGGCTTGTAATCAGCAACCATGAACGGGCCGAGAACAGCCATCTCCTTCTTGGGCGAATGCATGGACATAATCGCGACTTGATCGAATTGGCGGTCGAGCGCGGCGACGGGAGCCGGAAACGTAATCGAAATCTCCGACGACGAAATGATTTTTGTCTCTACATTTCCAAGGCCTGAACGGAAAGAATCTCCTGTGGGCGAATGAAGCGCCGGGTCCATCAGCTGTTGCACGGTGTACGCGACATCTTCGGCCGAGAAGGGCGTACCGTCGGAAAAGGAAATGCCCCCGCGCAACTTAAAGGTGATTTGCTTGCTATCTTTGGAAACCGTCCACGACTCGGCGAGCCCGGGCTCGAGCGCCTGTGTCTGGCGGTTCAGGCGGACGAGAACACCGCCGGTCAGATAGCGGATCGCCATAGACGCGTCTTCCTCCACCTTCAGAGGGTGGAACGTCTTGGGCTCCCAACGCAGGCAGAATCGCAGGGTTCCCTGTGCCAGGGCGCTGCCAGCCAGCATCGTGAGGCACAGTGTCGAGATCGCAATTTTTCTATTCCACTTCGTCTGCATGGACGGAAACCTCTCAGGGCGGCTACGCAGCCACCTCATCGGGATTCGAAAGCACAAGTTGAAACGATGTCACCACGATGATCAGTAGTATCAGCGGCACGAACTTCCAGGGATCCTCGCCGACCGAGACCATCCCCTCTAATTCCCGCAACAGACTTCCCCATGAGGGCAGGGGTTCCGCTACGCCAAGGCCCAGAATTCCAAGATTGGCCTCGCTCAGAATGAACACTGGGATCGAAATCCAAAACTGGGCATAGAGGACGGGCTTGAGATTGGGCAGTACGTGAATCCAAAACAGACGGGAACGTTGAATGCCGGAGGCCCTGGCTTGGCGCACGAAGTCCGAGTTTCGCAGTGTGGCTGCTGCCGAGCACAGCACGCGCGCAGCACTACTCCAACCCAGAAGGCCCAGCAATAAGAAGGTCACAAGCGCTGAAACCAGAGGCGCCACATTCAGTGGCATGAGAGCTCGGATGGTGATCAGCAAAAAGAGCCAGGGCAGAGACAAGAACAGATCCGTCATGGCCATCGCAGCGCGCGACCAGATTCCACCCAGATATCCGGCGAGGCCACCGATCAGAGCTGCCAACAGAGTCGATAGCAACGCTGCGGCGGGTGCGAGTAAGAGGGAAATTCGGGTTCCGTAAAGAAAGCGTGCGAAGCGATCGCGGCCGACCTCATCAGTTCCGAGCCAGTGTTGGTGGGACGGTGGGGCGCCAACCGCTTCGCGGTATTGCTTTGCATATCCTCCGGGTGCGAGCCGGTTTGCGGCCAGAGACGCGCCGACCACGAGCACCAACACGATGCAAGCAATGGTGCGCCATATCCTCATGACTGACCTCGCCACATTGAACCAGCTAAGTCAGCACCGGAGTTGGCCAGCAAGGTCGCGAGTGTCACAAGAATCGTGATGTTCACCAATAGGGGGAGATCGCGGGACAGAGCAGCCTGCCAAGCCAGCTGCCCGACCCCAGCCAACCCGCAGAGGGCTTCGACTGGAATGGCCGCACCGAGAGCAAGGCTCACAGAAACACCGACAACCGCCAGAATTTGGGGAGCAGCTACTGGGAAGACGTGCCAGAAGAGTATTCGTCCCTCACCAACTCCTTTCGCCCGTGCGGCGAGGACGTGAGGCAGCGTGTAAGCCTTCGCGAGCAGATTGCGTGTGTAACGGTAGTCACGCGGAAAAATGATCAGCCCGATCGCAAGTGCGCCGGGAATATTCCACAGCACTGACAACAGAGCCAGCACGGCGGCTGGGATGCAAAGCAAGGTTCCACTGAGCACTGTGGCTAAGCCATCGTAGGCAGACTTCTTTAGGCGGGCGGCACTCAAAGCAAGTGCCAGCACGGCTGTCCAACTCAAGAGAAATCCCATCCCGACAAGTCGTAGCGTGAGGGGAACTCGCTGGCGCAGCAGAGTGTTCACTGGCTGGCCAAGTGAAAGTGAGACTCCTAAATCTCCTCGGAGAGCCCGGCTCATGGAGTGTGCGTAATAACGGAAGATGTTGTTCTGGTCGGCGCGGACTTGCTTCAATGCCTGCAGACTGGCGGAATTCAAGCGAGGGTCCAATTGCGCCTGATCGGTATTGAAACCAGGAGCCAAGCGCACCAGAGTTGCCGCCAGGAAGCCGCCAAGCAGAGCCGTGGCAATGATGGCGAGACCATGCCGTGCAAGTTTTCGCCCCAGCATGGTTATTGCTTCTCCTTTAGCGAGCCGTCGCCCCGCGTTGTTTGGCGTACTCTTCGCGGGCCTCAGCCTCGGCGTGATGAATTTGCTTCATGGAATACATTCTGCGGTCGGCCTCGGCCAGCAGACGCTCGACGTCGTAGCTATCTTCGGGGCAGAAAGCCATGCCAACGCTGAGGGTGATGAGGTCGCGCCCGCAAATATAGCGGCTGGATTCGATCGCGGCCTGATTGAGTCGATCTGCTTTTTCTTTGGCGGCTTCGGCTGTCAATCCGGGAGCCGTAATGACAAACTCATCGCCACCCATGCGTGCGACGTAGTCGTATCCACGGCAAACGTCTTTGAGCCGGGTGGTGAATTCACGCAGTAGTTTGTCGCCCTCGAGGTGTCCGTAGGAGTCGTTGATCTGCTTGAATCCGTCGATGTCGCAAACCAGCACCGCCAGTGACGACTTCATACGGCGGCAACGAGCCACTTCCTGTGCCAAATGGACGAACAGAGACCGAGCATTCGGCAATCCGGTCAGGTAGTCGGTTGTGGCTGAACTCTCAGCTTGCTGGTACTTCAATGCGTTCTCGACCGACAGCGCAACCTTGGAAGCAACGGCGAGCAAAATCCGGAGATGGTCGGGAGTGAACGCGTCACGAGTTGCCTGATACATGGCGAGCACCCCGACCACTCCGTTCAAACCTTCCAATGGCACGACCAGAGCCGATTTCAGAGGGGTTTGCTTCGCGGGATCGGCCATAAATCCGACTTCTACCTCAGGGTTGCCATTAACAATTGGTTTTGAATTTTGCGCGACCCAGCCACAGAGCCCTTCACCGACGCGGATCTTCAGCGAGGAAAGGGCACGGAAATTGTCGCCGCTCACCAGTTCCGGCAGGAGCCATCCATTGCGATTCACAAAGACCGCAATGGAATCGTAGGGAATCATCTTGCGCAGACGCATCGAGAGAACCGACAGGGTTTCGCTCAGACTCAAAGAGACGCCCAGATCCTGACTGAGTTCAAACATCGTCTGTGCTTCTTGACGGGCAGAAGCGATCGAGGTGAGGAAATCGGCATTCTCGACTCCGCCGTGGGTGGGTTCGGTTCGCTCGAACCCGGCGGCCGGAGCAATGCCGCGCTCGACACGAACGCTTCTCGACAGGCCAATCGTCGCCGCAGTGTCTTCCGACATTTGTGCCATGCGCTCGAGTTCGATGAAGCGGTTTTCCAGGATCGAGACAATCTGCGGATCGAACCAGCTGCCCGCTTTCTCTTTGACCTTCTCCATGGCCTCGGCAAGCGGCAATGCTGGCCGGTATTGGCGATGGGAGGCGAGTGCATCGAGGCAGTCGACGGCAGCGAGAATGCGGGCGCCGATGGGGATTTGTTCGCCGGCCAGCCCTTCGGGATATCCAGAGCCATCCCAGCGTTCGTGGTGTGAGCGGACGATCGGAGCCACTGGATAAGGGAAGGCCACACGTTCGAGAATCTCGGCTCCGACGATGGGGTGAACCTTCATCTTCTCGAATTCTTCGGGCGTCAACTTCCCCGGCTTGTTGATGATCTGTTCAGGAACTGCGAGTTTCCCGATGTCGTGCAGTAGGGCGGCAGCGCGCAGAGCCTCGATCTGTTCCTCACTCAAGTTCAGTTCCCTCGCCATTTCGACGGCGTAGGTGCGCACCCGCTGGAGGTGGGTATGGGTTGTGTGATCTTTGGCTTCAATGGCAAGTGCGAGCGCCTCGATCGTGCGCATGTTCAGAGAGGCGATCTGTTCGACGTGGCGCTTTTCGACTTCGACTCGCTCTTTCTCGGCCTCAAGACGTCCGAGATAGAGGCGATAGGAGCGGTACACCCAGTAGATCAGGGGCAAGACGAGCAGGGAGGTCTGCCATCCGGCGCTCTTGTTAACGATTCCGACCAGTCCGACGGCGGCCGCGCCAACCAGGTAATAAGGGAATGACCAGAAGTAGCACTCCGACCAGACTTTCCGGCTCGATTTTCCTTCGGTAAGGGAGATAACAACTGAGATGGGCAGCGTGTTCGCGAAGAAGAAGACCAGCGCCGCCATCATCAGCAGGATCGGCTTGTTCGAGCCGAAACGTCCCAAGAGGGAGTGGTATGCCAAGTAGGTAAGGGAACTGGCATTGGCCATCATTCCCGCTACATTGAAAAGTACTTTGACCGGATCCAGCCGTTTTCGCGCCTGCCAGACGCTCTGCACCAGGGTTGCGGTGCAGCCGATGACGAGTGTCTCGGGAAGACTGAGTTCCAGAACTCCAAGCAGAATGAAGAGGAAATTGACGGACATAGTGCCATCAATTCCGGGCAATTGTACTTTTAGTCCCGATGCCAGGACCGCAACGAACAGGTAACAGGCAAAGCGCGTGAGATCCTGCGATTGCCAATGCGAAAGGGAAAAGGCCAGCACGACCATGCCGACGGACATGGTGATGCCGACGAATGCTTTCGTCTGAATCGATAGTCGGTCCGATTCTGGATTCATCCAAAACCTAAAGACTACGGTTTACTCACAGATGAACGACACCACACAACCACGCCCGCACCAATCCATGAAGAGATGATTTGGCGCGAAGCGGCCCAATCCGTCGTTGGTGCAGGGGGAATGATCTGGCACCACACCGAGTGCCGCTGGAATCGTATTGCAAAGACTGGGGTTTCAGAAGCTTACTTAAGTAACCAGCGCCAGTAACATTGTTCTTTACTGCGATTCGAAAAAGGGGAAAAGTGTCGGATTCTCGCTTTGAAGGGACCTAAGGATAGTGAAGTAAGGTTACTTTTGTGATCTCTGCCGAAGTCAGGCTTCTGTGAGAACGTTCCGTGCTGTGTCAACATCGTCCCAAACGTCTTGATCATGTCAACTTCGCGTCAAAGTGCGGACCAGTACGGACCATCGGTGAGTAATATTCATGCCGAAGCACATTCTTCGCCGGGGAGTTCGACAAAGGCGGTCTTCACGTGTGATCTTGAGGGGAGGTTCAGTGGTTGCAGCCCAGCATTCGCAAGGCTGGTGGAATATTCTCCGTCGGAGATAGCAAGCCGAAATTTTTTCAGTCTGTTCCTTCCTCAGCCAGCCAATACGAAAGATAAAGACCAGCTGCGCAGCGCGATACTGACCAGTGCGTCGACGCAGCAGGACTATTACTCAAAGTTAATCGCGATCGCCAAGAGCGGTGCGAGCATTACAGTGGACTTCACGGCGACGGTGCTTCAGGATGGGAAGTCCAACCCGATCTTGATCGTTGGGACTGTAACGGCCGTGAATGGTGGAACAAGCGGTCGAGCAGTTCCACGGGGCGTTGTCTCGCGCAGAATTGAGGATACGGAATTCATCCTTGCAAGCCCGGTCATGCACAAATTCATGACGTTGGTGGATCGGGTCGCCGGCCACACGGAGACCGTGCTCGTCACCGGTGAAACGGGCACCGGCAAGGAGTTGATCGCTCGCACGATTCATGAGTCCTCCAGCCGCCGGAACCGGCCGTGGGTCGACATCAACTGTGCTGCGCTTCCCGAGAACCTGGTCGAGAGCGAGCTTTTCGGCTATGAAAAAGGGGCCTTCAGCGGTGCGGATTCCTCGAAGCCGGGACTCTTTGAACTCGCCGACCGCGGCACATTGTTCCTCGACGAAATCGGCGAACTGCAACTGCAGACCCAGGTCAAACTACTGCGTGTGCTCGATGGACAGCCTTTTTACCGGCTGGGCGGGAACCGGAAGATTAAAGTCGACGTTCGAATCGTTGCCGCCACAAACCAAGACTTAGAAGCAGCGGTAAAAGCAGGACGCTTCCGTCAAGACCTCTTCCATCGTTTAGGGCAGTTCCAGTTGCGAGTGCCCGCGCTACGCGAGCGCCCTGAGGATATCGTTGCTCTGGCCGAACATTTCCTTCGGTTGAAGGCTCCTAACAAGAATTTCTCCGAGCAAGCCATTTCGGCGCTGCTCTCGCATCCGTGGCCCGGCAATATCCGAGAGCTAAGGAATCTTGTGGCTCGGATGGCTATGGAGTCGACCGGATCGGAGATCGATTTCACGAAACTCACCGCTGCACTTACGGGTGAGCCGTCGTCTTTGCGTCAGACAGCCTCGATGCCGGTCAGCAATCTCGACAGCATGGAAGAGCAGATGATCATCAAGGCGCTAGAGCGGACCGGCGGACAGAGAACGCTGGCGGCGGAGCAACTCGGCATCTCTCGGCGCACGCTCAGCCGAAAGCTGAAGGAATACAACATCAACTTTGCTCCTGGAGAGACTACGGCATCGCTCGGCTTTATCAGCAATGAGCAACAGAAATTCTTCCGCGCCCGCGTCGATATCCCCGCGACGATTCGCAATGCGCAGGGTGAAGTGGTTCAGGTGAGGGCCATGAATCTCAGTACGGGCGGGATGGGTCTGGACGGCATAAAGGACCCTCTGCGCTTCGCTGGTTTGCTGGATGTCACTTTCCAACTGCCGGAAAGCGATATTCAGTTTGAGGCAAAGGCTCGCCTGATGTGGATCGGAGAGGAAGGCCGCATTGGCATTCGTTTTGCCGTCATCGAGCCTGCATTATTTGAACAACTGCAACACTGGACCAACCGCAAGATGAAAGAAGAAGGTTGGGAATTTCCTGCCTGAATAAAGTCCCACGCAGAGAAAACCACAGCCGAAGTGAGATTCTCACCCTTCTCTGCTGATGTTCTCCAGCGCCCTCGGGGTTTAAAAGCTTTTACCGCCGAGACCGCCAAGAAAGGCCGCAGAGGTCGCAGAGAAAACTCAAGAGCTTTCTTTGCGTTCTCTGCGGATGTTCTCCGCGCACTCAGCGGTCAAAAGCTCTTGCCGCCGCAGAGACTGCACTCGACTCCCTACTTCTGGTTTGCCAAGTGCTTCAGGCGTTCTGCAGCAATTTCGGCCGTGATGTCGCGCTGCGGCGTACCCAGCATTTCGAAGCCAACCATGAATTTGCGGATGGTTGCTGAGCGCAGCAGCGGCGGATAGAAGTGCGCGTGAAAATGCCACTCTGGATGAGGGGCGTTGTCGGTAGGGGATTGGTGGAAGCCCATCGAGTAAGGGAAAGGGACGTCAAAAACCTTGTTGTAAGTGGAAGTGACGCGATGAAGGATGTCGGCAAGGCCCGGCGAATCGGTAGTGGTGAACTCGTTCATGCTTCCGAGATGGCGGCGGCTGATCACCAGAATCTCGAAAGGCCACACCGCCCAGAAGGGAACTAACCCAATGAAGCTTTCATTTTCGAAGATGATTCTTGTTCCCTCCTGCTGCTCGAGTGTGACGTAATCACAAAGAAGGCAGCGGCCGCGGGTTTGCCAATAGGAGCGCTGTGTCAGCAATTCTTTGTGCGGCTCGCCGGGAATCGATGCAGTCGCCCAGACCTGGCAATGTGGGTGAGGATTGCTCGCACCCATCATATCGCCGCGATTTTCGAATATCTGGACGTGGTTGATTTCCTTCCTCGTGCCGAGTTCACGAAACTGATCGATCCAAGTTTGTACGACGCCTTCGATTTCGCCGGCCTCCATCGTGGCGAGGGTGAGATCGTGACGCGGAGAAAAGCAGATAACACGGCAGATGCCGGATTCGCCCTCGGCCACAATCAAGCCTCGACTGTCGGTGTCGAGCCGCGTGCGGTCGGTATTAGGCTTGAGCGCGGCGAAATCATTGTCGAATACAAACGTTGAGCCGTAAGTTGGATTGCGCACGCCCCCGGCGCGCGCATTGCCGGGACAGAGATAACAATTTGGGTCGTAAGCAGGCTGCAGTGCAGTCTGTACGCGCGCCACTTCTCCCTGCCATGGACGGGTCGCGCGGTGTGGCGAGACGAGAACCCACTCGCCGGTCAAGGGATTTAACCTTCGGTGCGGATCTTCTGTAAGTTTCAAATTTTGTCCCCGCTGCATTTTACGACGGCGCAGGAAGCGCCTGTGACCGTCGAGATTGGGAAATGTGTCAAACGGCAGGTCAGGAGAAACTCGCCCAAGATATCTTCACATGTGATCGGGAGCACATTCAGCGATTTTCTCGAGGGCTAACATTTTTTGTTGATCCCTACGGAGGAGCCGCCATGAGTTCCCCTGATAAAACTCGTGTGATTGCATTCTCTGTTTTCCTCGTTGCATTAATCGCTTTTGCCATTTTGTATCGTCCGACGAGCGCACTCAGTCGGCCTGTGGCCGGCGATGGGCCGATCCTGCCGGTGGGCAAGACGCTTGAAATCAAAGCACCACTGGGGTTGCCTCCCATTCCGATACCGGCAGACAACCCACCGACGGCTGACACCGTCGCCCTGGGTCGCAGGCTTTACTACGACCCTGCTCTTTCGGCGGACAATACGATTTCCTGCGCGTCGTGCCACGGTCCGCAGATGGGCTTCACTGACACGCGTCCAGTCTCGGTTGGCGTTGGAGGGAAGAAGGGGACGCGCCACTCTCCAACAGTCATTAATTCTGGGTATAACTCATTGCAATTCTGGGATGGGCGTGCTCCGAGCCTTGAGGAGCAGGCGAAAGGTCCGATCGCGAACCCCTGTAGAAATGGCCTCGACTCATGTGGATGTTGTGAAGCGCCTGCAAGCTGACGCGAAGTACGTCGCGTTATTCAAGCAGGCATGGGGAACTGAGCGGATTACGATCGATCTCGTGGCCAAGTCGATTGCATCATTTGAACGAACTGTATTGAGTGGGAATTCTCCCTTCGACCGTTTCTATTACGGCCACGATAAAACCGCGCTTTCACCCGCTGCGCAGCGCGGGCTGAAACTTTTTATGGATCCCAAGAAAGCGAATTGCGAAGTGTGCCATACGATCGGCAAAGACTACGCTCTGTTTACCGATGACAAATTCCACAACTTGGGAATCGGAGCCGATATTCAGGGAAACATGGTCGACCTGGGACGCTACGAGCAGACGAAGAACGAAGCTGACTGGGGGGCGTTTAAGACACCGACGTTGCGCAATATCGCCCAGCGTGCGCCTTATATGCACGATGGGACGTTTCCAGGTATAAGGGATGCGCTTGGTCACTACATCGGCGGCGGGAACCAGAATCCCCATCTGGACAAGCAGATGCATGCGATCGATTTCCTGAGCTTCGATGAGCGGGACGATCTGCTGGCGTTCCTGGATTCTCTATCCGCGCCATTACCCGACAACGTGGGACCGCCGCCGGATTTGGCAGGGAAGCAGACCGGTCAGAAATAAGCGGAGCCGTTCAGCAACACGTCAACCTAAACGTGCGGGGAGTTGACTGTCATCAACACAAACAGCAGCGGCAGGTAGATGACTGTGGCCTGGAGAACGTGACGAGCCCGCGTCTTGGAGGCCGCGGCGCTCAATGGCAGGTTCAGAAATGCGAGCCGCACACCGAAATACAACAGGGCAATCCCTAGACCGATGGCCCCCAGAAGATAAACCTTGCCCGCCATTCCCAGGAAAGTCGGTAGGATGCTGATCGGGATGAGAGCCACCGAGTAAGCCAGAATGCGACGTCCGGTGGAGCGTCCGTCTTCTTCTACGACGGGCAACATCTTGACTCCGCCCTTGGCGTAGTCATCGCGATACAACCAGGCAATCGAGAAAAAGTGTGGGAACTGCCACACGAACAGAATCGCGAAGAGCGCCAGTGTGCCAAGATCGACCTGCCCGCTGGCGGCCGTCCAGCCAAGAACTCCGGGCATTGCGCCGGGAAATGCTCCCACGAACGTGCAGATCGGAGAAATCCGTTTGAGGGGCGTGTATGCCGCCAAGTAAACCACTGACGTCAGCAGCGTCAGGATTCCGGTTAGAAAATTCGTTGTCAGAGCGAGATATACCGAGCCGCCGAGAGTTGCTAGCAAGCCGACAACAGTTGCGTGCAGGACGCTCATGCGGCCAGCCGGGAGCGGTCGCCGTGCGGTCCGCCGCATTTGAGCGTCGACATCTTGCTCCATTACCTCATTCAGAGCCGCCGTGCCGCTCGAAACCAGGCCGATGCCGAACAGCGCATGCAAAAGGCCGAGGTTGAGCCATGAGATCCCTACTTTGTGCGCGCCAAAGAAATACCCGCACCATGCAGTCATGACGATGAGGGTGGTAACCCGCAGTTTGGTAAGTTCCGCATAGTCGCGCACAAGGGAAATCATCCGCGCGCGTAGATCGGGAAAGGCCAAAGGTATTGTGCTCATCAGATCCGTCGTTCCAAACCGGAAGCCCTGTCAGGCAAAGCAGGAACGGTCCCACAACCGCCCCGCCCTCAAGGAATGCCATAGGTACTCCGATAGCATTCCGAAGTCAAGGAAAAATGTGACCATTCAGGCTAACACAAAAG
>Ga0126370_10000025_pt1 | contig 42897 bp, 76 predicted proteins | sample PanSoiMetaPlot_3_FD_92586 | JGI IMG/M metagenome (GOLD analysis project Ga0126370, IMG submission 92586) | Tropical forest soil microbial communities from Panama - MetaG Plot_3 | ecosystem: Environmental > Terrestrial > Soil > Tropical forest > Bulk soil | place: Panama | collected 2016-02-17 | reverse complement strand
CTCGGCCAAGCCTCCCAAGGGCAGTGCGTTAGAGGTACTGCTCTCCAAGCCTCCTCAGCATGCCGTGCTCACCGCTCTTACCGCAGGCGGGGCCCCTGGGAAAACCGGTCATGGTGGAGGCGGCGGGATCTTCGGTGCTATCGGGGGAGCGCTCTCCTCGATGGGTGGCTTAATAGCTCCTGCTCTGTTCGGTGGGGGCGGCGGGCTGGGTGGCATCCTGAGTTCCTTCTTCGGCGGTACCCCGGCAGCGGCGCAAACCATGAGCGCCATGACTGCTCCAGGTAGTCCATATGCCTGGAACTATTTCATGAACAATGCTTCTCCCGTTGATTTGACAGCCGCCTTCCTGCACAACAAGTCACAGTCCACTGGAGGAGGCTCAGGAAGTACAGGAGATTCTTCAGGCGGGGGCTCTGGCACCGGCTCCGGTACCGGGGGTGGTGGGAGTGGTACCCCTGCTCCAGCGGGTGGACAGTACGACCAAACCTCCTGGGCCAAGCAGTTGCTCAAGTCGTTGGGTGCGCCGGTTACCGATGCCAACGTGGCGTCCCTGGTTAAGTGGGAGAACAAAGAGGGAGGCCACTGGCACAACACGGCGTATTACAACCCGTTGAACACCACTCAAGATGAGCCGGGTTCAACCTCGATGAACAACTTGGGTGGTGGTCACGGGGTCCAGGCCTACACCTCTTGGCAGCAAGGCTTCCAGGCTACCGTCACCACCCTTAATAATGGTTTTTACTCGGACATCGTCGCTGCTCTGATGTCGGGTAAAGGCATGACCGGCCAGGAGGCGGGTCTGCGAACCTGGGGTACGGGCTCATTCGCACGAGGCACTCAACTTGTAGACCGGAATATGTTGGCCTTGCTACACAAGGGTGAGGCTGTGGTCCCGGCAGCCGACAACTACTCGGCCTCGCCCTACAACCGGGCTGGAGCTCAGGGTGGCGGGAACTTCAACGTCGTCCTGCATTTCAAGCCTGGATCCATTGTCTTGCAGGTTCCTCCTGATGCGAAGCAGACCGACTTTGACAACATGGCGAAACAATTTGTGGGGGCTATTTCCAAGCCGTCACTTCTTAAAGCGGTGAGGAGCACCTGATGCCACCAGTTACCCGAATCATCCCCGATGACCCCGGTCAGGCGAAACAACAGCAGCAGGCAATAGCTGCCAATCAGGCTTCTTACGGCATCTCTCCCTCGACCAAGCCTGGTGATGCCGCTGCTGCGGTTGCGGTCAAGCAAGTGGGAAAGATGTATGGCTGGGGCTCGTCGGGCCCAGATACTTTCGACTGTTCCGGGCTGATGGTCTTTGCTTACAGTCAGGGTGCCAACATCACGATCCCTCACAATGTGGCAGCTATCTGGGACGATCAGAACGTCACCACGGTGGTGTATGACGGCCTCCAGGGAGCTCAGGGCCCCCAAGGGATCCAGTATGCCCCCGGTTCCGTTGACACTTCCAAGCTGGAAGTGGGGGACATGTTCCTGTATTACAGACCCGGTGCTGACCCTAACCAGCAGCACGTCAAGATGTATACCGGGGGCATAGGTGGGGGGCAGATGGTGGAGGCCCCATCACAAGGCAAACCGGTTCGGATGGATGCAGACATCGACACCACTGGCGATGCTGCTGAGCCTCTGCGTGGAATCAAGCGAGTAACAGGGGGTGGTAGCTCAGGATCGGCAAAGGTCGGTGGCGGGGGTGGAGGTGCAAATAGTGGTAAGGGCACCGGTCAGCAGAATGGGCCCACCATTGGAGCCACCAATGCTCCTGATTCAGACCAGGCTCGCCAGAACCTGCTGGCGGATCTCACCGATCCCCGAAACAACCTCCCCTTCTCGGCCTATTTCCAGTCGCAAATACTAACGGGTAGCAACCTGGGTTATCTCCCAAAGGGCGCTACGGCCAGGGTGAACCCCACCGTACTGCCAGGGTCACCGCTGGTGCGAGGCGGCATGGTAGAGCTCAAGGTGCTGAAGACCGCTGATGCCCAGGTCAATGATCCGAACTCCTATGTCTCCCGCAAGGGTGGGAAACCCTTCGCTGTCTATTTCATGATGAACCCGGAAACCATCGATGTTTCCTGTTCCATCCAGACTGACGCCACGGCTCCCACTCAGACCGACCCTACGGCCATGACCTCGGGCTCCTTCTGGATGGCGTTGCAGACAGTCACCTTCACCTTGATCTTCAACCGTATGTATGAGGTGTGGCAGGGGAACATCCCTGGCCCCTCTGACATCGGCTGTCGCTGGGACATCCGGGCCATCGAGCGCTTGGTGGGCATGTACGACGCCACCGCAGAGTGGTCGAAGGGCAGCAGCATCAGGGGTGACATGGGGCTGGGTAACTACGGCGCTGGTCAGAACCCTCCGGTGGCTCTGCCGGTCCAGGTGGTCTTCGGGGGCCCCAACTCCTACCGGTTCCAGGGTCAGATCGGCTCCATCGAGTATGAGTACACCCGCTTCGACGCCAACATGATCCCCATCGAAGCCTCTTGTGACATCAGCATCATGAAGTACTACCTGCCCCAACTCTCGGGTCAGGATCTCATGCAGCCCTTTATCGATGCCACCGGTCAGACCGGGACAGTGTTCATGCCGCAGTCCACCGGTGGCTTCAACGCCACCACTGGACTTGGCAGGACTGGCAACAGTGGCTATGGCAGCCCTGTCCAGAGGACACAGTACGGGGGCATCTAGTGGCGATCCTGGTCGGTTCCCGTTACATGGGGCAAGCTGTGGTGCCGGTGACCAACAGTGACGGCAAGAACGTCACTGCGGTCTACGCCCCTCCGCAGGTATCCCCTGGGCCCTTCGTTTACTACACGGTGAGGGCCGGGGACCGCTGGGACATCATCGCCTCCATGCTCTATGGCGTGCCTGACTACTGGTGGAAAATCGCCCGCATCAACCCTGAGGTTTTCTACCCGGAGAACCTCATACCGGGCTCGATCATCAGGATCCCTGCGGCATGAGCGGCACGCTACGAGCTCTGGGCACGGCCACCTTCGATCCTGGTGGGGTCAACAAGGCCAAGACCACCAGCGAGGTGCATGTCGTCATGAGCGAGGGCTTGCACGATACCGCCATCATCACCTTGAGAGATACTCCGACCTCGGCCCCGGAGCTCCAGCCGGGTATCCCGGTGAAGCTGGTCTACGGCTGGAACCCCATGGATCTCGACTGGTTCTACGGCTACATCGACCATGTGGAGGCAAAATACGACCGCTCCCACCAGCAGCCCCTGATTTACAACGACGTGGTCTGCCTGGGGGCCAGCTATGTCATGAAGGATCCCTTCGTGGGCACTTTTAACAACACCCAGGCCTCCTTCGTGGTCAGCCAGCTAGCCAAGAAATACCTGCTTGCTCTCCTGGTGGACAGCAGTGACTTCGTCTGGCCTCACCTGGCCTCACCGGGCATGTCGGCCTGGTCGTTCATAAATCAGATGGCTGCTCAGACCGGCTACACCGTCTCCTGCAACAAGACCCTGCTCCGCTTCGTGTCAGTGGAGACGGCCCTGCGCCAGCGCTGGGTCAACATGCCGGTCTTCCACACCCGCAATACAGCCAACTCCTTTGCCCAGCAGGGCATCACCCGGTTCCAGGCACTGACGGGGGAGTCCTTCCCTAAGACCAAGTCGCTGCGCTCCATCAACGGCATCAACCTGGTCACCGGCCAAATCGTCACTGCTTACAACGACGGCTCCAACCTGCTCACCAGCCAGCTTGGGGCGAGCTCGACGTATCCCTTCTTCGGGGAGCAGATCTCAGACCAGGTGGCCGATAGCCAGGGTCACGCCCAGGCCATTGTGGATGGTATGTCGCAGACCCATCGCTGGGCTTACCAGGCCACGGCCACCCTGGTTGGTCTGACCTGGGTCAAGCAGGGGGTGCCCATCATCCTGAAGGGCATCGACGCCACCAATGACGGGGTGTGGTGGGTCCAGGAGGTCGACCACAAGATCACTGCGGAGGGCTACGCCATGGACGTGTGCCTGGGCCGGGACAGTAAGGGCGACAGTGGAGCTCGGCCCGCAGCCACCACCGGCACGGCCTACTCCCTCAACGATCCTCTCACCTACTCCGCAGTCAATGCACCCAAGACCGTGCTCGTGAACCGGCGCTGGCGTGCCTCCAACAACTTCGTGTCCAATGTCTCTTAGCGCCGCCACCACCTACCCCGGTGTCTACCCGGCCAGGGTCTTCAGTAACAGTGACCCGCTGCACATGAACCGGGTCCAGTTGATCATCCCGCAGATTTTCGGGACCACCCCCAACCGTATCTGGGCCTGGCCCCTGTCGGACTCACCCTCACCCCCTGACGTAGGCACCCAGGTGTGGTGCATGTTCCAGGGTGGGGACGCTACGCATCCCACCTACATGCCCCAGCAGTCCGGTGGAGGCGGCGAACCGGGACCACCTGGACCCCAGGGCCCACAGGGACCAGCGGGCCCACAGGGCCCTCAGGGGCCCCCTGGGACCGGTGGTACTCAGACGCTGAGCTACGTCTGGTCGCAGGCCACGGCGGCGACGACCTGGACGATCACCCACGGCCTCTCCTTCTACCCCAACGTGACAGTGGTGGACTCAGCCGGTCATGAGATCTACCCCGGTGATCTGACCTACCCCAACGCAACCACTGTGCAACTGACGTTCTCGGCTGCCGTGGGCGGCACGGCATACCTGAGTTAGGAGCGACCATGCCCACCTTCTACGGCGCTATTGACCTGTCGAAGAATGAGCTTCGTAACGCTGTCGTCCAGAACCTGGGATCGGCTCCCTCCTCACCTCTCAATGGGCAACTTTGGTACGACTCCGCTAATCAGATCCTTAAGTGGTGGAACGGATCGGCCTGGATTTCGGCCATGTCAGGTTCGTCGCTCACCCCGGCGTCCACAGTTACCACTGAAGCGATTGGCAGTACGCCCATTGTTGGTGCGAGTGTCAACTACGCCCGTGAGGATCACCTCCATGGCATGCCCAACTTCTCGGGCAGCGCACCCCCAGCCGAAACGACTTACGGGTTGGCCGTCAACGTGGGTTCAGCAGCGACGGTAGCTCGCTCTGACCACACTCATGGTTCTCCTTCGCTAACCGGTAATGCTCCCACCACGGCAGCCATTGGTGACGTTGCCACCCTCGGCGCAGGCACGCTTCCCTCCAAGGACGACCACCGGCACGGCATGCCGGTCTTCGCTGCACCCACAGCCGAGACAGCCTTCGGTACGAGCTCTGCGGCTGGGTCCGCAACCTCGCTGCCTCGTTCGGACCATACCCATGGCAACCCCACCCACCTGGCGGCTGACCACTCGACCATTCCGATCTCAGCCTTCGCTACTGCGACTGCTGCTATCAACATGGGCAACTTCAACATCAACAATGTGTTGGACCCCACTACGGCTCAGCAGGCTGCCACCAAGAACTACGTCGATAATGCCATCGCTGGTCTGTCCTGGAAGGCCCCGGCCAGAGCGGCTTCGACGGCCAACATCGCTGCCCTGACTGGCACCATGACCGTGGATGGTGTGGCCCTGATCGCCAATGACCGCATCCTGGTCAAAAACCAAACCACAGCCAGTCAGAACGGTATCTATGTGGTGGCGGCAGGAGCCTGGGCCCGCTCCACCGATGCTGACGCTGCCGCTGAAGTGCTGAACATGGCGGCTTATATCCAGGAGGGCACCACCCAAGCAGACACAGCCTGGGTCTGCACCACCAACGCTCCCATCACCATCAACAGCACCAACCTGACCTTCGTGCAGTTCTCCGGGGGCGGCACTTATACCGCTGGCAGCGGCTTGAGCCTGACTGGCAACGTCTTCGCTGCGGTGGCGGGCACCGGCATCACGGTCGGTGCGGCGATCAACGTCGACACCACTGTCATCGCCACCCAGGCCTTCGTGACCGGTGGCTATCAGCCTCTGGACTCTGACCTCACAGCGCTGGCTAGCAACGCCACCAACGGTCTGTGGTCACGCACCGGCACCGGTACCGGAGCGGCTCGCACCTTCGCTGGCACCCTGCCCATCTCGGTGGCGAACCCGGATGGTGTAGCAGGTAACCCGACGATCTCCATCGCCACCTTCGCCGGGTCAGCCATCGGTGCTGTCCCGGCCTCGGCGGGCGGCACCACCAACTTCCTGCGAGCGGACGGTACCTGGTCAGCACCTCCTGGGGGCACGGTTCGTTCCTATGCCGCCGCTCTGGCTGGTACTGCTTCCCCTGAAGTGGTCACCCACAACCTCAATACACAGGACGTGATCGTGATGGTTCATAGCAGTAACACCCCGTATGCCATGATTCAGGTGGACTGGCAGGCGACTTCAGTAAATACGGTGAGCATCTTGTACAACCCCACCTTGGGAGCCGGATATCGAGTGGTGGTGATGGGATAGAAAATGCCTCGCTCTTACGGCATCACTAATACCGCCCCCTACGCCAGCGCTCCCGCAGTCGGGGCATCCGGTGACACCTACTGGAACACCACCAGCAAGATCTTCTACATCTCGGACGGGACCAACTGGGTCGCCAGTGCCGGTGGAGGTGGAGGAGGAGGTGGGGCACCGTCCTGGGTGGGGACCATCACCTCTCCTACGGTGGCGGGCTCGCCTTACACGCTGACCCACAACCTCAACACCACCACGCCCTTCGTGCAGATGTGGGATGCCGTCACCCTGTCGCAGATCCTCGGTCAGGTCACTGTTCTCAACGCCAATCAGATCCAGGTTTCATTTTCTTCGCAGCCTGCCAACAACGTCACGGTGGTAGTTGGTGGTATCTCGACTTCTACGGTTGCTTCACCGGTTGGTCCCTGGACGGGAACTATTACCACCCCGGCTGCACTCACCAACTACACCCTGACTCACAACCTGGGCACTAACACCCCCATTGTGCAGATGTACGACGCCGTGACGCTCACCCAAATTGTGGGCCAGATCACGGTGGTCAATGCCAACTCCATCAACGCCAGCTTCACCCAGGCTCCACCCAACAATGTGACGGTGGTGATCAGCACGGGCGGCTCGCCTCCAGCAGGAGCGGCACCAACGGGCCCCTGGTCCGGGTCCATCGTCTCGCCTGCGGCCAACACCACCTACACCTTGAGCCACAACCTCAATACCACTGCTCCCTTGGTGCAACTCTGGGACTCGGTCACCCACTTGCTGATCCAGGGCCAGGTGGCGGCGGTCAACAACAACCAGGTCGCTGTCCTCTTCTCCCAGGCCCCGCCCAACAACGTCACGGTGGTGGTGAGCTCGGGCGGCGGTACTCCGGGCCCCACGGCCTCCAACGTTTACTACCTGACCTACTACCAAACTGTACCTGCGGTGCAAGCTGGATCTCCTTATGTGGTGAACCACAGGCTCAACAGCACTCAGGTCATCGTGCAGTTGTGGGACGCCGTGACCACGCAACTGGTTGAGGCCCAGGTACAGATCGTTGACTCCAACAACATCCGTATCAGCGTGGCACAGAGCATGCCCAACAACGTGAATGTTGTGGTGATGATCGGGCCGAGTACCCCGGCAGCGGTCCAGCCTGGCGACATGACGAGCAAGGCTTATGTGGATGCTCGTACTCCTAACCTGCCTGCTGTCGTTACCAGTGGCTCGACTGTGCAGACGTACACAGACCCGACCGGGGAAGTCTGGATTGCCAAGAACGGCGTCAAGGGTGGGAACTGGTACAGAGCCAGGGATGTGATACGCAGCCGGGTCTACCGGAATGCTACCTGGACGGCTAACGCATCCAGCACCCTCTTCGTCTTTGACTCGATGACCAAGGACGACTACACCTTCTACAACCTTACCTCGGGCATTTTCACCTGTCCGGTTGCTGGCTGGTATCACGCCATGAGCCAGATAGGTGTGCAGTACTCCACAGCGTCGTTGGCTGTTGGTGCTGCCATCGTGTTGCAGCAGAACGGTGTGGGCTACAGCCAGACCAACGACATCCGAACCACTACGGTCAACGGAATCTTGTCGTATTACTCCAACGACTACATCTACTGCGCCGCCAATGATCAGTTGGCGCTTTGGTTCAACACGGCTAATGCTCCAAGCGCAACCCGTGTGGGATCCAACTTGACCTACGCCGGTTTCTACTACGAGGGGTCTGGCTGATGAGCTTCCCAACCTACGCTGACCCAATTCCTCTTCCAGCCCCGGTCACGTCGGGGACGACCATTCAGACCTACCTTGACCCAACGGGTGACATGTGGGTCGCCAAGAACGGGGTGAACAACGGCAACTGGGGTCGAGCCCGAGATGTACTTAAGTGCTACGCCTGGCCTTCTGCGAACGCCACCATCACCCCGGCCAATACTTCTAACGTGGTCACTTTGAACCCACCGGGTAGTTTGAATGACCCGTTCGGGATGTGCGCCAGTAATCAGATCACCATACCGTTCAGTGGTGCCTGGTGGCGGGTCAGTGCTCTTCTCACTATTCCTGTCAGTAGTACTGGAGCCAGGCTGATTACGAGTGTCTTCAGGAGCGGTGCAGAGGTTATGCGTATTGGCGACGCATGGTTTCTGGCTAATCAGACTACCACTCAGGCTGGTGGAGGTATCGCAAGATGGAACGCTGGTGATTACCTTGAACTACGGGTGAACTGTTCCATAGCCACGGCCCAGTATTACGGTAACTACACTCTCACTAACCTTCAAGTTGCCTTTGATGGGATGGGGGCGGTCTGATGGCATTCCTCAACTACACCGACTTCGTTCCAACCCCGGCTCCGCTCACATCAGGGTCGACTATCCAGAGCTACACCGATCCGACCGGGGAGGTGTGGGTCGCCAAGAACGGCGTGAACTCAGGGCAGTGGCGCAAGGCCAGAGATGTGTTGTTCTGTCGAGTCTATCGTCAAGCCGCCTACACCCTGTCGTCTACCCCTAACGGACAGACGTGCCCATTCGACACGGCGCTGAGAGATGTTTATGGCATGTTCACCGCTCCCACCATCACACTGCCCATTGCTGGGTTGTGGCGTGCGGGTGCGGTTATTGAGTTGGGTTCCACTGCTGTCAATCAGGTCATTGGGTATTACCTGGGTGGATCTGGGTTTACTGTGCGGTCTACTGTTTCGCAGACACCGGGCACGGCCTTTCCGTTGCGAGTCCAGGCGAACGCAGAAGGCTATGCGGCAGCGGGTGTGGCGGTTTCAGTGATGTTTGAATACACCACGGCCAGCTTGGTGATGGCAGTCGGTGACAATGCCCGCAGTGCCTTATGGGTCATGTATCAAGGGACAGGCTGATGACACTTATTAATTACACTGACCCGGTTCCTCTGCCCGCTCCAGTCACAACTGCGGGCCCCCTCTACAACGGCCTGTGGTCGTTCACTGATCCGACCGGAGAGATATGGGTTGCCAAGAGTGGTGTGAGTAACGGCAACTGGGCCAGGGCCAGAGATGTGCTGTATTGCCGGGTCTTTCGTAATGCGGCCTACACCTTTCAGACCAGCGGTACTATCCTCATTCCGATGGACAGCGTGACTCGGGATGTCTATGGCCTGTTCAGTGATCCTGCCGCCAGCGGCACTGGTGGGATCATCATGCCTATTTCTGGGTATTGGCGGTTCATCGTCAACTGTCGGTGCAACCCTACGGCAGCCGGTCAGAACTTCATCATCTACCTCATGTCGAACAACGCCACACAAGTTTCTGTTCAAAATGCTGTGTCAGGAAGCGCCAGCTACGCCGCCAGTGTGTCCATCAGCGAGTCCTGGTATGTGAGTGGTACGAACCCCTCTTGGACGATGAACGGCAATACTCAACCGGCGTTGCCGATACTGACAGGTTCTATTCACACCTACCTCAGTGCCAAGTACGAGGGGACAGGCTGATGACTTTCGCAGACTACGCCCGCATCATCAGCGCACCGGACCCGGTCAACGCTCAGGATCTGGCAACCAAGAACTACGTTGACCTGGCTCCTAACGACCGTACTTACTTCGCCAGGGTTCAGCGTGCTGCTGCCTTCACCTTTACCACAGCGAACACTACGTACCAGATAATCTACGACTCGGTGTTGCAGGGCTCAAATATCGGGGGCATGTATAACACCACCACGGGTATTTATACCGCTCCGTTGGCCGGTGTCTATGCCATTAGGGCGTCTGTGTCAATCGGTATGACAGGGTCTGGCTCGGTAACCCCGGCTGTTAGGCTTAATGGAGCGAACATTCTGGTTGCCAACAGTTATCAGTCTATAGGCACAGTGGCTACGGTAGGAGAAGTAAACGGTATTATATTCTGCGCTGTAGGGGATCAGATCGATTTCACATGCTCTTGTAGTGTAGCCAGCCAGCCCTTGCGAGGTGGTTATGAGAGTCAGTGCTCGATAGCCAGGATTGGTGCGCTGTGATCGACGGCCCCCGCCCGGTGCGGCTCCAGAATTCCGGGGACATCTACGCTGAGCTCGGCCCGAACTACTCCAGCCAAGAGCTCCTGGTAACGGCGGCGTTGAGGACGGCCATGATCCCCGGCCAGGAGATCGTGGCTACGGTGCGTCCACCCATCTATCTGGAGCCCTTCCCGCCCCGCTATGGCTACACCCCGTACCCGGAGCGGCAGCCTGGCATGGAGATGGTGCTGGATGTAGACCGCAGCTTCCCCGATGCCCGCTATGCCCTCTCAGGGGGCGTCGCTGGCTGGCAAGCCTCGGCCCGTAATGTTGGGGTCAACGATGTGTGGTAGGAGGCGACATGCCATTTAGAGCGGCGGAAACAGGACCGTCCCACGTTGCTGCTGGTATCGGTCCCATGGGACAGCTAACTGAACAGGCCAAGCCCCTGGGTATGAAGACCATCCTGGGTGCGGTCAACTTTGCTGCGGATATCGGGGGCCCCCTGGTGGGAGCCATGCTGCATGAGAAGAAGCGGCAGGAAATCGGTCGCCGCCAAGCAGCCATGAAGCAGGGCACTCATCCCTCACAATACGAAGCCCCCAACGCTGCCAAGGATTACAACGACCAGCCCGCCGACTTCATTGGGGGGTCCGTAGCTGGTGACACCGTCAAGGTAGCCCCGAACCTGGGAGATCTTTCATGACCGCTATGCGAGACAGGAGCATGAACTCTGAGCTCTTGGAAGGGATGGTGGACGGCACCTACAAGCGGTTCATTCTGAACCGGTCCAACTATCCCGACCCTGACCGGCTCCTGGAAATTGCCGACAAGATGAACCTCAATGCCGGGGACGGCAACGGCTACGGCATCTTTGAGGCCCCGGAGAAGCGCACCCCGGACGGGAGGTTCGTCCGCTAGATGCCTCGCCTCCTGGTGTGCAGGGAATGCCAGACCATCGAGACGTTCCCCCTGTACGACGGCCCCAAGGAGCTTGAGGCCAGCGACCCCATCCTCGATGGCCTGGTGCGCCGCCACGTCCAGAAGCATGGGGACATGCGAGCCGATGCCGCCGCCCTCCTAGTGGCCTCAGAGGATCCCTGCCACTGTGGGGAGAAGGTCAAGGTGGGCTTGAACGGGTCGAAGCTGGGTCACTCCAGCATCCGGGGCTCGCACACCTTCTGGGAGGGTCACCGAGACGACATCTTGAAGGGGCTGGGCGAGCGCTGGACCGGGATGCACCCGGAGTTTTACGCCACCAAGGACACCTACCGGGAAGATGCCATGCGGTGCTTCAACCTGCATCGCAGACCCCAAGGTGCGGACTGCATCGACTGGTGTGACAGCAACCGCCGATTAACTCCTGAGGGCTGGAAGGGCAGCGAGGTGTACCTTTGCCACTTCTGTCCGGTGGCGACGGCAGTGGTCACCAAAAAGCGTCTGTTAAAGGGCATGTATGACAGTTAACGGCTCCGAACCAGCCCCCCAGGAGTGCCTGACTCTGTTCATGGTGGTGGTCGACCTGGACGGCTCCTCTCGGGCCGTCATCGATCCCAGCGAGCGCTTCATGGCCCACCGGGAGGCCAACGCCAAGGACATCTTCCCGGCCCTCAGCAACATCCTGGCCGACTTCACGGCCATGAAGACAGCCGAAGCTGTCATGGCATTCCAGATGCAGGTAGCTCGCTCGGCCCAGGAAGCCAGCCAGGCTGCCGCCGCCCGACAGGAGGGGAGCTCATGAGCTACGCCAGCATTGCCCAACTGGCCCAGGACGCAGCCTTTCAGGATCGGGTGCGGGTGTGCGCTTACATCGAGTGCCAGGAGCACCTGGACGATCCCGACCATCTTGACTGGTCGAACGTGGCCTACGACACCCTGCGGGGCGCTGAGAATGTGATGGACGCCTACATCCGTATCGTGGCTCGGACTCCTGCAATAGCGGACGCAGCGGGTGATCCTCCTGACCAGTCACAGATCTCTGACGAGGACATCCAGGTCGCAGTAGGCGAGAACTTCCCCATGGTGGCCTCGATGTGGTACATGCCCAACGGCCAGGGCTTTACGGCTGCGTATGACCCCGACTGGGAGCCGCCCCCGACCTCTGGAGTGTCGGGCATAGACCCCACCACCGGGGTCTACAACACCGCTACGGATGTGACCATCAGTGGCTTTGGTCTGACTGGTACCACCAGCGTGAACATCGGGGCCGACTGCCAGAACTTGGTCGTGGTGGACGACGCCACGGTGACGGCCACTGTGCCCTACGCCTTGGATCCTGGCACCTATGACGTGCTCGTCACGGTGGGAGACGTGACCCTCACCTCTCCTGTGGCCTTCACAGTCGCCGTAGAGCCCCTTGAAGCCCCCTGAGAGCCCCTAGAACGAGCTCTGGGCAGTCCAGCCCTGCGAGAGCTCGTAGGCGTCCTGGAGGGGCACAGGGAGGTCATGATCGTGGCCGCACATCCACTCCCCTGACCACCGGTCCAAGAAGCAAGGCGGCGGGCTGTCAGCTACCAGGATCCGCCGCCCTGACATGGGGATGTTCTGAGAGGTGAGGACACCTCGCTGGACAGCCACTAGGTGAAGGTCATCAAGCCGGTACCGGTACCGGTACCGTTGGGGGTGACGACCACCACGTTGAAGGTGCCCGCCACGGTGGTGGCACCAGTGGTACAGGTGATCTGGCCGTCGTTGACCACGGTCACTGCGGTGCAGGCCACGCCGATGGTGACTGTGGTGGCCCCGGTGAAGCCGGAACCCTCGATGGTGACCGGGGTGGCGACGGCATGCACAGCGGTGTTGGGGGTGACCGAGACGACGCCAGGAGCTCCACCTGTGAGGGCGTTGATGGCTGTGATGGCTGCGCTGTTGGCTGTGTTGGCGTTGGTCAGCCTGGTCTTCTCGGCGGTCAGGGCTGCTACAGAGGCGACATCACGGTCATTGATGAGGACATCGGGCGCTGGCACCGAAGCCGTGGCGACCGGGCTCTTGGCCTGGCCGGGGCCTTGTACCTGAGTACCGGGCGGGGGCCCATACGGCGGGGGCTGCGGGCCAGCGGTGGAGTCGGCCCAATTGGGCAGGTAGAACGGTGACTGGCACCACTGATTAGCCGTGCCCACGTTCCAGGCCGGGACGGCATTGGCGGCAGCTTGGTTGGCCGGGAGCTCTCGGGGGTTGATGATGTAGGGGTTGGCGAGGGGGTTGTAGGGGGTAGCCATTATGCCTTGGCCTCCACTTTCTTCTCGGCCTTGCTTGCTTCCTCGGCCACCTCTTCCTCAGCCGTCTCGCCGCCCTGCATGTCACCCCAGGTGTGCCAGCCCTTTTCCTCGACCTCGGGCATCTCGATCTCCCGTGCGGGTACGACGGCCAGGTCTTCGGGTGACAACGGGTTGTCTACCAGGCTGCCTCCGCTAATACGGGGGTCGTTGGGGTGCCCGTAGAGTGCGATCTCGTTTTGGGCGGCGGCGACCTGCTCCTCGGGGAGCTCTATGGACTCGTCCACAACGACGCCCATCGCCAGGTACTGCTGAGCCGCAGCGGTGTTGGCCGGGAGCTCGTAGGGGCTGATGGCATTCACCGGGAGGAGCTCGGCCTGCTGCTCCTCGGCCTGGGCCTCGTCGGTCGCCTCAGCAGTCACCTCCTCTTCCTCAGCCTTGGCCTTGGTTGATGCTCTGCGATGTGGGTGCTCTTGCTCGTCAGCCATGCCCATAGTCTTGCCCACCGGTTCGGCCAGGCCTTGACCACCCAACTAGGCTTCGGCTATGGCAGCCATCGCAGAAGAAGCCGCAGCCCCTGTAGCAGAGGGTCTGCTATCCCGTATTGGGCTCGGACGCCTGGGTGGGGTGCTGAAAGACTTCAACGACAACCCGGTGGGGAAAATCCTGGGCTCGTCCTTTGGCCGCACCGTGGCAGGCCATGTGGCTGGCAGTGAGGTGAGCCACGTCCTGGGTGGTGCCACCGCTCCCATGGGGCCCAACCAGCCTGCCGGTACCGGTGGGGTGAACATCGGCCCGATGGGAAATATCTGACCCTGACTGGACAGCGAGCCCTACTTGTGGGAGACTTCTAAGCGGAGGAGTCTGCCCCCTATGCAAGGGCCCGGCCCCCCGAAAAAAGGGGTGCCAGGGCACGGGCCCAACGCTCTACCTCTCGGATCGAACGCCACAGGTCTGCTCGCTGTGCGAGAGAGCGGGCCCTGCTGACAACCAGGGTAGTCTACAGCGCTATCTACGTCAAGCCAGGACCGCACATATTTTTCAGGGGCCCCACATTGAAGAAGGGCCCCGCCGTAAAGGGGGGCCCTCCTGTCAGCTACGGCTACCACACCGCTGTGATTCACTCTACCCGATCCTGTCCTGAGCTATCCAGTCATGACATCGTGAGCAGCTACGGCCACGAGCTCATCATTAGCGAGCCGACGTTGGTGCTGCATCACCTGGTAGGGGACGCCACGCCGGGTCACAAGCTGCTGCACCATCTGATAGGCCGTCTCTGTCTCCCTGGCGACAGCCATGACGTTATGGCCCTGTAGGAAGAGCTCTACCGCCACCTCGTCACGCACCTGGGTGTTGGGCCACTTCGCCATGGGTGTGTCGGCACAGTCCTCACTGCACCAAAAGACGAAGCGACCAATGCGCTTGCGGTACCCCATAAACATCCCACAGGATCGGCACCGCATTTCCACAAGCTGTTCCTCGGCCATGTCAGCCCGCCTTCTTCATGGCGGCGATGACATCATCCAGGTAGGTGGCGGGGAACACGCAGCCACTGAGGTTCTCTCCGTTGGGCAGGAGGTTGACTCCTACCCGGACGAGATCCTCAGACAGGCCGGTCTGGATCCGACTGACCCGGACCTCTCGATTATCACCTAGCTTGACCTTACTTATCATCTTCGACTTCATTCGTTTCCTTTCTGTTGACTGGTTTGAACGTGCCGACTGGCATGAGAGTCCCATCGTCACGGCGTAGGTAGGTGGGGCGAGCTCGCTCGTACTCGACGGGCTCGTCTTTATCTTTTGACATTAAAGATCCGATCCTTTTCGATCAGTGGTAAATGGGCGGGGCCCTTGACGTGAGCGGAGACTGTTGTCTCCCGGTAGTCTCCATTCTTGTCGATCCACCGACGCTTGTGCTCTCGCACCCGCCAGCGGCTGGCCCACATGATGGTCTGCGGGACGTGGTCAGGGTCGGTGTGCTGCGTGGGCCGATCCTCAGTCCGCAGATCAATCACGGTGACCTCTGAGAGGGTGCTGTGCGCCCGCTGGAGCCGCTTGAGCATGGGCCGGTCAGCCCGGAGCCGGAACGGGATCTGCTCCTGTACAAACTCCCACAGCGACACCAGGAAGCCGTTGAATCGGTTCGACATCAAGGCGTAGCTGTCCATGTTCTCCTGGTACACCTCCAGCGGGGTCACCCGGCTGTGGAACTCATACATCTTCTCGGGGTCACCGAAATCATCCGGGGTGAGGTTGGTGATCTTTCGCCCCCACGTCCAGGAAATCAGGTGCAGCAGCGGGAACTCCCCGACTGCGACCACCCTGTCCTTGCCGAAGGTGCTCCACTCCTCCTGGTTGACCTCATCGAGCTCGTCCTTGGCGTCAGAGAACTGGCAGAGCGTCACGCCCCGCTTCTCCTCTGACCACAGGATGACCTTGACTGAGGTGACCTTGCCTCGGGCATCGAGCAGATGGATGGGCTTCTCCAAGAAGATATAGCCACGAGGGCAGGGCAGATCTTGGGGCAGGATGACCTCGTGGTCATGTGCCTCGTACACGTCGGTGAAATGCCACAGCCGGTCGATGATGTTGGAGTGCACGAAGAACGTCTCGGCATTGTCGAGTCGCTCTGCGATATACATGTCGACCGGAGGCGTCGAGCCGTCCTCGTTCTTCATGGTGATGTACTGGTCAGCCATGGCCTGGAAGCCCTGGCTGATGTTGTGTCGCCACTGCGAGCTCAGCCACCAGCGCACCATGTCGACCTGCTTCTCCAGCACGTCAATGGGTCTGTATACCTCTGCCATTAGGGCCACAACGCTTCGGGATGCTCTTTGATCTTGCTGAGCCGCCAACGGTCGTAAGGCACCCACTGCGGCTCGCCGGTCTGCTCGATGCGGTCCAGCACCTCGTAGTAGATGACGTACTGGTGGCGGTAGCGCCAGCGCATGGCGAAGTAGTAGGTAGCCAGCAAGGGCAGGGTGAAGATCAGGACGAACCAGTCCACCTCACCGAAGAGCAGGCCTGCGCCAGCCCCGATGAGGATCGGGATGTACTTCTTCTGCCAGCCGATCTGAGCTCCAAGCATGTTGGCTCGGCACCCGTATTCGTCCATGTACCGGCCTAGCTTGGACTTGCCGTCCACCATGCGGTACGAGGGGGGAGGAGGATCCTCCCGTCCCGTGAGTCCGCACCAGTAATTGGCTCTCGCTGTCAGTAGGTCTTGATAGGGGGTTAGGTCTGTGGTAGCCATGACACCAGTTTACCACACTTCTGCTTGTGGACAAGTCGGATGAGCAGTCATTGTTCGACGCTCCAGATCCTGTCCTTGGGTACGAACGGCTTGTCCTCGGGCCCCTTGACGTAGGGAGGGATGTACTTGGCTTGGTGCCTGCCCAGGCTTGGGTACCACTGGTTCCGCCAGTGCCCTGACACCATCCAGCGGTGGCTCCAGTCGACGGTGCCAGGAACGTGCTCCTCATGCTGCTGCTGGTACTCACGCCGCAGCTTGATGATGGTGATGGTGCCAGGCTCCGGGGCAGCATAGGTGGACCGCTCAGTGCGTCGCTTAGCCGCCCGTCCCATGAACTCACGATGGGGCACGGTCACCCGCTGGAAGGTCAGCCGGAAGAAGGTGAGCAGCAGACGACGGTAGAAGAACTCGGCCCCGTCGCAGGCTCCCTCCACCACCTGGGCCATGGTGAGCCCGTGCACGGCGGCGTACTCCTCCAGGGCGGCACGGTGCCGTGCCTCGGCCTCGTAGCCCTCGGGATCCTCAAAGTCCTCCCGGTCAAAGAACCACTCAATGTCGTAGTCCCAGGTCCGCACATCGAACAACTGAGTCAGCCCGGTAAAGGGGTTGTGCCGGTTATTATCCTTGAGGAATTTGTCGAATGGTTTGGGGTCGACATAGACGTGGTACTGGATGCCGGTGCCCACTGTCTCCCAGGCCAGGGCAACGACCCAAAACATCTGGCCGGTGCCCCACCCTCCCTTCCGATTGTCCTGCCGGAAGGGCCAGATGGCATGGCGGGGCTCAGCGTCGGTCGGCAGCGGGATGCCAGGCTTCCCGAACCACAGGAAGCCTTTCGGTACCGGCACGTCGGAGCTCCGCAGCGGATCCTCGGGTGCGGTGCGGGCTGCCGCCATCACCAGTGCCTGCATGTCCGGGGTGATGGCATACGTCTCGGCTGTGTCCAACCAGGAGCCAGCCCGGTCCATCTGCCCCTCATCGAACCAGTCTCCCTTGTGACCCAGGAAACGGCTCTCCCAAAAGGCGTCGTCCTCTAGCTCCTGGTCCCGGTCACCACCATGCCGCTGGAGGTACTCGACCCCCTCGGTGGACTGGTACCACCGAATGAGGTCGAGTTGTGCATCCAGAGCATCTACCGGGTGGTAGGGGGGCACTAGGCCCCCCTCACAATCTGTACGGGGCAGGAGCGCAGCTTGGCCCCCAACTTGCACGTCCACCGCAGGTAGCTGTCAGTGAAGTGATCGCTCTCGTAGTGGTGAGCGAACTCGTGGATGAGGAGGGCGTCGATGACTTCCACCTCAGCCTCGGCAGGCCAGCGCTTGCCCAGGTGGCGCAGGTTGAAGATGATCTCCCTGTCGCCCCACATGGCCTCGGCATGGGGCCCTGACAACACCTGGTTGTAGAAGGTGACGGTGGGCTCAAACCCCAGGAGGTGCTGGCCCACAGCCCTGGTGTAGGAAGCCAGAGCCTGCATGCCTGGCGTCCAGTCCTCGTCCTCAATGGAGGGAGCTCCATCGAGCGAGGTGGGAACAAAGGTTTCAATAACCTTGCCCGCAGGCTTGAGGATATTGTTCTCCTTGATCTTCTCCCAGGTGTCCTTCTTGAACTGCTTCCCGTAGATCAGTTGGCGTCCCTCATCGAGGGCCCGCTTGTTGGCCTCCGGGTTGGAGGGATCGAAGATGACGGCGTCCTTACCGTGCACCGTCTCGACGTGATAGGCGAGCGCCTCCGGGCTGGCAACGGCCAGGATGTCCTTGACCCAACCCTTGAGGTGATCCTCCCGGTCCATCAGGTCGTAGGTGGCATCGAACATGACCTGGTGCACCTTTTTGAGGTAGGCCGGGGTGACGTTGTCACGAGCCGTGTTCAACGGCACCTTTTGCATGACATTGACGTGGAACTTGCCGTCATGCTCGACCACCGGGATGCCCAACTCATAGATGTATGGCACCTCGTTGGACCGGGGCGTATAGAAGTGGACTTCGGTCTGCCGACGAGAGTCGGTCAGGTTGCCGTCCTTGTCCACGATCTTGGTGTTGAGCGTCTCGTTGATGGTGCGCTCCGGTGGTCTGGCGGCGATGTACTCACCGTTGAACTTGAAGGACACACCCTCGGGGACGATGAGGTGACGCACGAGCTCAGAGAAGTCGTCAGCCTCAAACTTGTTCAGCTTCATCCGGCAGGTCAGCACGGTGCCGCTGTCGGTTTTGTCGTCCCGCTCTTCCCGGCCATCCTTGTTAAAGGTGACCGTCCCCCTGGTGGAGGTGACGGTGATGGTGCCACCGTCGACAGCGAGTGCGACGAGCTCTTTCTCGCCCTGTCCGAAGCGACCCCGCTTGGTGGGATCCTCCCGCCGCCGTGAGGCAGAGAAGAGAGTGTATGCGTCACGCAGATCAGCGAAGCCGTCAGGATCGTTGTCGGTTACGGTGAGCTTCGCCCAGCCTTTCTCCTGGGTGAAGGTGACCTCGACGGTGTCGGCGTCTGCGTCGAATGCGTTACTCAGCCCCTCAATCATGATGCGAGGCTTACCTTTATTGGACAGTGTTTGCCGGTAACCCTTGATGTCGATCTCCAAGACGGGTTGACGCCGTGGAGTCTTCTCGGGTTCGGGCTGTGGTGTGTTGCTCATAGCAACAGTCAGTATACACGAGGCTCGACTCAACACAAGTCGGGTGAGCTAAATTTTTGGAGAAGCCTCGTGACACCCTGACTTGTGGACTCCGACGAGGTGTGCTAGAGTAGAGTCACAGCTACGGAAAGGAGCTCGCTACGACACCGCAACAGATCCAAGGGGAAGTCCACACCTACGAGGACGAGTTTCCCAAGCACTTGGGCCCCCCGCCCGTCCCCAACGGGATGGGAGCCAAGATGCTCGACGCCAAGGAGCCGACGTACACCGTCGAGCTCGACGCCGGGGCCTTCCGGGGCCTGTGGGAGCTCGTGGAGAAGGAGGCCAGGCACCGGTTTCCGGCAGCCCAAACCATCTCCAGCTACCGCTCGTACCTCAGAGGAGTGGAGGCCTTCCGTAAAGCCTGGTGGGATGCAAATCCCTCCCCTGAGGCACCACCCACCCCTAGAAAACTGGTGAGACGAAAGAGGTGATCGGGGTAGTACTGGTATCCCTGGGGTAGAAACTAGCCATGACTCAACCTGCCGCCCCAAATCGTTGGGGTGTGGCTATTTCACCCCCTGTCAGCTTGTTTCTTCGCATCGTGGCTGTGGCTGCTGTCGTCGCCATCTTCATCGCCAGCTTCCTGTGCCTCGATCACGTCACCAACGAGAGAGTCGCCACCATCGGCATCTCCACCGGAGTCTTGGGAGGCATCCTGATCCTGATCTAATCGGGGATGACGTTCTCCATCATGCCCAGGCTCGCCTCCAGGTGGAGCCGTACTTCTCGTAGCTGGTCAAGCTGAGCCTCCCGGTCACCGGTCAACTGCCGGTACTTGGTCAGGGCATGGCCCGCATTCATCAGAGCCAGGTCAACCTCCCCCACTACCTCAGCCTCCCTCAGGGAGGCTGACCTGTCTCTGGCCTTCTGCCAGAAGCCGGTGTCTCGCCGGTTACGTCGCCACTCCTTAAGAGGATTGGGCAACGCTCTTGCCTACCCGGACCAGTCGCCGCCGCTGCTTCACCGGGAGCTCAGTGATGGTCGCCCCCTGGTTGGCCCGCTTGGCTGCACGAGCCTCGGCCTTCTTCTTGGCATCAGCCGCCTTGGCTTCGGGAGATCCTGGCACCAGGCCGTCTCTACGAGGCCGTCCACGAGGCCGTACCGCCCCGTTACCGGTCTGAGGGGCAGGGAGCTCCTTCGTCGTCCTTATCGGGTCAGAGGGGGCTTCTGAGGGCTTCTGAGAGCCCTGGAACGCTGTCTTGCTGTAGTCATGCCGGGGCCCGAACCGGGTCTTGGCTCCAGGGGAGTTGAAGTCGACGGTGGCCGCATTACCGGAGCCCCTCGGGGCTGCCGGGATGACGTACTGAGGATGCCGCCCATTCGCCACCTTGATGGTGAAGTCGTCGTAGGCCAATTCGGCAGCATCCTCGACATGAATGGGAGCTCCGGTACTCGGGCCCACATTGAACATGGACTCGGACCAGGCCACCACGTCCTTATGGTTCCTGATGGGTCGGTTTAATAGGGACTTGATCCGTATACCCAGCTTCTCTAGCTGGGGCAGGGTTTCGGGGTAATGCTCCATCAGGCTGGTGACGTTCCGCCGCAGATTCTCGACTCTGACCGGGTCTGCAACATTTTCCACCCCAGGCCAGATGGTGTGGCTGTTACGGAAGAGTCGCCAGGCCCCGGCATCATAGACCGGGATCCAGGCAGCCCTGCCTAGCTCATCCCGCCCGCCCGTGATCTTGTCCCATGCGTTGGTCATGTTCCTCCAGTAGCTCTGACTTGGTGACGACTGATTTCCAGTCCTTCTCGTCAGGAGCACCGCTGAGGATCTGTGGCTCTTCGCCGGGGAACCAAAGTCCGACAGCAAACGCTCGCTGACGATGTCGGACCATGATACCGACGCCACGACGCCATGGAGGCAGGATTTCCCTTGTAATGGCAAGAGCTACCGGCATCTGCTCCAGCCGGGGCTGCCCTCGCCAAAAATACAGGGCATGCCAGGACTTGGTGTTGTCAGGAACTGAGGTCGGATCCGGGAGGCTGGGTAGTACCCACTCGTTCTCGTCTTCCGGGTCTTCTAAGGCGTCGGGGTGGATTTCCATGAATGGTATTTTCAGCCAGAGCCTTGTCTATCTCTTGGAGGTATTCATCCGCCTGTAGCTTCAGTGCCTTACCCAAGCACTGCTGCTTGCTCTCTTTAGTAGTCGGCTCCTTGGTCACAAGTCGGCCCCGTTCCCCAACCACCGGGTCCATAAGGGAACCCGTTCAAAATACCGTTAATGAACCTCCCCGGAGACTCGACTCGCTTGAATCGGGTCCACACCTGAGGAGGCACCTGGGAGTAATGCCAGGTTCCACCGGGGTTGGCTCGTGATGGCCTGGCAAAGATGATCTCCAGGCACCGGGCACTCTGTGAGTACCGGGCCTGGAGAGTACGAGGTCGGTTGTCGTTAATGGTGCGGGTAGGCCAGTAATAATCCCAATCGTCGCCTATGCCAGGGCTGAAGGCACCCTGAAGGCCGTGAGGGAGCTCTTCGGGAGCTCCCACCTCGGGGGCCTCGCCAAACTCGGAGGTCTGGACATAGCCCGGTTCCAGGTGTCGCTGCAAATACCGAAGATGCTCCGGGGTGGCTTTATCGAGTGACCGACGCCGTTGCTGGAGCCGGAACCGCTCCTGCCGTTCTTCGGCATAGCTCCGATACCCCCGGCCACGGGATCTCTCCTGCCGAGCCCGAAACTCGGCCTCGTAGTCACGGGCCATGGTTTTACTCTATAGAACCAAAATGGTTCTATGAAGTGATACCGGCTACCACCGGTCGCATGATCTTTTGATTCCGCTCGATCTGTGCCGTCCAGGCCCAGGAGTTGGTGTACCGGGGGTCGGTGATGTAGGCCGTGCCGGGGCCACCCACGGTCAGGGTGAAGGGATCCTGGGGCCGCACCGTCGTCGGCACGTTGGCATAGGTCGGGAAGGACTGCCCACCGTCGATGAGGTCGCTGGAGCCCGGAGGGCCAGGGGTGGCACCGACGCCGATGGGCCCGATGCCAGGGAAGATCTGATTCGTCGTCCGGGGGGTGCCAGGAGGGTTGGGGGCAGTCGGCATGGTGCCGCCGCTCTGTGAAGTCCAGGCACGCCAGTCAACTACGCCCATGTTGGCTTCCTTTCTGCTTCTTCAACTCCATCAGTCTCTGCCGGATGAGGTAGAGCTCCTTGAGCACCTCATCTACCTGCTCCACGCTCTGGCTCTCTTTAACGCCCGTGAGGGCCGTTATAACCCGGTCCAGACGGTGCTGCCAGGACAGCTTGGGCACCTTCGGCTTGGGCACGCTGACGATGTGACGCTCCGCAAAGTGAGCCTCAACGTCCTCGATCTCCTCGTTGCAGAGGTAGCAGAAGCCGGTGGTCAGAGCCTGCATCGAGGCCAGCCTATGTGGCCGGGGCCCGCTGCCAGGGGGCACCTAAGCTCAGAGCGTGTCGGTGCCTTTCAACGTGGAGCAGTTTGAGGCTAAGTCGAACCGAGCCATGCCCCGCACCAGGGTGCGCTTGGACAAGCTGGTGGCTACGCAGCACGGCCTAGACAAGTCCAAGGTGGCTGACATTGCCAGTAAACCGGCCTCGGGCCCGGAGCCCCTGGTGCACCCCCATCGGGGCCGGTACTACGTCGCTGATGGGCATCACCGGGTGGCCGGGGCCATCGAGAGAGGTGACAGCCATATTTGGGTCAGGAGAGTCAAGTGAGGGGTGGTGGTGCCTATGGGCTGAAGGGGAGTCCTAATCAGGGCGGCGGCAGCCCCGATTGGCGTGACGCCGCCCGCTCGCCCAGGGCTACCAACTGGTCCGGGTTCTATGACGGCCTATTCGGCTCTCGTCATCCTGGTGAGTGGCCCAGCTTGCTTCGCCGCTCCTGGGAGGAGAGATACGGTCAGACGCAGCCGTATCCGCATGGAGCCTTCAACATAGAGAGCCGGGGCTCCAGAGCCAGTCAGTACAACAGCTAATGAGCACGGCCTTGATCATGGTGGAAGGGGTGCTGGGGGACTACAGCACCTTGCATGGGTTCTATCCCATCCCTGACGGGGTCAAGCTGGCCCACACTCTCCGCACCGGCTACCAGGTCAGCCTGGCAACTACCCGCTACGACGACGCCTCTGTCGAGCACTGGCTCCGCATCAACGGCATGGTCAGCCCCGCCTTCTATGACGGCCTGATGTACCGCAAGCCGGAATGGGCTGACCTCTCTGATGCCGAGCTCCGAGCCGAGCAGGCTACCGAGCTCCGACGTGCTGGGGCCGATGTCGGCTTCGTGGTGTCAGGTGATCCCGACACCATCCTGCGGATTACCGAACTCGGTATCCCGGCTCTGCTCTTCACCAATCCCAGCTATCGCTGGGCTGAATATCGACCGGATAAAAAACGTCTTCCCAAGCCCTGGGAACAGATCGATGAGGAAGTGGTTCGTCAAAAGGAGCTCCGAGCCAATGACCCTCGTCTGAGTGACATGGAGCCAGAACAGATATGAGTGCCGAAGCCCTGTCCAATAAACAGTTCAATACAGAGCAATCTCTGCTACGCCAGGGGAATACTGATGAGTTGGCTACCAGGGTACGTGGTATCCAGAACCTGACCTCTAACATATTCCGGCCCTCCTTCTCCAGTGACTACACAAGGGTGTCCTCCATGCCGTCCGGTACCGCTTACACCGGCCAGCAGGCCTTGGGGGAAGAGGAAGAGGAGGAATGAGTGGCCTGGACGAAATACAAGGCACTCCCCAAGGAGCATTTTGAGGAGGATTTCGGTCCTCAGTTCCAGGGCTTCACAGGAGGGCCCCAGGAGGCTCTAGCTCGTCACAGAGAGCTCCTGGGCACCCCAAGTGTCAAACCGCCCGGTGAGGACCGTGAGAGGCTCTACAGGGCCGTCATGAAGCACTGGCAGATGCCCCGATCCCAGGCTGCTGTCCCGGCAGCACGGGCCAAGCTGGGCCACACCGGCCCGGAGGGTGACGAGTGGTACGAGTCACAGCACCAGGGTCAGCTTTTCGATCCTCACTCCCTGCCCCGGCCAGAGGCTCACCAACAGACCCCGGAGCAATTCGCCGCCGATCCCCGCACCTGGTGGCATGGCCGGGTCATGCGGGACAGCCCTCGCTCCAAGCTAGGAGGAGCTCCAGGGGGCCGGGACGAAGGCTTCCATGCCGGGACCAAGTCCTCAGCTATGCAACGTCTCACGGCCAACATTCGTCGCCGGGGCCTCAAGGGGCCCACAGAGGCTGAACCGGCCAGGGGCTCCTACATCAAGGCCAAGCCTGCTCACCCCGGCATGGTGGGCCGTCTGTTCCCGCTACGGATTACGGGCCCGGTACAGGGGCCAGAGAAGGTCTTGGAGGACGTGGAGAGGCACTCGGCAGCCGGTCAACGCCAGACCGGCTACCTCTATGAAAACGCCACCGAGCATGCCGGATCTCTCTCGATAGCCACCCCTCGCCGGGTGGGCTACATGTCGACGCACCGGGAGATGGTGGAGCAGGCTCAGAAAGAGGGCAAGTACGTCCACCCCATGATCGCCTGGGCAGCCAAGCATCACCCCGAACACAGTGGCTGGGGGCAACGGTCGCCATACCAACTTCCCTCGCCGGAAGGAGAACGCTACCAACAGCCTGACCTGACTGAGCATTTACGGGACACCGGTGATTGGGAGATGGCCTCCACCATCCGTAAGCAAATGACGGCTTACCCCAAACGCCATGACTAGCCGGGAGACGATGAACACCGAGCAGTTTCACTCTGCTTGGAACGATGTCAGCCAGATGCTGGGGGTGCATCCCTCCATAGGTGGGGAGGAGGCTCCTGATGTGGTTCGGGGCCGGGTCGCCAAGCACATCTTCGCCCAGGCCAATATCCGCCAAACGGGCCCTCATCCTCAAGCTGGTGAGCCCTACCAGCACCCTCTTGTCGATGCTCCGCATATCGCCGGGGCCGCAGAGGGCTATGGGAATTATGGGTATCGCCCGGAGCACGAGGAGCTCTGGACATCCCAGGCTCACCTTCATGTACCGACGTTGCTCCGCTATGCCCAAGGGGACATTGAACGGCCTCAGCACGAGGAATTCGATGAGGACGAGGAGATCGATCCTGGCTACGAGCCAGAGACGTACCATCATGGGGGCAAGCAGTGGATAGCTGAGGGCCACCACCGCACGGTGGCAGACCGGCTGCCTCGATGACCAGCCAGGCCACGCTGAACCAGGAGCAGCTTGGCCCTTACTACCACGGCACCTCGGCTCGCTTTCAGGAGGGCCAGGAGCTCCGGGGCCCCGGCCAGGAAGGAGCTCGTAGCTTCGATCCGCCCCATGCCACCTATGACCCTGACAGGGTCTACTACACCACCAGTCAGTATCAGGCTGAGAGCTATGCCGAGAGGGCTGCCAGGGTGCACGGTGGCTCGCCCACGGTGTATGAAGTCCACCCCGGTGAGGGCCACGAGAAAGACCCCGAAACAGCCGGGGTTAAAGGGTGGGATGTCAGTTATCGGTCCCGTAATCCTCGGGTGCTCAGAGAGGTCGGGATGCGTGAGTAGTCGAGCTCTCAACACCGAGCAGTTTGGCTTCCTCTTCCACGGCTCGACGCACCGGGAGATGGGGGGCAAGCCGTACCACACCGTCGAGGTATGGCCTCGGGAGAAGCTGGGGTCAGAGTACGCACAGATGCATCCTGGTGAACGGCTACGGGATCCCCGCTCCGCAGACCCGGCTCAGGCTCCTGCTGCCTCGTTCTCCTGGCACCACAAGACCGGAGAGATCCTGGGTCTATATACCAACCCGGAGCACCAACGCCAGGGCATTGCCACGGCCATGCTGGGTGAGGCACGCCGCATTGCCGGGGAGACACGGGGTGTCTCTCAGCCCCGGCACTCAGCCCAACGCACTGAGTCAGGAGAAGCCTGGGCCCGCTCTACCGGTGACCGGTTGCCCCGGAGACAGCAGTGAGTCTGGAGGCTCCTTGGGGCTACGACAAGTGGATCCACGAGGAGCTCATCCCCAAGCCACCACCGCTCAGGTGGCAGTGGCACGTTGGGCCCGTCACCACCAAGCAGACTCAACCAGGACCGGGATTACCGGGAAACCCTCCAACAGGAAGAGAGGACATCACCATGCAACTCACTGCTGACCAGCAGACTGAGCTCTCCATCACAGGTGAAGACAGCTACGGCAACCCTGTCGACATCACCGGCAACACGCAGTGGAAGTCATCGGATGAAACCATCGTGAGCCTGACCGTTCACGATGTCTCCCACGCCACTGCTGTAGCTGTCGGCCCGGTGGGGTCAGCCGCCGTGACAGTGAGCAATGATGTCAACAACGACGGGACCGGTGACTACATCGGCTCGCTCTCCATCGATGTGGTGGCTGGTGTGATGAAGGACATCACCGTGACGGCAGGGACGCCGGTTAACAAGCCTGCCTAATGAGCCGGGAAGTCCTCAGCCATCAATTCGATGCGCCCCGCACTGGGGAGCTCCATGAGCCTCATGTCACGGCTCATGTGAGCCAGTTCCAACCCGGCCACTACTACCTTCGCAACCTGTCGGTCAGCCCTGATTACCGGGGCCAGGGCATCGGCACTCGCTTTATGCACCACCTCATTCGGGAGCATGACCGAGCTCACACCAGCCTGACTCTGCACACAGCCAGGCCAGAGCTCGTGCACTGGTATGGGGCCATGGGGTTCCAGTCGGAGGGTGAGGATCTGTTCGGTACCAGGATGACGAGGGCACCACGATGAGCCATCAGGTTTTGAGCAGCCAGCAGTTTTCCGGGGTGCCGGATCTGCCCTATGAAAAGAGCGTCGACTCCACCAAGTTACGGGATGAGATCCCGGAGAAGGAAGACGAGGACATCGGCCAGGCCGGTACAGCTAGTCGCATGGGCCTGGATACAGGGGTGTGATGGAGCTCTATTTCGCTGGGGCAGAAGTACCAACGTGGAGGAAGTTGCTGACAGAGGAACATGTGCCTCATGTAGCAGTCAACTTCCTCCACCTACGCCCCCGCCTGCCTCAGGGCCGGTGGCTGCTGGCTGACCACTTCCCTGACGAGCAGAAGATCTTCCTGATCTCGGGCAGTGCAGGCACCTCCAAGAAGGAGTGGACCCTTGCTCAGCATGAGGAATTCTTTGAGGCCTACTTCGACTTCATTCGTGCCAACCTGGATCGGCTGGCCTACTTCACCGAGTACGACCCCTTGGACTTGGGTCTGGAATGGGTACTACGTCAACGTCAGATATGGGACGGCCAGGATAAGGTAGTCCCTGTCTGGCATGAAGAGTGGGGTGCGCCTCTGCTGCGCTCAATGGTTGAGGCGCACCCCAACCTCGGTGTGCCTCCTATCTCGCAACGCACTCAGAACGTACTGAGTGGGCTGGTAAGGCGCACGAGAATAAACCTGCACGGGCTCAGCTTCAGCCATCCCTATGACGCCCCTGGAGGGCTCTACCGGACCATCGTGAGCTCTAGCTGGATCTCTCCCACCCGCTGGGGAGAGACGGTTATTTGGGATCAGAACCGTTTAAGACGCTACCCAAGTGATGAGAAGATAAGGGTCCGCACCCGGCACCGGCAGCACTTCATCCAGGCCGGGTTCGATGCAGAGAAGATCCTTGACGACAACTCCAGGGAGATCGCTCGCTACACGGTGTGGGCCTGGAGGCAGATGGAGGCAGCTATGGCAGGACGGGAGCCCATCAGGCTGACGAGGAAGGGGGCGGGACTAACTAATGGGTCCACCAAGCGTGATCCCGATTCGGCACCTGTGCCGGTCGACGTAGTTGGTCACACCCCGGCCCTCCTGCATGAAAACGTGCGCCCCATCCCCGTCTTCGACTTCCACCCGGTCACCAGCACCATCCAGAACCCGGACGGTCCCGGCACTGTCGAGGTGACCAGTCGGGTCGCCACCATGACGACCGCTGGCCTGCGGAAATGTGACTCCTGCTCGCTGGCCGTGGTCTGCCCGCTGTTTGAGCCAGGGGCTGACTGCCGCTACTCGATCCCGGTGGAGATCCGCAACCGTGACCAACTACTAGGTGTTCTCCACAGCCTCCTAGAGATGCAGGCGCAAAGAGTGGCCTTCGGCTTCATGTCAGAGCAGCTTCAGGGTGGCTACCCTGACGCCAACCTGTCGGCTGAGCTCGACCGGATGATGCGGATGACGCAGTCAGTGAAAGACATTCAAGACAACAGAGATTTCTTGAAGGTCACTGTAGAGGGACGGGCGCAGGCGGGTGTGTTGTCGAGACTGTTCGGGGCGGAACGAGCGGAGACATTGCGTCGAGTCGATCCAGACCGGGCAGAGGATGCGGTTCGACGCACGATGGGATAACGCCAGCCGAGCCGCAATCTGGATTCTCTTTATGGTCGGGGCCACCGTTGTGGTGTTGGTGGGCTTCTGCCTGGGGATCCTATTCGCCATACTTGGGTCTTAGGGCCCTTCTAGCCGAATCTGCTCGACTCGGTGAGTGGCTCGTTCCCACTGACCGTGCCCGCCCCGGTTCTCACATAAGTCGACCCAGGCTCGCCAGGCGTAATGCCGAGCTCGCCACAGCCGCCACCTCCAACGGAGCCACTTCACTGCCGTGTCTTCTCTCTCCTCGCCCGCTGGTCTATGCGGTGACATTGAGCGCACCGTCGTACGCCACGTTTTTGGTCGCACGGGAAGATGTTCTCCGGGGTTAGCTCGTGACCCTTGGGACAGTGGGTGCGATTGCCCATCCAGGTGGGTGATCTCCACAGGTTGGTCAGATGGGTCACAGCTTCCAGGTGCTGAGGGTTCACACACAGCCGGTTGCCGCATAAGTGATCGATCTCTGTGTCAGCAGGGATCGGATTCACGAAGTGCTCGTAAGACACTCTGTGAGCCTTCTGTGGCCCATTGAGCCAGAAAGAGCCGTAACCATCCTGGTTCTTGCCTGCGATCCAGATCCAGCAGCCTGTCTGTAGGTTCTTCCGAACCTTGGCCTGGAACCTCTTGAGTGCCCTGGTGTCCATCTAATCGGGGAATCGCTTGCCCTTAATCTGGGAAGAGGTAACGGCTTGTTGGTGGAAGTAGTCGGCCACGTCCAGCATCCGCTGATATTCCTCCTCGGTCATGTCATCCTTCATGAGATCCAGCACGGTCAGGATGGCACTGCAATAGGTGTGCAGAGCGGTCGCTGCGAACGGATCCTTGAGCCGTATAACCACGGCATCGTCTACCGGGGTGCCGTCCCTCTTTTGAACGAGATACTTGGCTTCGGTTACGTCTGAGTCGATGTGCATCATGGGGCTGAGCCTGACAGGTCGGAGCTCGCCAGAAGGCCTGCCGGGGAAAATTCCCCGGTGGCTCATCTGAGCTCGTCAGGCTCCCTAGCCTGGCCCCATGAGCGTCTTGATGATCCTGGAGGGAGGGCCGCTCGACGGCGAGGAACAGGTGGTGCAGCAGTGCGCCGACGTTCCGGGCCAGACCATGACCTTCTACCAGCCCTCCAAGCAGAGCTTTGACCAGGACGGCAACGTGGTCGCCATCAGCCTGATCACCACCTATGCCGTGGTCGGAGAGGGCCCGCCACCGGGGCCAGGGGATGTGTGGGACCGGTCCTGGGTGTTCAGCTTCGTGAGCCAGGGCCAGCCCTACCTGCCCCCAGGATCGATCCAGCCCTCCCCGCCCCATGTCGATATGCCTGGCTCTCAGGTGTTTATGACGGTGGACACAGCCATGATCATCAACGCCAGCGATCCCATGCCGGGTGTGTCCATGGAGGCTGACACTAGCATGACTGTGGATGGCGATGTGCAGCCCTATGTGACCGCAGGCGTCTCTATGGACGTGGTGGCCTACATGACCATCGACGGGGACTCGACGCCCAACCGCATCGACATGACCGCCACCACCACGTTCGTGGTAACGCCAGATGGGAGCACATCATGATTCAGGTAGAGCTCAAGACTGTGGATGGTCACATCATCCGGGGCATCAGCTACACGCAGATGTACGGCTTAGCAAGTGATCCGGCCAAGATCGTGCCCAACATGCCCGGAGGCTGGCAGTTGGGCCAGTTCCACATTCAGACGGCCACTGGTTGGATCCCTATACCGGCGTCGAATGTGCACAGCATCCCGTCCATCATCCCGTTGGGCCTGGTGACCGGCCAGAGCGGAGGGCAGAGCGGATGAACGGGCTCTTGGAGAGCGTCGACATCTTCAATCGGCGTATCAACCACAAGAGCGGGCATTCCCTGCACCTGGGCATCGATCCCTGGCACCTCGACCGTCTCCAACCGGCCAGCTACGAGATGTCGTTGGGCCCTCGGCTCCGGGTGTTCGATCCTCACCTGAAATATCTCGATCCCACCAACCTGGTGGAGTACACCCAGGAAGTCGACATCGAGGGCATCGAGTGGTATCTGCGGCCTGGTGAGTTTGTCCTGGGCTCCTCGATGGAGACGTTCAGCTTCCCGGCTGACCTGGCCGGTGAGCTCACCGGCAAGTCCAGCATCGGTCGCCTGGGCCTCCAGGTGCACGCCACCGCAGGCTTCTTTGACCCCGGTTTTAAGGGCACAGCCACCCTTGAAATCAGCAATATCAGCCCCGTCTCGATCCGCCTGGTGCCGGGGTTGATCATCGCTCAGATGCGGTTCGTGACCCTGTCTCGGGCCAGTGAGTGGCCCTACGGCCATCCCCAGCGGCGCTCGCACTACCAGGGCCAGGACGGCCCTACGTCGAGCCGCTACGGCCAGGCTCCCATCGGCCAGCTACAGCTACCGGGCGTCGAGTGGGCTGAGTACGAGCGCAGTGGAAGTTAGCCACGGCTGCTTCTCGGGCCACGAGGTCATCTTCGATGACCTGCGCTGTGTGTGGGCCCAGGCGGCGGGCTACGGCGTGCATGACTTCCGTAACCAGGGCGGGCCCATGATCCCCCGCCTTGACTTCGATCTCTACAGTGACGAGGACATGGATGGAGCCTGGCCTTACGGGGCCCCTGACGATCCCCTCATCATCGTGCTGGTGCACCACGAGCAGAGTGGCATCATCCAGTGGAAGCATGCCCCGGCCCTGGCCTCTCGTCTGGAGGAGCTCGTGTCACCCATGATGAAGCAGAACATGATGCGGTGGGTGCTCTTCACTCAGCAGTTTGTGCAGGGCTTGAAGGCGGCTGCCCACTACCAGGAGGATGTGATCTTTTCACCATGAGCGACGCCTACCAGGAGAAGCTGGACCGGCACTCCCATGCCCGCCGCATCGATCCTCTACGGGATGCGGCCCATCGAGCCGTCATGGCCTGGATGGCTGAGGACAGCCTGGAGAAGAACGACCTGTCCGAGCAGTTTTGGGACGCCATGGCTGACCTGGCTGCGGTCCTGGTGGAGCGCAAGAGGGGTGAGCCCTACGTCCCTGAGGTGGAGGTCACCGAGTCGTCTCTCCGTAACGCTTACGGAGATGTGGGTCAGCCGGTGCCCACAAGTCAGGGCTCGTCCTCCCTTGTGGCTGCCTCTGAGAACCCCCTAAATCGCCGCAGGAGCCCCGCTAAGAACAGATCCGAACCCAGGTACCAAAAGGCCTTCATAGAGGAAGCACGGGCCAATATGGGCCACCCCTCTAGGCAGGACGCTGAGGCTCTGATCGGTCACTATGTGAAGCTGACCTTCAATGTGGACTGGCAGCCCGCCAAGGGTGTCCTGACCCACGTCAAGGATCAGCACGGCGGCTCGCCCTACCTCTTGCTGGATGACTACCGGGAGCGGGCTTACCCGCTCTACACCATCGAGCGCATCGAGGAGCTCCCGCACCAGCCTGGTGACCACCCGGCTTTACAGCCGTGACCGAGTCCTTTAAATGCCCTCGTTGCGGCATGGTCAGCCACAACCCGCATGACATCGAGGAGGGCTACTGCGGCCACTGCCACACCTGGACGGCTGAGCCATTCGGTGTGGTGTGGCCGTTCATAGCTAGGACTGAGGAGAAGCCGCCTCGCTGATGCGTTCGGTGTACTCCACCACCTGGCCGACGAACCATTTCAGCCCGTCGTTGAGCCGGTCCAGGTGGGTGTCGAAGTCGGCCCCGAATGGCACCGGCTTGTTGTGCCACTCGCACTCGACTTCACCATGGATGCCCACGCCGCAGGCCACGAAGAGGTAGTCCCTCGTCTCATCGAAGGACTCCTCACCCTTGGCGGTGCGGATGTCGAGGAGGAAGTACTGCTCCAGGTCATGGTCGACCTTGGCTTCCAGCCACATGTAGCTGTAGGCACGCCCCTCCCTCCAGAGCGGCATGCCCTCACAGCCCTGGCCGTCGAACTTGGCGCACCACTCCTCCACGAAGAAGCGAGCGATGTCCACGCCGCCCGGTATTGCGTAAAACGGTGATTCCTTGCTCATTGTTCACCTCCCTTCGTCGTCGTCACCTACTTCAAGGGAGCCTGTCTCATCAAGTGTCAAGATTTTTTGTAGCTCAGCAGGAGATTTTTTCTGGAGCTCCTCAAGCTGGCGCATCTGGATCTCGTGCTTCTCCACGAGCTCCTCACTCCACTCTCGCTGGTCGCAGGGGGCCACTTCGTAGAGCTCGCCCACCGGGGCGGCGTACACGAAGTCATGGAAGTCCTCGTCGCACCAGGGCGGCACCCAGGCCCCGGAGCGGCACACGAAGATGGTGTGGAACTCCACCGGGTTGGGCTCGCCGTCATCGAACTGACGGTCCAGGCCGGGGATGGCAGCTTCGGGCTCAACCTCAAACGCCCAATGCTTCCAGCGTGGGTAGCGGACGTGGAGCTCAGCCTGGTGCTGGTAGCGGTAGGGCACCATCCAGTCCTCACAGGTGACCGTGCCCCGCTCAAAGATCTCGGGCACGGTCTTGTTGTAGCCAGAGTCATGGTGGGCGTCGTACAGCCACACCGAGCCGGTCTTGGCAGCCCAGGAGCTCTGCACGGTGGGGTCGTAAGCCTGGCTGTTGGAGTCAGCGAAGTACAGGACGGCTTCCTCATGGATGTTGAAGCGATCCCAAAAGTCCATCCACTCGCTGTTCATTTCGGGGCGAGGGATGCCGTTGGCCTTGAAGGCTGCGGCTCGCCCGATCCAGATGTGCTCCAGCATGAATGACATGGTTTCGGAGTGGCCCCAATCCCACAGCATCCATTCGCCAGTCTCATCGATGGCGGGGTCGCCCTCTTTGGAGGGGAAGAAGAAATCCCAATCGACCACCAGCAGGTTCTGTTTGTCAGTCACCGTCACTCCCTGGTATCGGATCGAAGTCGTCCCGGCGCTCGATCTTCATCACCGTGAAGTCGTTCTCTCGGGCCTGGCGAGGGATGACCGGCGAGCGCACCACCAGCCACCACCATTTCACCTCACAGGAATCATCCACGCACTCCAGCGGGATCTGCACTCTCCAGTTGGAGCCGTCCCGCTCCCCGGAGATTTCAGTGCTGTCTTCCAGCCCACCACGCAGGTTGCAGCCGCACTCAGGGCAGACCAGCTTGATCTGGCGGTTCTCTTTCAGGCTCTTGGCGAAGAGCGGTTGCGTGTCAGTCATCAGCGCACCATCACTTCCATAGGTGTGCGCTGCGACAGCGAGCTCTCCAGGCGCATGCACTTGGGGTTGGTGCACACTTTGCCCTCGATGTTCTGGCTGTTGCCGCAGAATGGGCAGCGCCAGATATAGCTCCAGACCAGCCGCATCAGAGATCCCCTCCATGCCAGCGCACCGTCACGTTGTTGGGGAAGAATGCGGACGGGGTCCAGACGGCCCCAGGATCGGGGCGGAAGTCGATCTGGATCTCCTCCTGCTTGAAGTGCCTGCCGGGGATGCGGACCAACACCTGGCCTCGATGCTCAGGCACATCGATGATGAGCGCCGTCTCCAGGGTGTCGACCCACAGCCGCTCTTTGTCCACGAGCTCCAGCTTGACGATCTGCGAGCTCAGGCCAGCGTCATCAAGAGCGTGGCGCACCCTGGCGATGAACATGGGTGCCTCTTCGGCAGTGTCGATGTGGAACTGCATGTCCCGCTCGCCGTTCATGTCGGTGCCTGAGGCGACTTGCTGCTCCCGCCAGGGGTGCACGGCGTGAGCGAGGAGATCCCAATCGCCGTCGTCCTCAAGCTGCACCACGAGGTTGATCTCGTAGCCGGTTTCTTTCTCTTCGGTCATTCGGTTTCCAGCCTTTCTTCTTCGGTTAGGAGGAGGTTGCGAGCCTCCAGGATTTTGCGGATGATGGTTTGCTGTCCACGGTGCTCAGTCTCGACACCGTATTTGTGGCCCTCAGCGACGAGCTCGCTGCGACGCATGCGGTACAGCGAGCGCTCGTAGCCCACCAGGCCACGCAGCGATTCGTCGTCAGGGTCATCGACCATGGTGGCGTCGGTGACCCGCTTGTTGCAGTCACCACAGATCAGCGCACCCGGTATGGGGTCGCCAGCGGCGATGACAGGAAATGTGCGGGGGAAGCTGTCCTTGCAGAGCAGGCACTGCTCGTTGATCTCCACCACCGTGTTCTCGATGATGGAGCGAGCGATCCGCAGAGCCTGTGCGTCCTCGCTAGCGACCTCCATCCAGTAGATGGCGTCGTTCAGCTTGCTGTGAGCTCGACGCAGATCCCGCAGGGTGATGGCGTCGCCGGTCATTTCTCTCATGGGGTCGGTGCTTCCTTTCGATACACGGTGATCTGCTCTCCACCGGCTTCCTTGGCCCGGTAGGTGACCTCGGTGAGGGAGGGGAAGATGTCCATCGCTGTTCTGGCTGACGCCAGGATGATGTCTCGGACGGGCCCCTCAGGCATGGCCTCTGTACGGCCCTTGCCGTGTTCCCACTTGGTGACACTCACCTTGTAGAGCTCCACGGGCTCCTGGGGCTCTACAGAGCCCTCTGGAGCCATGGTCTGCTTCTGCTTCTTGCTCACCTGAGCACCACCTTGACGGTTTCCCAAATGAACTCGCCCTCGACGGTGAGCTCAGCGTCGACCCCACCGTGGAACCCGTTGGTAGCCAGGTGGATCTCCACGGGCTCGTACTGCTTCTGCTCGATGTGGGTAGCGAGCTCAGCCAGGTGGCGGGGGGTGATGAAGTCAGCCATTGCTCGCCGCCTCTTTCTCGATGGTGACGTAGCCCTCAGCGATGCCGATGGCCTTTTTAAGGGCGTCGCAGCGGTTTAACTGGCGGTCGATGCGGGTGGCGGAATGGATGATCCCCTGGTTGTGCGCCGCCCACCAGGCGAAGTTGCCCACCTTGACATCGTCCTGAATGGACTCCACGGTGTGGATGATGGACTGGAGGTCACGGATCAGGTCCGCAGCCTCCCTGTCGAGCTCCCAGGCCAGGTGGTTAGCGGTGCCCTCAGCGGGGCCGATGTTGGCGTTGCTCATCGTCTGCTCATTTCGGCACGGTGCTTGTCGAGGGCTGCCTGAGCCTTGGGGTGGGTTTCGTACCACTCCTCCACTCGGTCGGTGAGCTCCTCTCGCAGCGCCCGCAACAGGTCATCGATGGCCTCCATGGGATCGGTGGCATAGCCGCCACCGGAGGCGTCACCCTGGTAGCCCAGGCCGTCATCGGTGTCCCATGCCCAACCGTAGGGGTATTCCCCCGGCCATTCTGGCTGATTGTTCTTCACCCGGAAGAATTGCAGGTTGGTGTTGATCATGCTCTCGCTGACGGCCACCACGGGCCCGAAGACGTAATCCAGACTCATCGGGCGTGCCTCCCCCGCTTGCGGGGCTGCTCCAACTCAGCGATGCGCTCCTCGATGGTGGGGAGTGCCGGGTTGAGCTCGTAGTCGATGACGTTCAGCCAGGAGAACATGAGCTCGTCCCCGGCGTGGATGCCATAGATGTCACTGAACGGGGTGTTGGCGAGCGTGCCGGTCCAGTCACCGTAGCCACGGTTCTTGACCACCTCGACCCACATGCGCTCAGCGCCGAAGTCGTCCTCACCGGGCTCCTGCGCCTCAGGGATGAAGCACAGCTTGACGAAGTCGCCAGGGCGGATGATGTACAGCAGGATGACCTGATCGGGGATGGCGAATGTGTCGGGGTGCTCCTCGTTCTGGACGTAGCCATTCAGGAGCCGATACGGGGTGTTGTAGTGGTTGGGGGTGAGAGGCTGGCCGGTAGCCGTCCTCTCAATGAGTGGGTTGTTGGACATTGTTGCCTTTCGTGGTAGTCGTTGCTGTTGTTGATAGCGATCAGCCCGTCACCAGGAACCCTGCCTGGTACAGACCTCAGACCCTTGAGCCAGGACCGGTTACTTCGCCGGTACGTTGTCGGGGCTGATCACTGGTGTCACTCTATCAGATGAGACAATCAGAGTGCGGTCAGCTTGTGGATTTTTCTTCTGTGCGATCCAGGCCAGGAGCTCACGGATCAGAGCCTCGTTGTTGGCACGGTGCCGCTCTTCTCTGGCCTCCTGCTCGTCCCGCCCACAGTGCTCACACTGGCTCATCGCTGGTGGCTCTTCCCGCCGCCCGCACCGGAGTCGCCTCCGAACAGGCTCGTGCAGGCATCGCAGATGAAGCCGGTGTCGGCTCCAATCTCCACCACCTCTTCTGCGGTGGCCCCCTCGATCTGGATGGGCTGCCAGCTTTCGGGGATGTACTGCCCACACAGGGTGGAGAGGTGATGGAAATGAACGGGGCGTCCGTCGATTGTCTCGGGGTTCTTGACGATGTGGGCCCAACCCTCATCGTCCTTAGCGAGCATCAGGTTGGCTTTCATCAGTTGTACACGGCTTCCTGGCGGGGCCCGAAGATCATGGGAGCCACGAGCTCGACCAGCCGGTCAGCACGAGCCTCCTCGTCCGGGGTGCGGCAGATGGGACGGTCCTTATAGGTCACTCGGGTGGTGTAACCGAGTATTTCGGCGGCGACACTGACGCACTCAGCCATGTCCTCACAGCCAATGGTGATGCGGGTGCCAGCACGGCACTCAAAGCCGTACACGGTGATGACCCACATGGTCAGTCCCCCTCTCGGATGTCGGTGCCGCCACAGTCGACGCAGCGGTCGTTCTCCCAATACTTGCAACCGCATACGCAGCGGTCGCAGCCCTCGACTCGCACCCGGTTGCCCCGGCTGTCAGGCACGGTGTAAGGCACCTGGTCAGGCATGGGGGCAGCGGGCCAATTCAGCTTGCGGGCGATGCGAGTGCACGTCTTGCAGGTAGCTGCGAGCCCCGACTGCGTCTCGTCCCCGAAGAACAGGGACTCCAGCGAGCGCCCGCACAGGGTCTTGCCCAGGTCGCCCCAGGCCACGTCGTCCTCTTTGGCGAGGTGGGTCGGAGGGTCTTGCAGGCTGTCAGCCTTGCCGACGTAGATGAATGTGGTGGTCATTGCGGTGGTTGTTGCCTTTCGTGGTAGGTAGCTGCTGTTGGAGCTCAGTATACCAGGTGAGCTCACTCAGGTTGTGTCACCCTGAGCTATTTCTTCATCTTGTATCGGGGCCGATGCCCGACGTGGTACAGCTTGCAGTGCTTGCACCGGTAGACACTGACGTGAGCCGGTAGGGAGCCCATGTGCCGGATGAGCCAGGAGGAGACGGCCTGAGCCGCCCCCCTGGTGGCATACGCTTTCTTGCCCCGGCACTGCCTGCCCTTGGTCGCAGTCATTTCGCCAGGATCTCATCGAGGATGTAACCGATACAGGCATTGCAATCGATGTGGCCCGCAGCCCACTCTGGATTGACCCAGGAGACGCTCATCAGGCCAGATAGCCTCCTATGGCAGCCAGTCATAACGGGAGCCATATACGGCTTTCCAGGGGGCGCTGAGAGCACTCCAGGCAGGATGACATGGGTCAGGATTGACCTGGGCCCACTGCCCACCTGGATCTCTTTGTAGCCAGAGCCATCGCAGTAGGGACAGTCGACCTCGGTGCGAGGGTTCTCACCCAGGCCAGCACAGGCACGGCAGTGGATGTCCTCGTCAAACTTGATCATGGCAGTCGACCGAACCCATGGGGGAGTTCGATGAAGTTGTCCTCCACCCACTCCTCCTCGACGGTATCGAAGTAGACACGAATCACCTCGTCGTCATCGGCAGGTATCTCACCGCTGACCTGGTCATCCCAATCCGCCTGGGCCCAGGACAGGAGGATTTCCTTGGCCTGGTCGGTGGTGGGGTCACAGAGGAATACATCCTGACCGTGCTTGTGGTGCACGGTCAGGATTTGGATCATCTGGCGGTCGGTCATGCTGACACGAGCTCCTGCTCGTTGTTCTCGTCCTCTTCCTCCACCTGATCGAACGTGGTGCCGATCATGCGGTCGACGGCTTTTTGCGCCTGGCTGGCAGCCCGGATCAGCAGGTTCTTGTCCTCACGCAGCTTGCCGAGCCAGTGCTTGATATAGGCGACGCTGGCGGGCATGGTGGCAGCCTGGTTGATGCCAGCAATGGCACACATCATGGCTGCGCCCATTTCGGCCACGAGCTCTTCCTGCGAATACGTTTCGGAGCCAAAGGGACCGAACGTGCCATCGGCAATGCCGTCCCTCTTGAGGCGGCTGTCATGGCCGGTGCTGTGGGTGAGCTCGTGGTAGAGGGTGCTGTAATAATGCTCAGCGCTCTCAAAGACCTCAAACTCAGGCATGTGCACACCATCGGTCTTGGGGGTGTAAAAGGCACGGTTGCCACCATCGTGGTCAAGCGAGGGGCCGTCAGCCAGGTAGTCAGCGACGAGCTCCATGGCGTGGTCGATGGGCTGGTCCGGGTTCTCGGTCGCCTCCACGGGCTCAGCGGTCTTTGGCTTGCGGGAGCCCTCAGGCCAGTCAGCCTGCTCGATGTTGAATACATGGAAGATGCGGAGGAATGGGATCCTCTTCTCGACCGGCTTGCCATTGACCATTTCGGTGGTCTTCCAGATTGTCCAGAAGACAATCTCGACGCTCTTCTCGCCCTTGCGGACCTGGCCTCCACGCTCAGCGATCTGCTTGTAGGTGGCCCACAGGTCGGAGGTGTAGCCCTTGCTCATGGCTGTCAGCCAGAGCACGAAGATGTTGATGCCCCGGTACCACTTGCCAGTGGCGAGGCTGCGAGGCATGCCAACCATGGCACTGCCATTGTTCCAAGGCTTGCTCCAGGGCATGATGACCATGTCGCCACGCTCAGCCGCAGCAAGCTGCGCCTCAATCTCGATGATGACGGCGTTGGTCAGGGTCTGAGCAGCGTCACGGGGAGCCTTGGAGACTTTGGGAGCCTTGGTGGGCTGCATTTTGGTGGTCTTGCGGGTGGTGGGCATGTCGCCCCTTTCGTGGTAGGTGTAACTGACTGACCCCATTATACAGGGTGGGTGAGACAATACAAGTCAGGGTGAGCAGAAATTGTTCTGCTCACCCTGAGCTCGTCAGAATGGCTCTGCTTCCTCCTCTGCCTTGAGGATGGCCTGGTATGCGTCGTACTGGCCCATGTGCTTGTCACGGGAGGTGCCTGACTCAGTCAGGTGCTCGTCCCCATCCAGACTGTTGGCCCACCACAGCTTCCATTGCCACTCCCTGGTCTGATGCAGGGGCATGACGGTCACGAACCAGCCACCAGGCCAGGAGAATGCAGGCTCGATGTCTGCTGCCACTCCGGGCCCGTCAGCATCAGGTGGGAGATCCTCAGGATCCTCGGGCCAGGTGTACCACAGCACACCTCGGTACCGCTCCTTGTTGAGCTCGTCCTGAGTGCGGTGGTTGTAAGCCACCTGGGCCAGCTTGTCGAGCACTGGCCGCAGATCCCGCAGGCTCACCTCCTCGTCTCGGTGCCAGCAACGCAGGGCTGACAATTCCTCATCGGTCACGGTGACGGTTAGCTGGCTCATACCGGGCACTCATCCACGATGGAGAGATCCGACTCGCACTCTGACTTCCAGTCAGCAATCTGCTCATCGGTGGGCTCGTCAGGCTCGATGCGCCCGGAGCCATCACAGGTGTCGCAGGGGGTGGTGGCATCGATGTCAGCCAGAGCCTCCTCGACCTCAGCCTCTCGCTTTTTGAGAGCCGCCAGCATCTTGGTGACCTCCTGAACATCGGTGATGTCAGCCAGGCCAGGGATGTGGGTGACCACCTTGGGCTCAAAGGGCTGACCCTTGAGCTCTGCCAGCCGCTTTTCAACGGCCCGGATCTTGATTAAGAGCTCCTCGTGCTCAGTGTCGAGCTCAGCCCAATCCTCGTTCTCGACCTCGCCTGAGCCCTCGCAGTCCTCGCAGTCCTGCTCCTCAGCCTCGGGGTACTCGGGGATGGTGGCACCCTCGATTTCATCGGCCCAGGAGTCAAGCTGATCGGCAATGTCGTTGAGCTCATCGGATTGGTAGGTGCTGTGACCGAAACCCTCTTCGATGTTGGATGCGCCCTCACGCTTTTCCTCAGCGATCTCTCGCACCCGCTCAGCGGCGTCATTGAGCGTGGTCTGCACGCTGTCCTCGTCGTCGCACTCAGCGAGAGCGTTCCAGAAGTCATGGGCGATTTCAGCGGTGCGAGCCGACAGGCTGCTGCTGTACTCCCAAACCTGCCATGAGGGGCAGGAGGCGCACCGCACCATGCGGCGACCGCCGTAGGGGCCCGACTTGGGGCTGATGTGCTTGTAGGGCATGCCCACCTCGATGGTGGTGCCGCACTTGCCGCACTTCTCGGGGGGCAGGGGCTGGCTCTTGTCAGCCACGGTCTGGCGGCGGGTGACCTCACGGCCCCGCTTGGTGACCCTGGCGTCCCCGTTCTTGCGGGTGACTGCGGTGATGACCTGGTTGCCATCGGCATCGAGGACCGGCACCATCTTGTAGCGCTGCTGTGCAGCTTTGACGTATGTGACTCTTGCCATTTCTGGCTGTGCTCCGTTTCTGTTGGTGTGGTTGGTAGCGGTTCTTACTGTACCGGACGCCTGCCCTGTACACAAGGCAGGCGAGCGGAAATGTTCAGGGGACGATGGTGCGGTCCATCAGGTACCAGCGACCATCAGCGCCCTGGAGGATGTGGCCCAGGCGGGCGCAACGAATGGCGAATGACTCCCACCCCTGACAGACAGGCTTGGGGCGAGGGTTGTGCTTGGTGGTGGGGGCATAGATCCAGCCGCCCAGCGCACCGGTCCACCCGTGCTTTTTGGCCCAGGCTTTGGCAGCCTTGATGCGGCCAGAGCCACGGTCAGGCTTGCCAGCGAGGAATCCCTTGCGGTGGATGGTGTCAGCGAATCCGGGCCCAATGAGGCCAGCGAAACGAGGGTCACTCATCGACCGCACGGCATACGCCGTCACCTGGTAGTTGTGGCCCAGGATGGTCTTGCGGTTGAGGGTGGTGTACTTGGTGCGAGCGTTGCTCATGCGGGTGTTCTCCCGCTGGCGCTGGAGCTCTTGAGCGTCCTGCCAGGTCAGAGGCGGGGAGCCGTGGGTGTAGCCCACGAATCTCCCCGTCTCTTCATCGGCCAGGCCGATAATGACCAGGTACAGATCGGTGTCACCACCTCCTTTGGGTTGGGGTTTGGGTTGCGTTTTCACGTCCACCACGATACACCCCTGGTGATCAGACACAAGTCGGGTGAGCCCAACTTGTCTGTGACATGGGTCACAACTTGAGCTCGTTTGGCTTGTCAGGCTCCTCCTCAAATGCCCTGAGAGGGCCCTGGAAGCCTCTGTGAGCCCCGCTACCCCCTCTGAGCCCCTGTCACCCTTGACTGACCGCTACAGAGCCTCTGAGGGGATTTGCACAGGGTGTGGACAACCGGTGAAACCCTTATGGCACAAGGGCCAATGGGCCCAAAGAGGGGTACACAAGCGCTGCTCGCTTTCCTTGTGTGCTCGATGCATCCCATGATTCCTGAGCTCTTTGAGCCTGTGACTCATGTCACACAAGGGTGACGAGCACAGCTTGTGGGCATCCTGTAGGGTGGTCACCGATGCATACAGCTACCGCAACGAAAGGAACCGCAGTGAAAGTCACCTGGCACCATGACCGTGATGGATTCGGCACCGTCCTGGGCCCACAGTCAAACGTGGGTGAATGGAATGAGGGCTACCCCATCCTGAGCAATGGCTGCACCTTTGACGAGGCCGTCGCCAAGTTTGGTGAGGGCAACGTCACCCGATTCGATCAGCCCATCCCTGTCGTTATCGACATCCCCAACGTCTGAGAAATCTGGCAGGGTGACGGGACAATCCCCGCTCACCCTGCTAGTGTTCTCCCCGTCAGCCACTACCACCCCGAAAGGAACCGACACCATGGGACTCCGAGTCTCCGTTTACCGCCAGGCTGAGAATGAGTTCTCACGCTCCTGGCCCTGTGACACCACCAATGGTGGCATCACCTCCCGCTACTCCGACCTGTGTGTGGTCAATGTCGAGGGGCCCTTTGAGCCCACTGATGACTGCCCCGCTGTCATGCTGGTCAAGGGAGCTCTCCGCACCGTCATCCTGGTGCCTGCTGAGCTCATCATGCCTGGTGAGTGGCTGCCTGTGCCTGGCAACACCAAGGAATACGCCGGG
>Ga0126370_10000024_pt1 | contig 44446 bp, 36 predicted proteins | sample PanSoiMetaPlot_3_FD_92586 | JGI IMG/M metagenome (GOLD analysis project Ga0126370, IMG submission 92586) | Tropical forest soil microbial communities from Panama - MetaG Plot_3 | ecosystem: Environmental > Terrestrial > Soil > Tropical forest > Bulk soil | place: Panama | collected 2016-02-17 | reverse complement strand
GGAGTTCGCGCTGCTTTCTCATGCTGAAGGGGAGAAGAAGCCCTCAGGGTCCCTTTATTACGGACAAGCGCAGGCCATGCGCGATCTTGACCTCACACACGGAGAAAACAAATGACGAAGCGACGCGATCGCGGTGACGGCGGAATTGACGAGCGCGGCAAAAATTCTTGGCGCCTACGCTACCGCGTCAAGGGCAAGCGCATCACCCAAACGTTTCACGGTTCATTGTCGGACGCGCGCAAAGAGCTGCGCCGGCTACTCAAGAGCGGCGATGACGGCACACACGTGGCGCCGGACAAAATCACACTTGGGCAATGGATAGCGCAATGGCTTGCCATCGGGGCGCCAGGGCGCCGACAGCGGGGAGTCGGAGGCCGCGCACTGGCGCGCTATGGTCAGCTTCTGCGCGTTCACGTCGTGCCCGTGCTTGGGTCCCGGCCGTTGCAACAGATTCAAGCGACCGAACTTGATGCTTTGTACTGCAAGCTCGAGGGCAAGGTCGCTGCCTCCACCGCCCAATATGTGCATGTGGTGCTCGGCTCGTGCCTTTCGACCGCGGTGCGCAAGGGAATGCTCGCAGTCAATCCGCTGGAGCGCGCCGAAAAGATACCGTCTCCGGGCGAGGCTGATCACGGCACGGTACTTGACCAAGATCAGCTACGAACCTTGGTCGAGGGCTTCCGGGACTCGGTTTTGTTCCCGATCGTCGCCGTTGCAGCGTTCACCGGCGCGCGCCGTTCCGAGATACTGGCGTTGCGGTGGAGCGACCTTGATGGCAAGGCCAAGACGCTGCGCATCGAGCGTGCCGTTGATCACGTCACAGGGCAAGCGCTCGCCCTCAAGGCTCCCAAGACGGCACGGGGGACGCGCACCATCACGATCGACGATAGCCTGCTGGCGCTGCTGACCGCCGAGCGCGAGAAACATCTGCGCCTAATAGCCGGCGTGCCCGATGGTGTCGCGGTCGATCTTTCACTGGTCAAGCTCCCCGCCGATGCGTTGATGTTCCCCAATCCGCCGGCGCCAGGCGAAGATTTCTCATTCACGAGGCTCCGCAATCCCAACACCACGACGACGGAGTTCAAAAAGCGTGCGCGGAAGCGTGGTTTCGATCTGCGTCTCCATGATCTACGCGGCACACATGAAACCCTACTGCTTGACGCCGGCGTGCCCGTGCATGTCGTGGCGGCTCGATGCGGGCATGATCCCGCAGTGCTCCTGCGCAGCTACGCCAAGCGCACGCGCAAGGCCGACACGAGTGCGGCCGCGGTTATCGGGATGATGGCAGGAAACATTTTGAAGCGCTGACGCCCTTGGGTCCAACTTGGGTCCAAAGCTCTAGGCGTTGCCGCAATGTTCCCAACCGTGAGCGCGCTAAGTCGCTGAGATATTTCAGGCAAGAGACAGCCCGCGTATTTGACCCGGCCGCATCATGCATGCGGTGGTGTTCGGCCACTAAGGACGCACCAAAAAACCTTCCTATATTGGGCATGGCTGAAGGCGCTGACCCTTCGCCGTGACTTGACCATAAATATCTGAATCACCATATGAAAATCGCCTGCCTTTGGCGCGTTTTTGGGTAGCCTCTGGTGGCTGAATCAGCTAAGCACAAACCTCACCACTGGATTTCCCTTGGCCGACAACCACGACCAGCAACCGGAAGCGCCCGGCCCGTCCGATATTCGCCCGGTCTCGATCACCGAGGAGATGAAGCGCAGCTATCTCGATTACGCCATGAGCGTGATCGTGGCGCGCGCGCTGCCGGATGCGCGCGACGGGCTCAAGCCGGTGCATCGCCGCATCCTCTATTCGATGCATGAGAACGGGCATACGCCCGACAAGAAATACGTGAAGTCGGCGCGCGTGGTCGGCGATGTGATGGGCAAATACCATCCGCATGGCGACCAGGCGATCTACGACGCGCTGGTGCGCATGGCGCAGGATTTCTCCATGCGTCTGCCCCTCATCGACGGGCAGGGCAACTTTGGCTCGGTCGACGGCGATCCGCCCGCAGCCATGCGGTACACCGAATGCCGGTTGGCAAGGGCGGCCATGGAGCTGCTCGACGACATCGACAAGGAGACCGTCGATTTCCAACCGAACTACGATGGCAACGAGAAAGAGCCGGTGGTTCTGCCGGCACGGTTCCCGAACCTCCTGGTAAACGGAGCAGGCGGCATCGCGGTTGGAATGGCGACGAACATTCCACCGCACAACCTCGGCGAGGTGATCGATGCCTGCATTGCGCTCATCGAGGATCCTGGGCTGGGTGTCGAGGAACTGATCGGCATCATCCCGGGTCCCGACTTCCCGACCGGCGGCATCATTCTCGGTCATTCGGGCATCCGCACCGCGTACACTTTCGGCCGTGGCTCGATCGTCATGCGCGGCAAGGTGGAGATCGAAACTCTGCGCGGCGAGCGCGAGGCGATCATCGTCAGCGAGATTCCCTACCAGGTGAATAAGGCGGCGATGGTCGAGCGAATTGGCGAGCTGTGGCGGGACAAAAAAATCGACGGCATCGCCGCTCTGCGCGACGAATCCGACCGCGAGGGCTATCGCGTCGTCATCGAGCTCAAGCGCGACGCCATGGCGGATGTCGTACTCAACCAGCTGTACCGATACACGCCGCTGCAATCGACCTTCGGTGCCAACGTAGTCGCGCTCGAGGGCGGCCGCCCGCAGGTCATGAATCTCAAGGACCTGCTCACCTCCTTCATCGCCTTCCGCGAGGAGGTGATTTCCCGCCGCACCAAGTATTTGCTGGGGAAGGCGCGCGATCGCGCCCACGTGCTGGTCGGGCTGGCCATTGCCGTCAGCAATATCGACGAGGTGATCAAGCTCATCCGCGGCTCGAGCGACGCCAACACGGCGCGAGAGACCTTGATGGCGCGCGATTGGCCGGCGCGCGATGTGGAGGCCATGATCACCCTGATCGACGATCCACGCCACAAGGTGTCGAAGACAGGCACGTATAAACTCTCGGCCGAGCAGGCCAAAGCCATCCTCGACCTGCGCCTGCAGCGTCTTACCGCGCTTGGTCGCGACGAGATCAAGGCCGAGCTGGACAAGCTTGCCGAGGAAATCGCCGACTATCTCGACATCTTGCGCTCGCGCGCGCGCATCCAAAGCATCGTGAAAGACGAGCTCAGGGCCGTGCGTGAGAAGTTTGCTACCCCGCGCCGCACGGTCATCCTCGAGCAGGAAGGCGAAGTCGAGGAAGAAGATCTCATCCACCGCGAGGACATGGTGGTCACCGTCTCGTATCTCGGCTATGTCAAGCGCGTGCCGCTGTCGACGTATCGCGCGCAACGGCGCGGGGGCAAGGGTCGCGCCGGCATGCAGACGCGCGAGGAGGATTTCGTCTCGCGTCTGTTCGTGGCCTCCACGCATACGCCTGTCTTGTATTTCTCCTCCCTTGGCCGGGTTTACAAGGACAAGGTGTGGCGCCTGCCGCAGGCGGCGCCACAGGCGCGCGGCAAGGCGCTGATTAACATTCTCCCGCTGCAGCAGGACGAGCGCATCACGACAATAATGCCCTTGCCCGAGGACGAAACTAAATGGGCGGGTCTTCAACTGATGTTCGCCACGACGAACGGCATCGTTCGGAAAATAGCCCTCGATCACTATGTTGACGTTCGCCCCTCAGGCATCAAGGCAATCAAATTGGAGGATGGCGACTCTATTGCGAGTGTTGAACTCTGCAGCGATCACGATGACATCCTTCTTACAACCCGAGAAGGTCAGTGCATACGGTTTCCTGCGAGCAAAACTTCTTTGAAGAAGGGTCGCGATACAATCGGCGATATCGGAATAAGGCTGGCTGCCGAAGACAAAGTTATTTCGATGTCGATCCTGCGCCATGTTGACGCCAGCGCTGACGAGCGCGTGGCGTATCTTAAGCGCGCCAGCGCCGTGCGTCGCGGAATCGCTGGTGAAGTGGAGGAAATTGCGCCCGATGTGGAGGAGGCGACGGGCGCAATCGAACTAGGCGAACAGCGCTACGTGGAAATGTCAGCGGCGGAGCAGTTCGTGCTTACGGTCTCCGAGCGCGGCTACGGGAAACGCTCGTCTTCCTACGAATACCGTACCACCGGCCGCGGCGGCAAAGGGATTGTCGCCATGGCAGTAACTGGCAAGACCGGGCCTGTCGTGGCCTCGTTTCCCGTTGAGGACGAGGACCAGATCATGTTGGTCACGGATGGGGGCCAGCTTATCCGCACGCGCGTCGAGGGCATCCGCATTGCCGGCCGCGCGACCCAAGGCGTGATCGTGTTCGATACCGCGGAAGGCGAGCGCGTGGTCTCGGTCGAGCGCATCAGCGAGGACGGTGATCAGAACGGCAGCTAACACCGCATCAAGAAGGCAGGTGACCGGTCGTTGCGAGCCGCAGGCCAAACCCGAATTGCGGCTCTTGCGGCTCGGGCTGAAAATAAGAGCGGTTTTCAATCCGCCTTGAGCCCGAGAGCCTTCACGATCGGCTCCCATTTGCCGATGTCGCTCTTGATCAGCTCGGTGAAATCCTGCGGTGTCCCGCCCAACGGGTGATTGCTGAGCGTGGCGAGCGCAGATCTAAGCTGCGGCGATTCGAGACCCTCATTGATTTGAGCGTTGAGCCTGTCGATCACCGCGCGCGGCGTGCGCACTGGCGCCAAGAGCCCAGTCCAACTGGTCGAGACAAACCCGGCAAATCCGCTCTCGGCCATCGTCGGCAGGTCCGGCAGCTCCGAGATATGTTTGGCACTGGTCGTGGCGAGCTCGCGAAGCTTGCCGCTTCGAATGAGTGGCAGGAGCACGCTCGTGCCCTCGAACGTCATCTGCACTTGACCGGCGAGGAGGTCGTTGATCGAAGGGCCGCCGCCTCGGTAGGGGACGTGTACGATATCGATCGAAGCCGCTGACTTGAACCGTTCGCCCATCAAATGCGGCAGCACGCCGATACCGCCCGAGGAGAAGTTCACCTTTCCCGGATTCGCCCTCGCATAGGCGACGAGCTCTTGCACCGAATTGACTGGGAGCGACGGGTGGACGACCAGCAGGTTCGAACTCTGCGCCACCAAAACGATCGGGTCATAGCTGGCGAGCGGATCATAGCCGGCATTCTTCTGCAGGATGGGGGCGAGCACGAGTCCGCTCGCGCTCGAATAGAGCAGCGTGTAGCCGTCAGGTTCGGCCTGCGCCGCTTCCTTGGAGCCGATTGTGTTGCCGGCGCCAGGCCGATTGTCGATCACCACCGCTTGGCCGAGGACGAGGCCAGACAATTGCCAATGAGGCGGGCGATTACGTCGACCGGCCCGCCGGCAGGCGTCGGAACAATGATCTTGATGGGCCGCGTCGGGTAAGCTTCGGCAGATGCGGTGACAACATTGGCGAGCGAGAGGCCTAGCGCGGCGAGGGTTGCCGCTAAGGTGCGTAGACGACTCATTTGTCCTCTCTGTTTCGACGCCTTATGATTGCTCGCGTGAGGCGCGCCGTGCGTGCTGCGAACAGCCCGCCTCCAATCTAGAGAGTACAAGCCTCGCGCCAGACCAGGGTCCAAGGAGAAGGAACCTTCCGGCCTGCGCCAGCGTTGGCGGCTTTCGGCGAACAGTTTTGTTGCGTATTCCGAGCTAGGCCAATCTGAGATGTCCGTTCCCGACAACGAAGATAAAAAGCAGAACGTTGTTCGTTTGGGGACGGAGACTCTGTTTGCAATCGCCGAACAGCTTCGTCGAATGTACGACGCTGATCTTCGTACCAAACCCTCGGAGAAGCTGGAGCGGCTGATGCGCCGCATCGAACGCGGCGAGGATGTTCCTTAGGTACCAGACACGCCGCCACAACAGGACTCAACATTTCACTTCTGATACGCGTCGTCGATTTTGACAGCGCCATCTGAACCTCGCAGGGAGGCGTCCAACCCAGACGCAGAATCTGTCCATGTCCAGCAGCGGGATCGATGCTGTTCGCGAATTACTGCGTTCAAAGCCCAGGCCGGCCGGCTTTGCCGAACGACGCGAACGGCTCGATGCGATTGGCTCGATTTCTCCGGCTTCCGGCGACATCAGGCTGGAGCCGGCCCGTGCCAACGGGGTTCCCGCCGAATGGTCACTGGCGCCGGGCAGCGATTCCTCGTGCGTGGTCCTATTTTTTCACGGCGGCGGCTATTGCTCAGGCTCGATCGTGAGCCATCGCGGCATGGTGACCGAGGCCGGGCGCGCGGCCGGCGCGCGTACGCTCGCGGTGGGATACCGCCTCGCGCCCGAGCACCCATTCCCTGCAGCCGTCGATGATGCACGTGCGGCCTACCATTTCCTCCTCGATCAGGGGATTGCTCCGTCCAAGATAGCAATCGGTGGGGACAGCGCCGGTGGCGGCCTCGCGCTGGCGCTTATAACGAATCTGCGCGATGCCGGACAACTGCTCCCCGCCTGCGCTTGGCTGGTATCGCCCTGGGTTGACCTGCAGATGACCGGTGCAAGCCTGGCGGACAAGGCGAACGTGGATCCTCTGATTTCGAAGTCCTATCTCGAGGAGCTGGCCTCCGCATACCTGGCTGGTAGAGATCCGGCTGATCCGTTGGTCTCACCGCTCCATGCGGATCTTGGCGGCTTGCCTCCCTTGCTCGTGCAGGTCGGCTCAGCCGAGACGCTGCTCGACGATGCGCTGCGTATCGCGCGCCGGGCCGGGGCCGCTGATGTGCGGGTCAACCTGGAGATTTGGCCGCACATGATTCATGCTTGGCACCTCTGGGCGGCCCAGCTGGAGGATGGCCGCCGTGCAATCGCGTCGGCTGGTGCATTTATTCGTGCGCAATTGCAACGCTCCAGCGAAGTGCCAAAAAGCTCGTAGCTTCGCGTTGCGACGTTGCGGTGCGCTCGCGCGGGGACGAGGGATCAATGCGCGCCGGCCTGCTCCAGAATCCGTGCGATCTGCGAATAGCCGCGGGTACGGGCATGTTGCAGCGCCGTCGTGCCGTGTCGGTCGGGCAGCGTGACATCGGCACCCGCTTTGACTAATGCTTCGACCGTTGCCGTATGCTTAGTGCCGCCGCTGCCGAGCACGACCGCCTCGAGCAATGCGGTTCGGCCGAGATCATTGACGTGGTTGAGCGGCGCCTTCGCCGCGATGAGGACGCGCACGATCTCCACGTGCCCGCGATGGGCCGCTGCGATCAGCGCAGTGTCGTTATAAAGACTGGTGACGGCGCGCGCGTTGGCGCCGCCCTCCAGAGCGATGTTGACCATTTCCAGATCGTCGTTCACCGCCGCTATCGTGAGAATGTCGTAGCGCTGGGCATCGAGCGCATTCACATTGGCGCCTAGCCGCAGGAGCACCCGCGCCGCAGCGTGTTGGCGCAGGAACGCCGCCACATGCAGAGGGGTGCGGCTGTTGGCATCTTGAATATTCGGCTTTTCGTCTTCTCGGATCAGTCGCTCGATTTCCACGACGTCCCCGCGGGCAGCGGCGTCGTGCAGCCCGGCGTAGATACGCAGCTCCCGTTCGGTTGGTGGCCTTTGCGCAAAGCTCGCCGTGCCGCCAAATTGAATCGCGACAAGGACAACCACAGCAAGACAGGAAAGGCTTCGCGGCATTACTATATGGATCGTTAGGTCGGCTAACCGGAAGTAATCTTGGCGACCAACAATACCACACACATCCCGCGACGCCTCAATTCGGCATGCGCAGCACCGGCTTGATCGTCGTTCCGTCCGAAGAGTGTTGCGCCGCGCGATTGATGTCGGCGAGCGGATAGAACGTCATCATCCGCTGGACCGGCATTTTTCCTTGCATGAGGAAGTCGACGAGCTGGGGGATGAACTCCTGCGGCCGACTTTCGCCCTGGATCACGCCGCGGACCATCCGGCCGAATTGCAAAAACGGCATTTCGAATGAGACCTCCGTCCCGCGACGGGCGCTCCCGAGAAGAACGCAGGTCCCGGCAGCGATCAGCGCCTCGACCGATTCGCGCAACACCGCGGGCTGCGCCGATGTCTCAAGCGAGAAGCGCACGCCCTCACCGGTGATCCTGCGGATCTCCGCGACCACGTCGGTGCGTCCCCTGTGGTTGATCACGTGCGTCGCACCGAGCGCCTGTGCGAGCGCGAGCCGCGGCTCGTGCACGTCGACGGCGATGATTGGCTCGCATCCGGCTATTCTGGCCGCCATCAGCCCTGCTAGCCCGACGGCGCCCACTCCGAAGACGGCGAACGAATCTCCCGGTTCCGGCCGCATCGAATTAAGTACTGCACCGGCGCCCGTTTGCCCGCTGCAGGCAAACGGTCCGAGAAACTCCAGCGGGGCATCCTTCTTGACTTTCACCATGTAGCGTTCGTTGGCGATGGCGTGGGTTGCGAAGGAGGATTGCTGGAAGAAGGCGCTGTAAACCGGAGCGCCATTCTTGCTCATGAGCGTGGAGCCGTCAGGACGCGTCCCGCGCGTCTTCAGGTCCACGCTTTTCATGCAGTGGAACGGCATGCCGCGCCGGCAATTCGGGCAAGCGCCGCACCAGGGGAACGAGATGACGACGTGATCGCCAGGCGCGAATTTTGTGACCCTCGTGCCGACGGCCTCCACTACCCCTGCGCCTTCGTGGCCATACACCGCGGGATAAGGCATGTTGTAGTAGCCATCGCGGCCGTGCAGGTCGGTCTGGCACATGCCGCTGGCCACGATCCTGACCAATGCCTCGTCCGGTCGCGGATCGGTGAGTTCGACCTTCTCGATCGCGAAGGCGCCGAACTTCTCGCGCACCACGGCAGCGGTGATTTCCATGAAACGTGTCGGCGCTGTTTGTGCCCGATACAGACGATACTAGCGTTTGGCGAGTGCTCGGAAGCAAAACCCGGCCACGCGGGGGCCAGGCCGACCCGACACACTTTCCATTCGTCCATCCGCCATTGCGCCGGGATGCCGCCACGGCACAAGCGCACGCGAGCTCAGAGTTCCGATCTAAGAAAGGCCGCAAGCGCATGAGGAGGAACAAGATTTTGTGAAACCTGGGCGCCACGGCCGGGCGGTGATGCGGCCTTGAGGAGCTAGGTATTCGTTAGCGCGAACGCCCCGCCGCCGACCTTGCGGCCCCCCGGAGCGCACGCTAGACCGCCACTCATGCCGCGCACCGCGCTTTTCCCGGGGTCGTTCGATCCCGTTACCAACGGACACCTCGACGTTGTGCGCCAAGCCATCCGGTTGGCCGACCGCCTGGTTCTCGCGATCGGCACCCACCCCGGGAAGGCGCCCTTGTTCACGGCTGCAGAACGGCGTGCGATGGTTGATGAAACTTGCGGCGCACTCGCGCGCGCGAGCGGCTGCGATTTTGCTTGCATCACCTTCGCCGATCTCGTCGTCGCCGCGGCGCAGCGCGAGGGCGCGACGCTCCTGATCCGTGGGCTGCGCAGCGCGAGTGATTTCGATTATGAGGTGGAAATGGCGGGCATGAACGCGGCCATGGCGCCCGCGGTGCAGACCGTTTTTCTGCCGGCCGCGCCGACGGTTCGCCCGATCACCGCCACACTGGTGCGGCAGATCGCATCCATGGGTGGCGACGTCTCGCTGTTCGTTCCGCCGCCCGTTGCCACCCGCCTGAAAGCAAAGTTCGCCGGCACGTCCGGTCGTTGAACCCGGGAGATTCCATGATCCGCCTGCTCGCAGCTTTGGCCGCTCTGATCTTTATGGCGCCCGCCCTCGCGCAACAACAACTGCCGCCTGGCGCCGATCCGCAGAACACGCTCCTCATCGATGTCAAATACGGGCGCATCGTCATTAAGCTTCGCAACGACATCGCTCCCAAGCACGTGGAGCGCATCAAATTGCTGGCGCGCGAGAAGTATTACGATAACGTGCCATTCCATCGGGTTATTGCTGGATTCATGGCGCAGACCGGCGACGGGACGCGCGGCGACGGCACGGGCGGCTCGAAATATCCCAATCTGCCCGCAGAATTTTCCAATGTGCCGTTCAAGCGCGGCACTGTCGGCATGGCGCGCGCCAACGATCCGAACTCGGCGAATTCACAGTTCTTCATCATGTATGCCGATGGATCCTTCCTCAACGGCAAGTACACGGTTGTCGGGGAAGTGCTGTCCGGCATGGAAGTGGTCGACAAGATCAAGAAGGGCGAGCCGGTGGTCGATCCCGACCGCATGATCCGTGTGCAGATCGCCGCCGACGCACACTGACAAGGAGGATCGGCGTGCACGGGCCATTCGCAGGCCGGCCAATCGCTGCTGCCATTTGTCGGCATCGCGACCAGCCGTGATCAAATGGCTGCGTGCCTTGGCGGGGGCGCTGGCGCTCGTTCCGCCTGTAGGGGAGGCGCTCGCGCAAGGACCTCAACTGCCGCTCAATACGCTTAATGAGGTCAGCGCGGCGCTGCGGGCCTGCTGGGTTCCTCCGCCCATCGACCAGTCGCATGCGGGCATGCAGATCACGGTGCGGATGAGCTTCCGCCGCAACGGCGAACTCTTCGGACACCCGAGGATCACATTCGAGTCCACCGGCGCGTCGGATGATGAACGGCTGGCTTATCGCATTGCCGTGGCCAAAATGATCAAACGTTGCGCGCCACTGCCGTTCAGCGATGCCCTCGGGAACGCATTGGCCGGCCGGCCGTTCACCATACGGTTAATTGACGATCGCAAGCTCAGACAAGCAGAGAAAACTCATGACGAATGCCGAGAACACGCTCACAATTGAAACCACCAAAGGTCAGGTCGTCATTCTCATGCGTCCTGACCTCGCGCCCGGCCATGTCGCACGCATCAAGGAATTGGTGCGCGAGGGCTTTTATGACGGCGTCGCGTTTCATCGCGTCATCGACGGCTTCATGGCGCAGACCGGCTGCCCACATGGCACAGGCACCGGCGGCTCCGGCAAGAAGCTCAAGGCGGAGTTCAACAACGAGCCGCACCGCCGGGGCACCGTCTCGATGGCGCGCGCGCAATCCCCGGATTCCGGCGACAGTCAGTTCTTCATCTGCTTTGCTGATGCGCCTTTTCTCAACGGCAAATACACCGTCTGGGGACAAGTGACCGAAGGCATGGCAAACGTCGACAAGATCAAGCGGGGCGAGCCGGTTATCGAGCCGGACCGAATCATCTCGGCCAAGATGGGCGCGGATGGATGATCGTGTGAGCCGCGTTCGCGCGCCGATTGCTTTGGAACGCGACCTGTGAATGGTGGCCGTTCCATCGCGTTATCGCCGGAAAGAAATCAAATTAACGCGGTGCCCTGCGCGCGCGGTTCGGCCTCGCACACCCACGCCTCTTTTGGGAACCATTCATGCTCGGTTCGGCAAATCGGGCAGTGGACCCGCGCGAAGAAGACCGGCATGGACTCAAAACTCTTGCGATCGGTGACCAGACCGGTGGGGATGTCCCGTCCGGTCTGCGGACATCTCACCATGACGGCGCCCATTGACCTCTCCTGCCTTGTCTTTCTGCGGATCCGAACGCCTACGCCATGCCTGTGAAAATCATTTGACGCAACCACGACACCAGCATGGGACTTTCGCGATCCTCAGATGGATCAATCCGGGCGGGCGCGGGTGCCATCCGGCAAATTTGCACCCCGCTCCGAACAGGTCGGATTGAAGTGCGTTGATAATCTTCATTCGGGGGGAGCCGTTTGGCTTGCTGGTATGAATCTACGGCCGCGCTTGTGTGTGCTCGATCAGAGGCCGGACAAAGCCCGAGGTCGGTTTCGTAGTGCGGCTTGGGCTAGGCGATGACCTGCCGCGCGGGCGCTTGTATGAAGGGCCATGCGCACCGCCCTGTTCGATTTTGAACTGCCCCCCGACCGGATTGCTTTGCGCCCCGTTTCGCCGCGGGATGCAGCGCGGCTCCTGGTCGTGCGTCCAGGCTCGAGCCCGGAGATCGATGACCGGGGCATGCGCGATTTGCCGGACCTGCTGCGCGCGGGTGACGCGTTTGTGATCAACGATACCAAAGTCATTGCGGCGCGCCTACGCGGCCGGCGCCTCGGCCGGGGCGCGACGGAGCCCGCCATCGAGGCGACACTGCACCGGCGCCTCGACGGCTCGCGCTGGCGCGCTTTCGTCAAACCCGCCAAGCGGCTGACGCCAGGCGACGTCGTACGGTTCGGGGACGAGGGTAAGGTTTGCTTTCTCAGTCAGCTCGACGCCACCGTCGAAACCAAGGGCGAAGACGGCGAAGTCACGCTCGCTTTTGCGTTTCATGGGCCTGTGCTCGACCAGGCGATCGACGAGCGCGGTGCCATGCCGCTGCCGCCCTACATCCGGCGCCCGCCCGACGAGCGCGATCGGGCCGACTACCAAACCATATTCGCGCATGCGGAGGGCTCGATCGCGGCTCCCACGGCAGGGCTCCACTTTACGGATTCGCTCACGTCATCCCTGATTGCGCGCGGGATCAGCCTGCATACGGTAACGTTGCACGTCGGGGCCGGGACGTTCCTTCCGGTCAAGACCGCCGACACCGCCGAACATCGCATGCACGCGGAGCAAGGCTGCATCACCGCACAGACGGCGGACGCGCTCAACCAGGTGCGGCAGGAAGGCGGCCGTATCGTCGCGGTGGGATCGACCTCGCTGCGACTCTTGGAAAGTGCCACTGCGGACGACGGCATCATCCATCCATTTCAGGGGGAGACCGCCTTGTTCATCACACCAGGCTATCGTTTCCGCGCAGTCGACGTGATGCTCACTAATTTTCACTTGCCGCGCTCGACCCTTTTCATGCTGGTCGCGGCGTTTTGCGGGCTAGACGTTATCAAGCGCGCCTATGCGCATGCGATCACTGCGGCATACCGATTCTACTCCTATGGCGATGCCTGCCTGCTGTTCCAGCCATAAGCGGGCGGAAGGCAGCAGACAAGAATGCGGTCCGCTCGGCTAAGATGTATCGATGGCCGACGCCTTCGCCTTCCGCTTGCTCGCCAATGACGGCGCTGCTCGCCGCGGCGAGATCGCAACTGCGCACGGGACCGTCGCCACACCCGCATTCATGCCGGTCGGTACCCAGGCAACCGTGAAAGGGCTCGCGCCCGAGACATTGCGCGCAATCGGCACCGACATCGTACTCGCCAACACGTATCACCTGATGTTGCGGCCGGGCGCTCAGCGGATCGCCGGGCTCGGCGGCCTGCACGGGTTCATGCGCTGGCCGCGCGCGATTCTGACCGATTCCGGCGGCTTTCAGGTCATGTCGCTATCGCAGCTCCGCAAAGTCGAGGACAAGGGCGTGATCTTTCGATCGCATCTCGACGGGGCCGTCGTCGAACTTTCTCCTGAGCGCGCGATCGAGATTCAGATTCTGCTGGGTTCCGACATCGCAATGCAGCTCGATGAATGCCTGCGCTTGCCCGCATCAGGGGCCGAGCTCCGTCGCGCCATGCAACTCTCGCTCGCTTGGGCCGAGCGCAGCAAACGCGCGTTCGAGCAGGCACCACAAGGCAACGCGCTGTTCGGCATTGTCCAAGGCGGAGACGATATGGCCCTGCGGGCCGAGAGCGCGCGCGTCCTCACCGATATCGGGTTTGACGGGTATGCCATTGGTGGGCTCGCCGTAGGCGAGCCGCAGCAGGTTATGCCCGGGATCGTCCAGAGTGTCGTGCGCGCGCTTCCCTCCGACCGTCCGCGCTATCTCATGGGGGTGGGCACGCCCGAGGACTTGCTCGAGGCGGTCGGCCGCGGCATCGATATGTTCGACTGCGTGCTCCCGACTCGCAACGGCAGACACGGTCTTGCCTTCACGCGCTTCGGACCGATCAATCTGAGGAACGCACGCCACGCCGACGATCCGCGACCGATCGACCAGACGAGCACGTGCCCTGCGACGCGCGATTTTTCGCGCGCTTACCTTCACCATCTTATCAGAGCCAACGAGATGCTCGGCGCGATCCTGCTGACGACAGTCAACCTCGCTTATTACCAGGATCTCATGGCGGGGATACGCACCGCGATTGCTGCGGAGAGGTTCGCGGACTTCTGCGCCGACGCGCGCGAGAGTTGGGCGCGCGGCGACGTGGCGTTGTAATAGAGCAGCACGAGAGCTCGACGCCGCGGCGGTAACGGCGCAAAATGACCGCGCTGAAGAATAAGAATAGCGGCAGCCCGTGGAGACGGCAGGCATGGCCATCAACCTGAGAGTCAATGGGACGAGTCGTTCGGTTCCCGCCGAGCCGGATACACCGTTGCTCTACGCGCTCCGCAACGACCTTGAACTCAACGGCGCCAAATTTGGTTGCGGCCTGGCGCAATGCGGCGCTTGCACGGTGCTGGTCGACGGCAAGGCGGTGCGTTCCTGCGTCACACCAATCAGCACCGTGACCACAAACGAGATCACGACCATCGAAGGTCTGGGCTCGCCCAGCAAGCTGCACCCGCTGCAACAGGCCTTCATCGACGAGCAGGCCGCCCAGTGCGGCTACTGCATCAGCGGCATGATCATGTCGGCGAAAGAGCTGCTCGACCGCAATCCCCGACCGAGCGAGCGTGACGTGCGTGCGGCGCTCGCCGGCAATCTTTGCCGCTGCGGCACCCACAATCGCATCGTTCGCGCAGTGCTGCGGGCGGCGCAGGCAAGCTGGAGGACACGAACGTGAACGGCCCCGCTTTCGATCGTCGCGAATTTGCCGCCGGACTCGGCGCCATCGTCGTTGCGTTCTCGCTCGATCCGAAGCTTGCGCGTGGACAGGAACGATTGCCCGGAAGCCTGGAGAACAACCGCAGGCTGGATGCTTGGATCCGCATCAATCCCGAGGGCAGCGCCACCATTTTGACGGGCAAGGTGGAATTGGGGCAGGGCATCCTCACTGCGCTCGCGCAGATCGCGGCGGAAGAGCTCGATTTGCCGATGTCACGGATCGAGATGATCTCCGGCGATACCGGTCGGACGCCAAACGAGGGACACACAGACGGCAGCCGGTCGATCGAGAACAGCGGTGCGGCGCTGCGCATGGCTGCTGCCGAAGTGCGTGTGGTGCTCATCGATCTCGCTGCCAAGCGGCTCGGGGCGGCGGCGGACCGGCTGACCGTCGCCGAAGGCGTGATCGCCGCGCCTGGCGGGCGCAAGGTCGGCTACGGCGAGCTTGCTGCAGCCGTCGATCTCAGGCGCGAGGCGACGGCCAAGGTCGCGCCGAAAACCGCCTCAAAATACAAGCTCGTAGGACAATCGGCTCAGAGACTAGATATCCCGGCTAAAGTTACCGGCGGTGCCGCCTACGTTCAGGACATCCGCTTGCCGGGCATGCTGCACGGCCGTACGGTCCGCCCGCCGCGTTACGGCGCGAAGCTCGAAGCCGTCGATGAATCCGCAGTCAAGGCAATGCCCGGAGTTGTTGCCGTCGTGCGCAACGGCAGCTTGATCGGCGTCATCGCGGAGCGCGAGGAGCAGGCGATCAAGGCGCGTGCTGCGTTAAGCGGCGGCGCGCGCTGGTCGAGCGGCACTGAACTCCCCGATACGGACAAGGTCTACGAGCATTTGCTGTCCCTGCGGAGCGTCGACACCGTCGCCAGTGAGAAGCAGACGAGTGTGCGCCCTAGCGGCCCGCGCGTGGTTGCGGCGATCTACCGGAAGCCTTACCTCGCCCATGCCTCGATGGGGCCGTCCTGCGCGCTTGCCGAATTCCGCGACGGGAGATTCACCATCTGGTCGCATACGCAGGGCGTATTTGCGCTTCGGCAGGACCTTGCCAGATCCTTGCAGATCGATTCCGCGCAGATTCGGTGCATCTTCGCTGAAGGCGCGGGCTGCTATGGCCGCAACGGTCACGACGACGTTGCGCTCGACGCGGCGTTACTCGCGCGCGCCGTTCCCGGTAGCCCGGTGCGCGTGCAATGGATGCGTGACGATGAGTTTGCATGGGAGCCGTACGGCTCGGCCATGGTGATGAAGGCGCGGGGTGCGGTTGCCGACGGCAGAATCGTTGGGTGGGACTACGAGGTGTGGAGCGGCCCGCACGGCGTGCGTCCTGGCGCGCCCGACGGCAGCAATCTGTTCGCAAGCTGGAGCCTTGCGCAGCCGCAGAAACGGCCGCTTGCGCGCAACATCCCGCTGCCGGCGGGCGGCAGCGACCGCAACGCCATCCCCGGCTACGATTTGCCCAATCACAGGATCGTCAATCACTTCATCCCGGAGATGCCGGTCTGGGTGTCCTCGCTGCGCACGCTTGGCGCCTATGCCAACGTGTTCGCGGTCGAGGCCTTCATGGATGAGTTGGCTTACGCGGGTGGCGCGGATCCGGTTGCGTTCCGCCTAGCACATCTCAGCGATCCGCGCGCACGGGCCGTGATCGAGGCGGTCGCCAACAAAGTTGGCTGGAAGAATGGCGAGACGGGTGACGGCGTACGCGGTCGCGGGATTGGTTTTGCCAGGTATAAGAATCTTGCCTCCTACGTAGCCGTGGTGGCGGAGGTCGAAATCGATCGCGACAGTGGCAAGATCCACGTGCCTCGCGCCACCGCCGCGGTCGATGCGGGTCTGATCATCAATCCCGATGGGCTGACCAATCAGATCGAAGGTGGGATCATCCAGTCAGCGAGCTGGACCTTGAAGGAGGAGGTGCGTTTCGAGCAAGGCGGCATTCGGACGCGCGACTGGGCGAGCTATCCGATCCTCACCATGCCGGAAGCGCCGATCGTCGACGTCGAGCTGATCAACCGCCCGAACGAACGTCCGCTCGGCGCCGGCGAAGCCTCGCTGGGCCCGGCGGCCGCCGCGATCGCCAACGCCGTCGCGAACGCAACCGGCAGGCGGATCCGCGACCTGCCGCTCAGTCCGGCGCGGGTCAAGGCGTCGCTGGGATAGCTGGGGCAGCACGAATAAAGTCGCAAACAGCAACGGCCCGATCAGCGCTCCCTTACATCCCGCCGTAAAGCCACGCCATGCCGTCGTAGGCCTCTTCCGGCGTGCGTGGGCCGAGCATCTGATTCCGCAATTCCGCTGCCGGGCCGCGTGCGTGGTAGAACTCGCCATAGACGCGCGCCATAATCTGCACCCGCGCCGTGCGCAGGTAACGCTGCTGCACATAGGTGCGGAAAGCCGCGGGGAGGTCATCCGGATTTTCGTTGGCCTTGTCGGCGAGCCAGACCGCATCTTCGATCGCCATGCAGGCGCCTTGCGCAAGATATTGCAGCATGGGGTGGGCCGCATCGCCGAGAAGCGTCACCCGCCCTTTGCTCCACTCCTTCACTGGCTCGCGGTCGCATAGCACCCACATGCGCCAGGTCTCGATACGCGCGAGCATGCGCAACACTTCGGGCCGCTGGCCTTCAAAATGCGCCCACAGTTCGCCTGGATCGGCCTCCGCATTCCAGCCCTCGACGTAACGCTTGGAGTGGAAGACAGCCACGAGGTTGTAGATCGCGGCGCGGCGCAGCGGATAGTGAACGAGGTGCGTGCGCGGGCCGGCCCACAGGACCATATCGGGCGTCCACAGATCGTCCGGCACCTCCTTGCGCGTCAGCACGGCGCGATAGGCGATATGGCCGGACACCAATGGCTTGCCGTCGCCGACGACTTTGTCGCGTACCTTCGACCACATGCCGTCGCAGCCGATGAGGGCACGGCCGCGGATGCGCTCGCCCGACTGCAGGATGACGGTGACGCCGGCGTCATCCTGCTGGAAATCCTCAACCGCGCGGCTGGTCTCCAGCGTGATGAGGTTGTTGCTCTCGCAGGCATTTATGAAGACGGAATGGAGATCGTGGCGGTGAGTAACGGCGTAGGGCTGCTGAAAACGCTCTTCGAAGCCGCTCTCATGTAGGGGGATGCGGGTCACGCGCTCGCCGGTGAGCGCGCAGCGCATCTCGAGTCCCGGCGGCCGGTGGGCATCGGCGAGCACCGCCTCCTTAAGACCCAGTCGCTCAAGCGCGCGGAAGACATTGGGGCCGAGCTGGATGCCGGCGCCGATCTCGCGGAATTCAGCTGCTTGTTCCAGGACGCGAACCGCGAGGCCCTTGCGCGCGAGCGCGTGCGCCGCCGCCAGCCCCCCGATGCCGCCGCCTGCAATTAAGATCGGCAGCGCTTGACCGTTCGACTTTGCCATAGGGGGCTCCGAGAGCCATTCGGCGCAGGCGCAGAATGGTGAGCCCGGCTGGGATCGAACCAGCGACCTACTGATTAAAAGTCAGTTGCTCTACCACTGAGCTACGGGCCCGGTGCGCGGGTGTGTACGGGCGGCCTGCCGCGGGGTCAATAGTGACAGCCGTTGCAGGCCTGTCCAAGTCGAGGGCGTCAGCTTATGTTGGCGATGGGGGCCGGTCGTATGCGCTGGGAGGAGTAAGCTCATGCCGATCGTCAACCGAATTGCCGCCATGCAAGACGAGATTACCGCCTGGCGCCGCGACATCCACGCCAATCCCGAGATCCTTTATGACGTGCACCGCACCGCGGCCACCGTCGCCGATAAGCTCAGAAGCTTTGGCTGCGACGAGGTCGTGACCGGGATCGGGCGCACGGGCGTGGTCGGCGTCATTCGCGGTGGTAGGGACGCCGGCCGAGTCATTGGATTGCGCGCAGACATGGATGCTCTGCCGATCGAGGAAATCGGTGACGTGCCGTACAGATCAACGGTGCCCGGCAAAATGCATGCCTGCGGTCACGACGGTCACACTGCCATGCTGCTCGGCGCTGCGCATTACCTCGCCGAGACGCGCAATTTCTCCGGCACTGCGGTTGTGATCTTCCAGCCGGCGGAGGAGGGCGGCGCCGGCGGCAAGGCGATGGTTCAGGACGGTCTAATGGAGCGCTTCCGCATCGAGGAAGTCTACGGGATGCACAACTACCCCGGGCTTGCAGTAGGCCAATTCGCGCTGCGACCCGGTCCGATGATGGCGGCTGCCGACCGTATCACGATCGAGATCGAAGGCCGCGGTGGACACGCCGCGCGTCCGCATGTGTCCATCGACACGGTGCTGGTGGGCGCCCAAATCATCAATCAGATTCAGTCGATCGTTGCGCGCAATGTCGATCCACTCAACGCTGCGGTGATCTCTATCTGCGTTTTTCAGGCCGGCTCTACCGACAACGTGATCCCGCAAACCGCGCTCCTGCGTGGTACGGCCCGCAGCCTCACACCCGACGTGCGCGATCTCTTGGAGAAACGGTTGAATGAGGTCGTGACCGGAACGGCCGCTCTCTACGGCGCCAACGCCAAACTTACCTATCGACGCGATTATCCCGTGACTCGTAATCACACGCGCCAGGCCGCATTTGCGGCGTCGGTCGCGGCTGAAGTGGTCGGGCGCGAGCGCGTCGACGAGGATGTCGCGCCGGTCATGGGCGCAGAGGATTTTTCTTTCATGCTCGAAGCGCGGCCCGGTGCTTTCATCTTCGTCGGCAACGGCGACAGCGCCGGTCTCCATCATCCAGCCTACGATTTCAATGACGAGGCGATCCCCTACGGGGCTTCCTATTGGATCAAGCTGGTTGAAACGGCATTGACCGGATGACGGCAAGTCAGGAATCGCTAATTAATCAGCGACGGCCGTTCTGGCCCTGCTTCCTGAGTCACCGCTTCTGATTACTGATTACCGATCACCGATTTCTGCTCGGCCGGCGCCTCAGCGATGGCAGTAGGTTGCGGCAACTGGGCCGCCACCTTTGCCTCGACGTTTCGCCAATAGGCAAATTCGTTGAAACGAGAGTCTTCCAACACTGCCATCGCCACCGCGGCAAGGAAGGGCAGACTCTGGACCACGAGCACGGCCGCGAATACGTGGAGCTCGCGAATTTGTTTGTAGTTGGTGGCGAGGACGACTACCGCGCTGATCAGAAGTAGGGTTCCGAGTACTGCCTCCCAGAACGCGGGGAATTCGGTGCCCTTGCGGGTCGCGCCTCCTTTGGCGGTGCGCATGAAGGGCATGGTTTCCTTCCATACGCCGCCGCCGACTGCGCGTGCGACCGTCCATTGCACTGACATAGCAGCTATGACGGCACCGGCCATCTGCGCAGGGGGGATCGAGACTCGCGCACGATAAAGCGCCACAAAATGTCCCAGAGTAATCACGAATGCCGCCAGAATTGGGATAGTGAGGATCTTGTCGGGAATGGCGATGCCGGCAAACGCAACAACAGGCACCCAGACGAGATTGAGAATTGCGACAGCAACCCCGATCGATTCCGCGCCTAGCCAGTTGAGCCAGCCCACTGCAAATTCGCGCTTCTGCTCTCGCGTCAAGCCGTTGGCGCCGGGCAGCAGATAACGCCAATGCTTGCGCAGAATTTGGAAACCGCCATAGGCCCAGCGGTAGCGCTGCTTCTTGTAGGCCTCGAAGGTGTCGGGTAACAGACCGTGTCCGTAGCGCCGGTTTGTGTAATGAATCTGCCAGCCATGCTGGAGCACCAGCAGGCCGAGGTCACAGTCTTCAACAATCGTATCGCTCGGCCAGCCGCCGGCAGATGTCAGCGCAGCGCGCCGGATCAGGCACATGGTTCCATGCACGATGATAGCGTTTGCCTCGTTGCGCTGGACCATGCCGATGTCGAAGAAACCGGCATATTCGCCATTCATCGCGTGATGCATGACCGAACGATCGCCGTCGCGATGGTCCTGCGGTGCCTGTATCATACCGACTTTCGGATCGGCGAAGACCGGTACTAAGTCTTTGAGCCAGTCGGGGTGCACGACATAATCCGCGTCGATGACTCCGATGATCTCGGCATCGGCAGCGGTATGCGTAAGTGCGAGTCGCAACGCGCCGGCCTTATAGCCGCTGACGTTGTCCTCGTTGATGAACTTGAAACGCTCTCCCAGCACGCGGCAATGATCCTCGATCGGCCGCCAAAGCGCAGGATCGGGCGTATTATTGATGACGACAACGCACTCGAAATTCGGATAGTCGAGCCGTGCCACTGCATCAAGCGTGGCCTTGAGCATTTCCGGCGGCTCGCGGTGGGCGGGAACGTGGATCGAGACCTTCGGTGCAAAGCTGGCCGGCGCCGGCAGGGCGGCCGCGATCAGCCGCCGCGGGCCACGCCCGAAGACAACGACCGCGATCTCTTCGATGCGCGCAAGCGCGATCGCGACCAGCGGAGCAAGCAGGATAGTACCGAGCACAAGCGCAAAAGCAGCCCCGAGCACGAAATAATGAGTTTGCCAGAAGGCGAAAACTGTGGCGAGCCAGGCGCCAACTGCATTGGCGGCGACTGCGAGCGCGGCGGCCTCCCCGAATGTGGCAACGCGTCGCGCCAAGATCGGCATCGATACTAGCAGACCGAGCAGCACTGCTAAGGCGCCGATCTTCCAATGGTCTGGATCGCTCACCAGTCCGCTCCAAGCGAACTTGGCGTGGCGCGAGGCATCGAACACGCCCCAATACATACCGACGCCGCCTTCATTGGTCTTCCACGGCTGATCGAATGCCTCGATGATGTTGTAGTCGATGCCGTAAGCTTCGGCGCGGGAAATGAAGTCGCGCAGCACGCTCGCCTGCTCGATGCGGCCTGGATCGGCTTGGCGCATGTTGTAGCCGGCGCTGGGCCAGCCGAATTCGGCAATTACGATACGCTTGCCCGGATGCGCGGCGCGCAGCTTGTCATAGAACTCGATGGTCTTATCAACGGCTTGAGTTGCGCTGAATCCGTCCCAGTAAGGGAGAATGTGGGCTGCGATGAAGTCGACCGCGGAAGCAAGCTCTGGGTGCTCGATCCACACCGTCCAAATTTCGCCCGTGGTGACCGGTACCGGACTTTGTCGCTTTACGCGTTGGATGAGCCGCACCAGATCATCAATCGACTTTTCGGCGCGCAACGTGGTCTCGTTGCCGACCACGATCGCATTGATGTTGCTGTAGCGGCGGGCAAGCGCAATGGCGGCTTGTATCTCCCGCTCGTTGCGAGCTTCGTTTTTGTCGATCCAAATGCCAAGCGTAACCTTGAGACCGAACTCGGCGGCAATCGCGGGCACCAGCTCACCGCCGCCGGTCGAACTGTAGGTGCGGATCGCCTGCGTATAGGGACTCAGGATCTTCAGGTCGGCACGAATCTGCTCCGCAGTCGGGCGGTCGCCATAGTCCGGATGCTGTGATCGCGTGTACGGCGAGTAGGAAATACTGGCGAGCGGGCCATCGACGTTGGAAGCCGCCTGGTGCCGTTGGAGGAGCGTCCATAAACCGGCATGCACGCAGACGACGAGCGCCACCACGGCTGCGACGGTGCGCATAGAACTGGCAACCACGCGGGGCAAAATGCGCAGACCCGAACCCGTCCCCTAGGTCCAACCAAGGTGTTGTTAGCGCACCTTGGCATTAGGCGTCGTTACAAGTAGCGATCAGTCATGGCTGATGCAAGGCAAACAACAGCGCGAACAAAAAAATCGTTCGGCGAAACGCTTCGGCAAACTTTAGCGAAGTCATTCTGAACGTTTGTACAGCTTGGCGGCTCTCTTGCTGAACAGTTGTACAGGTTAGCGGTTGGTCGTCCCGCTCGGCACGGCCGCCGTGCCCTGCGCGTCGGCATTTGGGTTCACCCAGCAGCCATGCACGCGACTGTTAAGCGTGTCAGTCGCCTTCGGATCGATATTGCCCTGACGCACGAGGCAGCGGAAAGTAGCCTGGATGTGACCGGCCGGGCAGCCGAACCGGTCGTAGAGGTCAAGGTGGCGGAAGGCAGTATCGAGATCATCGCGCCAGAGTAGGCTTACGACCCGCCGACCCAGCCACAAGCATTCCGGGTTGGCAGCCGGGCCCTCCAAAAGCCGCTCGGCTTCGGCAAATTCGTCAATTTTCTTCTGGGGCTCCTTCGTCTCGCCGGCCTGCGGCTTATCCTTATCCGCCGGCTTTTGCTCACTATTCTGGGCAAATGTCGGATTGGCGACGAACATCATCGCCGCGCCAAGGGCGGCGGCCACAAAACGCATCCGAAAGCGCTGCATGATTGTCCTGAATTTGTTGGCCATGCCGATCGGTGGTCCCCCTCCCATGGAGACCCATTCGGTCAGCATTACGGCAACGGCCACTGGCGCGATCCGATTAAAGCAGCCGGCTGAGGTAACGCCAAGATGGCAAAGGCTGTTCCGGAAAGAAATCGCCGGCGTTGCGGTTTGACGGCGCTTGGCACCACCCTTGTGGCAAGATAAGCGAGATCTCATTCTCGAGCAGGGGTCGGGACCAGTCTCGATGGGTATTACAACCACGCTTTTCGCGATTGCAGCGGCGGCGATCGCCGCGGCATGGGCATGGCTCGGCGCGACGGTCCAGATGCCGCCATCTCCTTTGGCCGCTGGTGAGAAGCTTTATTGCGTCTCGTACGCGCCGTTTCGCGGGAAGCAGAGTCCGCTTGGCCCGGACATTCCTATCGATCCCAGGCAAATCGACGAGGATTTAGCTCAACTCAAGCACATTACGAATTGCGTGCGCACCTACTCGGTCGATCACGGCCTCGACCAGATTGCCGGAATCGCCAAGCGTCACGGCATGAAGGTGTTACAGGGCTTATGGTTGTCGAATCAGCCCGAACTCAGCCGAAAGCAGGTTGTGACCGCGATCGCGCTCGCCAAACAGTTTCCCGACGTGATCATCGCGGTCATCGTCGGCAACGAAGTTCTGCTGCGAGGAGAGATGGCGGCACCTGATCTCGTGCGGACCATCCGCGAAGTGAAGGCACAGGTCGCAATGCCCGTCAGCTACGCCGATGTCTGGGAGTTCTGGCTGCGCTACCGCGACGTGGCAGGCGCGGTCGATTTCGTTACCATCCATATTCTGCCCTATTGGGAGGACTTTCCTATCCCCGCTCGGGAGGCGGCCGCGCACGTCGATGCCATTCGCGCGCAGATGGTCGCTGCATTTCCCGGCAAGGACGTGTTCGTCGGTGAATTCGGCTGGCCGAGCGCCGGCCGTATGCGCGAAGGGGCTTTGCCTTCGCCGGTGAACCAAGCGCGCTCCATGCACGAGGTGCTCGATCATGCCAAACGCGAGAACTATCACGTGAACCTGATCGAGGCGTATGACCAGCCCTGGAAGCGCCGGCTCGAGGGAACCGTCGGCGGCCATTGGGGATTGTTTGATGCTTATCGGCGAGAGGCAAAATTCGCCTGTGGCGGCCGCGTCTCCAATCATCCGCACTGGCCTTGGCAAGCCGCTGGCGGGGTAGGGCTCGTAGCGGTAATTTTTGCAAGCGCGCTGGCCGTTCGCCGCCGGGCTGCTACCGCGGTCGATACTCGCTGCTGGTTACGTATCGCGGTGATTGCGATGGTTGCGGGGATCCTGATCGGCTGGACGCTTGCGAACGTTCCACTCGAAAGCCTGACGGTCGGCGATTGGCTGCGCTCGCTTGCCTGGGCTGCGACGGCGCTGGCATCACCTGTTGTCGCTGCCGTTGCCGTGGCATCGGGCGCCACCGCCCCCAGTTTCGCGCAAATGCTCGGCCGCGCGGCGCAACGCCCGCACAACATTGTGTCGCTTGCGCTTGGCATTCTCCTGATCGCGCTCGCTGTGCTCTCGGTACAGGCGGCGCTGGGTTTGGTGTTCGATCCACGCTACCGGGATTTTCCTTTCGCGCCGCTCACCGCCGCGACAGTTCCGTTCATGCTGCTGATCAAAGCAAAGCCCGTGGTCAAGGGAAGCCTGCTCGCGAGGTTGAAGCAGCGCGTGCAGGCCCCGGCTGCGGAGAGCGCGATCGCGGGGGCACTGACCGCGTCAGCAATTTATATCGCTTGCAACGATGGCTTTGCTAACTGGCAGGCCGTGTGGTCCTCGGCCGCTTTGCTCGCGCTTGCATTTACTCTGCTGGAGGCGCGGGCCGTGCCAGGCTGAGCATCAGCAGCGCGGCGGCGAGGCCCGCGAGATTGGCGTTGTGCAAGACCAGGCCGAAGGCGCTGGCGGCGAGCGCTACAGCGAGAAGTAGGATCGACGGCCGCAGCAGATTGAGCAGCGCCGCGCCGAGCGCAACCCAGCCGAAGGCGAAGTGGTTGAACAGCACGATGGTGATTCGAAAGGTGGCGCACAACCAGGTATTGAGGCCCGCCTGGCAGGCAAGGGATACCGGCGCGTATTCGATCGCCAGATAGCGGAGATAGAGCGCCTCGCCTAGCGAGAGCAGGGCGATCAGCAAGAGCCCGTTCATCTGGCGGGCAGTAGGCAGAAACAGCGTGGGATGCATGAGACGATGCAGTATGCTGCGCATGTGCTTCCCCTACAACCAGGGTCTACTTGCCCACCATCGGCGTAGGCGGTTGCACACCATGGGCCTTTCGGTCGACTAGGTTCCCGCGCAATCCACTTTTCCGCAGCGGCGCACTCAGATATGACGGCCCCCGGCGGTCACAGCGGCGTGGAGGATGTTCATTGGCGATTCAACGCACCTGCCTGGCGATCGTGCTTGCGGCCGGCGAAGGCACTCGCATGCGCTCGGCGCGGCCGAAGGTGCTGCACGCAATCGCCGGCCGGTCGCTGCTAGCTCACGTGCTCGATGCCGTACGCGAGGCGGGCGGCACCATGACCGCAGTAGTCGTAGGGCCCGCCGCCGGGGCAGTGGCTGCTGAAGCCAAACGCATCCTGCCTGATGCCGAGATCTTTGTGCAAGCTGACCGGCGCGGCACCGCTCATGCCGTGCTAGCCGCAAAAACTGCGATCGCGCGCACACCCGATGACGTGCTTGTCATTTTCGGCGACACACCGCTCATTCGGCCGCGCACGCTCACTCGGATTCGCGAGGCTCTCGCCGAGGGGGCGGCGGTCGTGGTGCTTGGCTTTCGCGCGAAGGACCCCACAGGGTACGGTCGCCTCGTGCTCGAGGACGGCGAGCTCGTCGCCATCCGTGAGGAAACGGATGCGAGCCGGGCCGAGCGCGCGGCCGATCTGTGTAACGGCGGTCTGATGGCATTCGCCGGTCCGACCGCCCTGGCGATCCTGGAGCGGATCGGCAACGATAACCGCAAGGGCGAATATTACCTCACCGATGCCGTGACCGTCGCGCGGGCGATGGGATGCAAGGCAGCCGTGATCGAGACTGAGGAGGACGACGTGCGCGGGATCAATACCAATGCCCAACTCGCCGAGACTGGTGCCGTGCTCCAGCAGCGCCTGCGCCAAGCTGCGATGGAGGGCGGCGTGACACTGATGGCGCCGGAAACGGTTTTCTTGTCGTCGGACACCAAGTTCGGACGCGACGTGGTCGTGGAGCCATTCGTGGTCTTCGGAGCCGGGGTGACGGTGGAGGACAATTCCGTGATCCGCTCCTTCTCCCACCTCGAGGGGGCGCACGTGGGCAAGGGGGCGATGGTTGGACCTTACGCGCGGTTGCGCCCCGGTGCACGCCTGCATGAACACGTTCACGTCGGTAATTTCGTCGAGATCAAGGAGGCGGTGATCGAGGCCGGCGCCAAGGCCAATCATCTGAGCTATATCGGCGATGCGACAGTCGGTGCCGGCGCCAATGTTGGTGCGGGCACGATCACCTGTAACTATGATGGTGTAGCCAAGCATCGCACCGAGATCGGCAAGAACGCGTTCATCGGCTCGAATTCCGCGCTGGTGGCACCGCTAAAGATCGGCGACGGCGCTTACGTGGGATCCGGCTCGGTGATCACCCACGACGTGCCCGCGGCTGCGCTCGCGCTCGCGCGTGGACGGCAGGTCGTAAAGGATGGGTGGGCACGACGCTTGCGCCAACGCGGATCGCTGGGCAAAAGAGGCACGCCTGCAAAGTGACAGGCACGACGAGCATGTTAGGCTTAATTCTGAGAAGTTGCTTCATTGCGCTTTTTCGCCTCGATGCCGAGATATGCTCGTCGCGGTAGATTCTGCGCAATCAGCTGGCGGCCATTCAAATGTGCGGTATCGTAGGTATTCTCGGGCGTGAGCCGGTCGCCGGCTTGCTTGTCGACGCGCTCAAGCGGCTCGAGTACCGGGGCTACGATTCCGCTGGCGTCGCCACGCTGGAAGGCAGCCAGCTCGCCCGGCGTCGCGCCGAAGGCAAGCTGCGCAATCTCGAAGCCAGGCTAGCCCGCGAGCCGCTTACCGGCACGATCGGGATCGGCCACACCCGCTGGGCGACGCACGGCCGGCCGACCGAGGACAACGCCCACCCGCATGCCACCGAGCGTCTCGCGGTTGTCCACAACGGGATCATCGAGAACTTTCGTGAGCTGCGTGAGGAGCTGGAGAGGGCGGGGACGAAGTTCGGCTCCGATACCGACACTGAGGTCGTTGCCCATCTCGTGACGCAAGAGATGAAGAATGGCCGCTCGCCCGCCGAGGCGGTGGCGGCCGCATTGCCGCGGCTGCGCGGCGCCTTCGCACTCGCGTTTTTGTTCGCGGGAGAAAACGATCTCATCATAGGCGCCCGCAAAGGTTCGCCGCTTGCCATCGGCTACGGTGACGGTGAAATGTATCTCGGCTCCGATGCGATCGCACTCGGACCCTTTACCGACGCGATTTCCTACCTCGAGGAGGGCGATTCGGTGGTGCTTACCCGCAAGCGAGTCGAAGTCCGCGACGCCAAGGGCAGCAAGGTCGAACGTGCCGTACTCAGGTCCTCTGCCTCGGCGTTTCTCGTCGACAAAGGCAATTACCGTCACTTCATGGCGAAGGAAATTCACGAGCAGCCGGAGGTGGTGGGCCACACGCTGGCCCATTACATCGACATGGCGGCCGAACGCGTTCGGCTGCCAGCCGAGCTGCCATTCGATTTCAGCACGCTCGAGCGGGTCTCGATCTCCGCCTGCGGCACTGCATATTACGCCGGATTGGTCGCGAAATATTGGTTCGAACGTCTTGCGCGGTTGCCAGTTGAGATCGATGTGGCGTCCGAATTCCGCTATCGTGACGTCCCGCTGGCGCCGGGCGGACTAGCGATTTTCGTGTCGCAGTCAGGGGAGACCGCCGACACGCTCGCGACGCTGCGCTATGCCAAGGAGCATAAGCAGCACGCGCTTGCTGTGGTCAACGTGCCCACCTCGACAATCGCGCGTGAGAGTGAAGTCGTGATGCCGACGCTTGCGGGGCCAGAGATCGGGGTGGCCTCGACCAAGGCCTTCACTTGCCAGCTGGCGGTGCTCGCCTGTCTCGCGATCGCGGCTGGTCGCGCGCGCGGCGTGCTCTCCGAAGCCGAGGAAAGCAAGACGGCGCATGCGCTCATCGAGACGCCGCGGCTAATGGCTGAGGCGCTCGCGCTTGAGCCTGAGATCGAGCATTTCGCGCGCGACCTCGCAAAAAGCCGCAACGTCCTCTATCTCGGTCGTGGCACCAGCTTTCCGGTGGCGCTTGAAGGGGCGCTCAAGCTCAAAGAAATCTCCTATATTCACGCCGAAGGCTACGCCGCAGGCGAGCTCAAGCACGGTCCTATTGCGCTGATCGACGAAAACATGCCCGTGATCGTGATCGCACCGCACGACCGAGTATTCGAGAAGACTTTGTCCAATATGCAGGAGGTGGCGGCCCGTCAGGGAAAAATCATTCTGATCACCGATCCTCGAGGGGCCCGTGACGCACATTTGGACTTGCTGTCCAAGCTCACACTGCCAGCGATGCCCGCGACCGTGACTCCCCTCGTCTATGCCATACCAGTGCAGCTGATCGCCTATCATACGGCGGTGGTGATGGGCACCGATGTCGATCAGCCGCGCAACCTGGCCAAGTCGGTCACGGTCGAATGATAGGCCAGCGACATTTGTGCATATCGCCCTGGTGCGCGCAGGCGCAGTAATCTCATCCGATTTGAACGGGATGTACGGTAAGTTTCCAACATGAACCAGATTGATCGAGATGCCGGGATCGCGTCCACGGCGGCACCGGGTCCCCCGCCGCCACCGACTAGGACTGGGCCGTTCCAACACGGCCTCGTCGGCCGGCTGCGTAACTATTTCCTGACCGGCTTGATCCTTGTTGCCCCCGCCTACATCACCATCAGCCTTACCTGGTGGTTCATCAACTGGGTCGATGATCTAGTGCGACCCTTCATTCCGGTCGCGTACCGGCCCGAGACCTATCTGCCGGTAACAATTCCCGGTACCGGGCTCATCCTCGCTTTCGTCACGCTCACACTGTTTGGCTTCTTGACCGCCAATTTTATCGGTCGCAAGCTCGTCGAGGTGGGCGAGAACATTCTCAACCGCATGCCGGTCGTTCGCCCCATCTACAACAGCTTGAAGCAAATCTTTCAGACGCTCTTTGCAAAAGGGGGCTCGAGCTTCCGGCGCGTCGGTCTCATCGAGTTTCCCTCGCCCGGAATGTGGTCGCTGGTATTCCTGTCGAATCCCGCGAGTCCCGAGATAGCAGCACGTTTGCCGGACACCGAGCATGTTGCGGCTTTCATGCCGTGTACGCCCAATCCGACCACCGGCTTTTTCTTCTACGTCGCGCGCCGCGACATTATTGATCTCGACATTACGGTGGAGACGGCGATGACGTTGCTGATGTCGGCCGGAATGGTGCAGCCCGGCGATCAGCAACGCAAGCTCGCGGCACTGGCTGAGACCGCGCGTGCGGCGCGCGCGTCGCAGGCTAACCGTGCCGCCGCCCCGGCAAAATAGCCTGCGTCCATCGCCGCGGCGAACCCTATCACCCCGCGCGGATCAGCCGGATCGCTTCGTCGCGCTCAAATAAGTAGAGCAGGTGTTGCACCGCCTCGCCGCGTGTGGACGCAAGAGTCGGATCGCGGGAGAGCAGCAGCGCCGCGTCATCGCGTGCGGCGCCGATCAGCTTGCCGTGCGTTTCAATCCGGGCAACGCGGAAGCCAGGCATTCCTGATTGCCGCGTGCCTAGGACGTCGCCTTCTCCGCGCAACCTTAAATCCTCTTCGGCAATACGGAATCCGTCTTCGGTCTCGCGCAGGATCTTGAGCCTGGCTTTGGCAGTTTCGCCGAGAGGCGCTTTGTACAGCAGTACGCAACTCGAGTGTTCGGCGCTGCGCCCGATGCGCCCGCGCAATTGGTGGAGCTGTGCCAGTCCGAAGCGCTCCGCGTGCTCGATGATCATCACTGTGGCTTCCGGCACGTCGACACCGACCTCTATGACCGTCGTGGCCACGAGGAGGCGTGTCTCGCCCGCGGCGAAACGCTCCATGGCACGGTCCTTCTCGTCCCCTTTCATGCGGCCATGTACGAGATCAACCATGGCGCCGAAGCGCTCCTTGAGCGCGGCGAAGCGTTCTTCGGCCGCGGCCAAATCGGTTCGCTCTGTGACCTCTACCAATGGACAGACCCAATAGATGCGCCGGCCCTCGGCGAGTGCGCGACCGACCGCGCCGACGACTTCGTCCAGCCGGCTGAGCGGAACCGTCCGCGTGTCGATGGGTCGCCGACCCGCTGGCTTTGCCCGAAGTTCCGAGACGTCCATGTCGCCGAAATAGGTGAGCACAAGCGTACGCGGGATCGGCGTTGCCGTCATCACCAGCACGTCGACCGCCTCGCCCTTTTTGGCGAGCGCCAAGCGCTGATGCACTCCGAAGCGATGCTGTTCGTCGACCACGGCCAGCGCGAGATCGCGAAACTCGATCTGTTCCTGGAACAGGGCATGGGTGCCGATCAGCATGTGGATCTCGCCCATGGCCAGCCTTCCAAGGATGTCGTTGCGCTCGTGTCCGCGCTCGCGACCAGTGAGGATGGCGACGTTTATGTCGGCCGCAGCGGCAAGCGGCGCAATGGTATTGAAATGTTGCCGCGCCAAAATTTCAGTCGGAGCCATCAGCGCTGCCTGCCGGCCTCCTTCAATGACTGCTGCCGTGGCGAGCAACGCCACCACCGTCTTGCCAGAACCCACGTCCCCCTGCAGGAGGCGCAGCATCCGCTCCGACTTCGAGAGATCGGCGACGATCTCGGCGACGGCTCGTTGCTGCGAGGGCGTAAGCGAGTAGGGCAACGCGTCGATCAGTTTCTTCCTAAGCTGTCCAGTTCCCGGCGTAGCCCGGCCTGCCTGCCGCCGCAGATGGGCACGAACGAGGGCGAGCGCTAACTGACCCGCGAGAAACTCGTCATAGGCAAGACGCGACCATGCCAATCCTTCCGGCAGAAGGTCGGCAGGATCAGTGGGTCGGTGGAGCAGGCGCAACGCATCAGCGAAAGAGGGAAATCGCTCGCGCGCGACCCAGCTTGGCTCCTGCCATTCGGGCAAGTTCGGCAGACGCGTGAGGGCTGCGACGGCGGCCTTGCCTACCTGATTGAGGCTCAGTCCATCGGTCAAGGGATAAACCGGTTCGACCAGCGGCAGCTTCGGTAGATCCGCCTCGGCGACAACCCGGTCGGGGTGCACCATCTGCAGCATGTGGTCGTAAAGCTCCACGGTACCCGACACGTAGCGCCGCTCCCCGATGGGCAGCAGCCTCTCCAGGTAATCTCTGCGTGCATTGAAGTAGGTGAGTATGAGGTCGCCCGTCTCGTCGCTGGTATAGATCCGATATGGCGCTCGTGAGCGGTACGGTGGCGGCGGCCGATGACGATCGACGCTGACCGCGACCGTGACGACGGTATCCGGCACGACGTCCCGCAGCTTCGGGCGCGCCCGACGATCGATGGCGCCGCTCGGCAGGTGGAAAAGCAGGTCGATTACCCGCGCCGACTGTTCGCAACCGAACAGTCGGCGATAGAGCTTCTCCAGCCGCGTCCCAACGCCGGGAAGCGTTGTGATCGCAGCGAATAATGGATTGAGCACGCTTGGCCGCATTCACCATCCCAAGCTTTCCGCTGATGGTCGCGCGGACGTGCGGCATAGGCAATGCGGTTGGGCGCTGACATATCCCATGAACATCGCTATATGACCTGCCGCCCGGCTCGTCCGGGCTTTTGGCGTTGGGTATCGAATGACCGGCATGGCACGTTCGAGCGAGGGACTGGATTCCCGTCGGCGCAAACTCTTGTTCCGCGCTTGGCATCGGGGCATGCGGGAAATCGATTTGATTATGGGCCGCTTCGCCGACGCTACGATTGAGCGATTGACAGCTGCCGAACTCCGCGACTTCGAGCACCTGATGGAAGTGCCGGACCGCGAAGTCTTGGCCTGGATCATCGGCGAAGCCGAGGTGCCGCTAACCCACGATACTGCGCTGTTTCGCCGGCTGCGCGATTTCAATCGAAACGGCGAGGGTGCCCGTTGAGCGCGCCGCGCGATCCCGCCGAACTTCTCATCCGGGGCCGTCCCCTTACACTCGCAAGTGTGGCCGACGGCGCTCAAGCGCTCGTCGTTGCGGATCTCACCCGCGGCCTGGCGGCGCGGTCCGACGCAACGGCAGCCAGCTTGGTCGTCCTCTGCCGCGATGGAGCGCGCATGGGCGCGCTCGCCCGGGCACTCAAATTTTTTGCACCCGATTTGGCCGTGCAGGAGTTCCCTGCATGGGACTGTCTACCCTACGACCGGGTTTCGCCGCACGCAGCGTTCGTCGCCCAGCGCATGACGGTGCTGTCCCAACTAGTGCCCACACAAGGGCGCGGCTCGATATTGCTCACGACGGTCAATGCTGCCCTGCAACGCGTGCCGCCGGCGGACTACGTCGCCCGGCAATCGCTTTCGCTCGCGCCAGGCCAAGTGCTCGCGATGGATGATATTACCGGATGGCTCGAGGTTAACGGATTCATACGCGCTTCAACGGTCCGTGAGCCGGGCGATTACGCCGTGCGCGGCGGTATCGTCGATCTTTACGGCTCGGGCACGGCCGAACCGGTGCGGCTCGATTTTTTTGGCAACACGCTGGAGACGATCCGCAGCTTCGACCCCGAGACCCAGCGCACGACGGATCAGTTACGTGGGCTGGATCTCCTACCGGTCGCCGAGTTCCAGCTTACGAGTGACACGATTCGACGCTTCCGCCTCGGTTACGTGGAAGCATTTGGTGCCGCAGCGCCCGATGACGTGCTCTACCATGCGGTGAGCGAAGGTCGGCGCCATGCCGGCATGGAGCATTGGCTTCCTCTCTTCCATAGTCGGCTCGATACCCTTTTTGATTACTTGACAGGCTTTTCCATAGTCCTCGAGCCGCTGGTCGAGGATGCTGTACGCGAACGGCTCCATCAGATCGAGGATTATTACGAGGCGCGCCAGCAAGCGTTCGCCCAGCGCGGATCAGGCCCGCCCTATAAGCCGCTGCCGCCTGCACGGCTCTATCTGACGGAGACCGAGTGGCGCGCGCGGCTCGATGCTACGGCGCTGGCGCGGTTGACCCCGTTCAGGGAGCCGGAGGGGCAGGGCCATCTCATCGATGTTGGCACCAAGCAAGGGCGGAATTTTGCCGCCGAGCGCGCCGAACCCGGGCGAAACGTGTTCGAAGCCGTGACCCGGCACGTTTCGAGCCTCAAGGCGGACGGCAAGCGCGTGGTCGTCGCGCTTTGGAGCGAAGGCGCCCGCGAGCGCATGTCTCACGTGCTCGCTGACCATGGGCTCGGTGACCTCGCGTTGGTTGACTCGTGGCCGCAGGTGCTCGCGTTGCCGCAGTCACAGGTCGCACTGGCCGTTCTTGGGCTTGAAAGCGGGTTCGAAACCGCCGAGGTGGCCGTAGTCGGCGAGCAGGACATTCTGGGCGATCGCCTCGTGCGTCCGCGCCGCCCGGCACGCCGTGCGGAGAACTTTATTGCCGAGGTGACAAGCCTCGCCGCGGGCGATCTCGTCGTCCATGTCGATCACGGCATCGGGCGCTTCGCTGGACTGCGCGCGATCGAGGCGGCCGGAGCGCCGCACGACTGCCTCGAGATCCATTACGCCGGCGGTGACAAGCTGTTCCTGCCGGTGGAAAATGTCGAGCTTTTGTCCCGCTACGGCGCGGAAGAGACCCGCGTCGACCTCGACCGGCTCGGCGGCGGTGCCTGGCAGGCGCGCAAGGCCCGCATGAAACGCCGCATCCGCGATATTGCCGACACACTGATCAAGATCGCAGCCGAGCGCCAGTTGCGCGAGGCGCCGCGGTTGACAGTCGAGCCTGGGTCCTACGACGAGTTTTGTGCCGGCTTCCCCTACGAAGAGACCGAGGACCAGCAGGCTGTCATTGACGTCGTGCTGGACGAACTCGCTTCCGGACGGCCCATGGACCGCCTGATCTGCGGTGACGTGGGTTTCGGCAAGACGGAAGTGGCGCTGCGCGCTGCCTTCGTCACCGCCATGAACGGCAGGCAAATCGCGATGGTAGTGCCTACCACGCTGCTTGCGCGCCAGCATGCCCACACTTTTTTGGAACGCTTCCGCGGATTTCCGGTAAATATCGCGCAAGCCTCACGATTGGTCTCGTCATCTGAGTTGGCTCAGGTCAAGAAGCGGATTGCCGACGGCAGCGCCGACATCGTCATCGGCACGCATGCATTGCTCGGCAAGACGATCAAGTTCCGCGACCTCGGCCTCCTAATCATCGACGAGGAACAACACTTCGGGGTCGCTCATAAGGAAAAGCTCAAGCAGCTGCGCACCGAAGTTCATGTGCTCACGCTCACCGCAACACCAATTCCACGTACGCTGCAGCTGGCTCTCTCCGGCGTGCGCGATCTATCAATCATCGCCTCGCCACCGGTCGATCGGCTCGCCGTGCGCACCTTCGTTACGCCTTTTGATCCAGTGATCGTGCGCGAGGCGCTATTGCGCGAGCGCTACCGCGGCGGGCAGTCCTTCTACGTCTGTCCTCGCATTGAGGATCTCGCCGGGGCCAAGGAGTTTCTCGACAAGCACGTGCCGGAGGTGCGCGTCGCTGCCGCTCATGGACAGATGCCCGCTACGGTGCTCGAAGACATTATGGCCGCGTTCTACGACGGCAAGTACGACCTGCTGCTGTCGACCACGATCATCGAATCCGGCCTCGACATTCCGACCGCCAACACGCTGATCGTGCATCGCGCCGATCGTTTCGGGCTCTCCCAGCTGTATCAGCTGCGCGGACGCGTGGGGCGTTCCAAGCTGCGTGCCTACTCGCTGTTTACGTTGCCCGCCGTCGGAAAGATCACGTCCCAGGCCGAACGGCGGCTCAAAGTGCTGCAGTCGCTCGACACGCTCGGCGCGGGTTTCCAGCTTGCCTCCCACGATCTCGACATCCGCGGCGCTGGTAATCTCTTGGGCGAGGAACAGTCAGGGCACATCAAGGAAGTCGGCTTCGAGCTCTATCAGCAGATGCTGGAAGAGGCGGTCACGAGTCTAAAGGCCGGCATCAGCGCGCCTGTCGCGGACAAGTGGTCGCCGCAGATCACGATCGGAACGCCGGTAATGATTCCCGAAGACTACGTCGCCGATTTGCCGGTGCGTCTTGCGCTCTATCGACGGCTCGCCGAAATCGAGGACGAGCGCGAGATCGAGGCGTTCGGCGCCGAGCTGGTCGATCGCTTCGGACCTCTGCCCGAGGAGGTCGAGCACCTCCTCCAGATCGTGGCGATCAAGTCGCTCTGCCGGCAGGCCAATGTGGAAAAGATCGAGACCGGGCCCAAGGGAGCGGTAGTGTCGTTCCGTGATAATACTTTTGCCAATCCTGATCGGCTTGTCGCCTTCATCCGAGATCTCGGCCCAGCCGCTCGGGTGCGGCCCGATATGAAGGTCGTCTTTTTCGACAATTGGGAAAATCCCGACGCGCGCCTGCGTGGAACAAAAGCCATTCTGCGCAACCTTGTGGCGCTCGCGCAGCCCGCCAAAGCCGCATGACCACACGTGACGCCGCGATCATCACGAGCGATCGCTGGGCCGCATTGGCGCGCATCGACTGATAACGCGGCCGCAACCGTGGGCGTGCCGCTCAAGGCTTTGTTATCGCCCTATCGCCTGCGGCGTGCCCTGGTACGGGCCGCCTTGCGTGCTGCGGCAGAACGCCGTGCCCCGCCTTTCGTGCGCACCGCCTTGCGTGCCGCGGCGGATCGCTGCGAGGCAGTGCGTCGCGATGCGGCGCGTCGAGCTTGCCTCGACAGTGCCGCGCGCGACACGGTGCGCCGCGGTTCGCGCTTGAGCACCCGCGATACCGCGCGAGACACGCGCGGTCGGGGATGGGTCTTGCGCTTATGTTGGCCCGCCGCATAGGCGTAAGCGGCACTCCTGCGGGTGCGTGCCTTGGCTTTTCCTCTCCCTGGTGGACGAAGGCCTGCGCCCGCGCGCCTAGCCTTGGAAAGGCCGATGGCAATGGCCTGTTGCGGCGATCGCGCCCCATGTTCACCGCGACGGATCTTGCGGATTTCCTCGTGGACGAATTCTCCCGCCTGCGTCGTCGGTGCTTTTCCTGCGCGCTTTGCTTTGTGGGCTTTCTCGATTGTTCGCTTCTCCGACATCATCGTTTCTCCTTGCGACCGGTTCCGATGCGGGCTTGCGCCGCGACGGCCGCCTTAGGCTTCGTTCAGCGCGCCGCCCCAATCGCGCATCCTATCAATGCACGTGCCGCCGAATTGATCCCTGACGTGGAACCCGTCAACGTTGGCTGGCAGACGCATCAGCCCGGCAAGAGCCTGGCGCTTTGATGGAGGCTAGTCGGCGGGCTGCCGTTCGGCTCGTTCGTTGGCCGCGCGCGCGATCGCCTGCGCGAGATGTTCGGGTGCCTGTGCGCCCTGCACGGCGAAGCGGCCGGCAAAGATGAAGCAGGGCACACCGTTGATTCCCGCTTCCTTGGCGGAATCGGCTTCCCGCGTGATGCGCTCCACGTCCTCCTCGCTTCCGAGCCGCTCGCGCACCCGCGGCGCATCAAGGCCGCATGTGGCTGCCGCCGTAACGAGTACGTCGCGGTCGGTAAGGTCGGCGCCTTCGGCGAAGTAGAGCTCCATCAGCCGCTGCTTCATGCGCGCGGCCGTGTCGCCCGCCCACAGAATCAGGCGATGGCAATCGAGCGTATTGGGCTGACGCTTAATCTCGTCGAGCTCATAGGTCAGACCCTCCGCTGCCGCAGCCTGGGCGACGCGCTGTGCGATGGCGCAATAGTGCTCAGGTGAGCCGAACTTGATAGTCAGATATTCGTTGCGGCTAATGCCTTCGCGCGGCACCCAGGGATTTAGGAAGTAAGGTCGAAATCGCACTTCGACGGGGATGTCGGGTCGCAGCGCGATTGCTTTTTCCAGCCGCCGCTTACCGATGAAACACCAGGGACATACAACGTCCGACACCATGTCGATCGGCAGGGCTGAAGTCATGGGCTCGCTCCGCATGCAACGGAACCGGAGCCTAATCGCGTCGTTACTCGGCGGCAACCTTTACCGGGGCGCCGAGCCGCGCCACCAATGTGCTGAGGTCATCGTTGGGCTTGAGGGCCGCGAGTGTGATCGTCGGTTTAATCGTGCGGCGGTCATGACCGGGCGAAAGCATGGTGCGCCTGAGCACGCTCGCTATCTGGCGCGCAAGCAGATGGGCGCTGCGGAGGTCGGTTTTGCTGAAAGCCGCGAGGATCGATCCCTCCTGCTCCTGGCAGGCCAAGTCGGCGTCGCGCATGAGCCGAGTGAAGAGTCGAGCGGCATCGAGATGGGCGCGGCGATCGGCAATGCCGTCGAAGGTAAAACGCGCGATGGAGAGGGCGACGTCCGTCTTCTGGTTTTCTTGCACTGCGCGTTCGAGCTTGCGCCAGAAGGCTTGTGGTGCGAGCAGACTGGTATCCGCATCGATGGCCCCTTCGCTTTCGAGCGATTTCAAGGCGCGCGTCAGTTGAGCTTCGAAGGCATGCAGGCGTGCGAGCGGAAGGAGGCACTCGACGAGCCGCATGGGATCGCCTTCGACGTGTACCAGATTCGTGAGGCGCTTGTCGTCCGCTGCAGCGTTGTTCAGCACGCCAACCGGTAGATCGTGCAAGCGAGCGTTGTCGGCGAGCATGGTCAGGAGCGCCTCGACGGCTCCTGGACCCAGCCCCTCGCCGACGATGACCCCGTCCACGTCACGAGCATCGAGATATCGTGCGGCGGTCTCGAGGCTCAGCGCCCCGATGAGTCCCGCGCGTTCGCTGATCGGAGCCGAAAGCGCGGGATAGGAGCCGCCGCGTGCGACGCAGAGCACGGCTGTGTCTTCCAGCAGGTTAGGCGGGATGAATGTCAATATTTTCTTTGAACCCGATGCGCGCGAGCGCCGCAGCACGGTTGCGTGGAGCGTGCGGATTCGCAGCGACCAGCGCAGTCGCGCAATCAACCGATCGGCGGCGTCGTTCATTGCGATCGGCAGTGCGCCCGGAATGGCGGGAACGCTAGTCGCGTCCACCACCGAGATCACCGGCGTCACTGGACCGCCGCGCATTTCGATCGATTCGATCGCCGCGCTTACCTGGCGCGGGGAGGGAGTGACGTGGGGGTCGGCGATGGCGAGGGCGACTGGCTGGGTCTCCGCGATGGCGGCGGGCACATCGGCCCAGCGCGTCTGTGCAATCGGGTAAGCGCCGGCTTTGCCAAGCACATCGGCTAGATCGGCCGCCGAACTCTCGGCAACCACCAGCATTGGACCCAATAACGCCATGACGAGGAGCCGCTGCGCAGGATGGATCGCACATCCTAAGCGAGGGCTGTTAACGGCTCGTCAACGAAATGAGCTGCTTCGAGAATTCCGAGAGGCATTCCCTCATGGTGACTTCGGCTCGCGCCACCATGTTTCGGGAAGGTAGCCGTAGAGCGAAGTCACCGCCGGTCGGCCGACCGTGGTCCAACGCGCGATCCACTGTGCCGGAAGATAAAACAGCGGAATCACATAAAAGCCGGAGATCAGCACCCGATCGAGCGCCCGTACTGCGGAGACGAAATCGCCACGGTCTTCCGCCTTGAGAAGCGAGGCAATCATCGCATCGACAGCGGCGCTCTTGACGCCCATGTAGTTGCGGGTGCCGGGCTGGTCAGCAGCGGCCGACCCCCAATAGAAGGCCTGCTCATTGCCGGGCGACAATGACTGGTCCCAGCGGTTCTCGATCATGTCGAAATCGTAGGTGAGGCGCCGCCCTTCGTATTGTACTGCGTCGACCACGCGTACGCGCGCCACAATGCCGGCGCGCTTGAGGCTTTGCGAGAACAACAGCGCGAGCCGCTCCTCGTCGCGCGCGGTCACCAGAATTTCGAAAGTCAATGGTCGACCGCTCTTGCGTTCGATCAGCTCCGTGCCGCGCAGGTGGTAGCCCGCGGTTGCAAGCAGGTTGAGCGCGCGCTTGAGCGTTGCTCGGTCGCGACCGGACCCGTCGCTGACCGGCGGCGACCAGTTGCCATCAAGTACGTCGGTACGCACCGCCTCGGCAAACGGCGCAAGCAGCGCTCTCTCCCGGTGATCGGCCGGTTGCCCATGCGACGACAGCTCTGAGTCATCGAAAAAGCTCGCGCTTCGCCGGTAGAGATCGAAGAAGTAACCGTGGTTGATCCATTCGAAGTCGAATAACAGCGAGATCGCCTCGCGCACGCGAATATCGGAGAAGACCGCGCGGCGGGTATTGAACACGTAATAGCTGCTCGCCTTCGGCACGCCGGTGGGCAGCGCCTCCTTGACCACGCGGCCGTCACGCACGGCCGGAAAATCATAGGCGGTTTGCCAGCGACCCGGATCGTGCTCGTTGCGCATGTCATAAAGGCCGCGCTTGAATGCCTCGAGATGTGAATTGGCTTCGCGGTAGTAGTCGAAGCGAATCTCGTCGAAGTTCCATAGACCGCGATTGATGGGAAGCTGGCGGCCCCAGTAATGGGGATTACGCTTGAGGGTGAGACTCTTGCCGGGGTCGACATGGCCGACCAGGTAGGGTCCGGTTCCGAGCGGCGCCTGAAACGACGTCTCCTCGAAACGCTCAAGATCGACGGCGTGCTTTGCCAGCACGGGCATCAGTCCAAGGATGAGTGCAAGCTCCCGATCCTCGCTGCCGGAGAGATCGAAGCGCACGGCCCGTTCACCGATTGCTTCGGCTTTGGCGACTTTGGCGTAGTAAGTGCGATGGTTCGGCCGTCCCTTGTCGCGCAGAAGCTGCCACGAGAAGATGACGTCCTCCGGAGTGACCGGCGTTCCGTCGGAGAACTTCGCGGCTGGGTCGAGGTGGAAGGTCACATAACTGCGCTGGGCGTCGGTCTCCACTCCGCGTGCAATCAGCCCGTAAAGCGTGAACGGTTCGTCATAGCCGCGCGCCATGAGACTTTCGACCACGTAGCCGCGAATGGACGGTGGAGCGATCCCTTTCACAATTAAAGGATTGAGGCTGTCGAAGGTGCCGAGCACGCCCTGCACCAAGCGACCGCCCTTGGGCGCGGACGGGTCCGCATACGGCAAGCTGGCAAAACCCTCGGGCCAAGCCGGCGCACCATGCATCGCAATGCCGTGCCGCACCTCGCCAGCGAGCGCCGCGCTCGAGTTGGCCGCACACAGCGCAAGGCCGAGTAGCGCCGCATGCCGTGCGGCAGAGCGACCCGCCCGGCGTGGATGGATGGCACGGATGAAAAGGTTCACGGGGGCCAATGCGATCTTCGGCAATTTTTCCAGCGAACCGCGCCAAGCCGGGAAGCTTGGTCGGCATTTCAACAGTTGGCGGCCTAGGCCGACATTTCGTACCACAAGTCGGCGTGGTTATGGCTGTCACACCAATGAAATGGCCTGGATGGGGAAGGCAACGTCACGCTCTTGCCGCATTTGGTGCCGACACAGCCTTAATGTGGGGCAACCGTTCCGGCGTGGGGCGCTGGGAGAGCGGTCAGGAAGAGGATCTATCGATGGTTCATCGGTTGGTTTTTGCGCCGGCCCGGCCGGCCGCATGCGCGCTCGCTATGGCAGCGGCGACGACCATGCTCACCGCGTTGATCGGTTCCGCGGCCTTCGCCCAAGCTCCGCCCGCAACCCCGGCGCCCATGGCACCGGCCGCGCCCAAAGCAGCTCCCAAGGCCGCGCCAAAGGCAGCGCCTGCACAGAAGCCGGCCGAGACCCCCGCTCCGCAGGCGCCGCAGCAGCCGCAGGCGCAGGCCGAGCAGCCGCAGCTCATTTTCTCGCCCTGGACCAAGTTCTGCCTGAAAGGTCAAGAGGCGAATGCCAAACAAGTCTGCTTCACCGGCAAGGATGGCCGGGTCGAGTCGGGCATGCCAGTCGTCGCGGCCGTCCTGATCGAGCCGGAAAACGATCCAAAGAAAGTGCTTCGGGTGACCTTGCCACTCGGTATGTCGATTCAGCCCGGCACTCGCGTGATCGTCGATAACGGCCAGCCCATGACCGGCCCCTACGTCATCTGCTTCAACAACGGCTGCATGGCCGACTACGAGGCGAGCGGCGAACTTATCGGCAAGCTGAAGAAAGGGCAGGGCCTCGTCATTCAGGGAATCAACGGGGCCGGCCAGCCGATCAGTCTCGTGCTTCCGCTGCAGGATTTTGCCAAGGCTTATGACGGTCCGCCGACCGACCCGAAAAAGTTCGAGGAGCAACAGAAGCAGTTGCAGGACGAGTTGCAAAAGCGGGCCGAGGAGGCACGCAAGAAGCTCGAGGGGCAGCAGCCCTCGCCGCCGCAGTCAGCCGCTCCAACACGCTAACGTCCGAGGTCAGATCGGAAGAGTAAGAGGCGCGTCCGAGGCGCGCCTCTTTTTGTCAACAAGCGAGTCGTATCCTGGCTTGCATTTAGTTGAGCAGTGAATTGCGCGGCCGGTAGCTGCCCGTCTCGTCCTGCTCGAAGACCTTGGCCACCTGCGGATGGCGCACCGGCTTGCCTGACGTGTCGGGCAACAGATTCTGCTCGGAGACATAGGCGATGTATTCGGTCTCCGCGTTTTCCGCGAACAGGTGATAGAACGGCTGATCCTTGTGCGGGCGGACCTCGGCGGGGATCGACTGATACCATTCTTCGGTGTTGTTGAATTCCGGATCGATGTCGAAGACGACACCGCGAAAGGGAAACACGCGGTGGCGCACCACCTGACCTATTTTGAATTTGGCGTTGCGTGTCTTGCTCATGGCGGCATTGAAATAATCCAGGATTGCGAGCTGCGCCAGAGGCTCAGAGGCCGTACCGCGCCCCTATCTGCGGATCCTTGGCGGCAACCAGGCGGGCAAGGTCGATCAGCACTTTGGCCTGCTTCCAGGTCGCATCGTCCTGCATCTTGCCGTCTATCATCACCGCGCCGGTGCCGTCGGGCATGGCATCGATGATCTTTTTGGCGAAACCGACCTCCGCTGGATCCGGCGAGAATACGCGTTTCGCGATCGGCACCTGGGTTGGATGCAGCGTCCACGCGCCCGCGCAGCCCATGATGAAGGCGTTGCGGAATTGGGCTTCGCACGCTGCTTGATCGTTGAAGTCGCCGAATGGGCCGTAAAATGGCTTGATGCCCGCCGCAGCGCAGGCATCGACCATCTTGGCCAATGTGTAGTGCCATAGATCCTGCTGAAACGCAGCGCGCGGTTCACCGCCAGCGGTGGCGTCGGCAAGCACCCTGTATTGTGGGTGGCCGCCGCCAACGCGCGTCGTCTTCATCGCGCGCGAGGCGGCGAGATCGGCCGGGCCGAGGCTGATGCCATGCATGCGGGGCGACGCGACTGCGATATCGGTGACGTTGTCGACTCCCTCGGCCGTCTCCAGAATGGCGTGAATCAGGATCGGTTTCTTGACCGAGTGCTTCGCTTCAAGTTGCGCCAGGAGCTGATCGAGATAATGGATATCCCACGGGCCTTCGACCTTGGGCAACATGACGACGTCGAGCTTCTCTCCCACGGCGCCCACGATCTGGGTCACGTCGTCGAGCACCCACGGTGAGTTGAGCGCGTTGATGCGTGTCCACAGGCCAGTTGCACCGAACTCGTTCGCTTTGGCCAGCGCAATGAAGCCTGCGCGTGCCTCCTGCTTGGCGTCGGCTGGGATAGCGTCTTCGAGATTTCCGAGTATCACGTCGACCTCCGCGATCAACTGCGGCACCTTTGCGCGCAAATTCTCGATGTGGGGAGGCACGAAATGAATCATCCGCTCGAGCCTGATCGGCAGCTCGCGCAGCGGCGTTGGCGCGCCGAGCGCCAGCGGCCTAAAGAAATTGCGCGGGAGCTTCATCCGGTCAAAATTCCCGTTCCAATCACCGCCATCCTGCGACGGTATGGACCCTCGCCAAGCTGCTTTTGCAGATAATGCCAGGTGTCGAGTGCGAGGCGAACAGCTCGCTTGCGGACCTATTCGGGCATGGGCGCTACTGCAAAGGGATATTGGCTTGCTTGATCACCTTGCCCCAGAGCTGCGTTTCTTCGACAAAGAACTGCGCTGCTTGCGCGCGGCTCTTAGTCATGGGCTCCATCTGAATGCCGCGCACTTTTTCCGCAGCGTCGGGCCGCGCGAGGATATCGACGACGTCACGATTGATCTTGTCTGCCAAGGCTGCGGGTGTCCGGGGTGGGGCAACCATGGCGTACCAGGTGACCGCGCGATAGCCCGGTAAACCGGATTCGGCAATGGTCGGAATGTCCGGCAGCTCGCGCACGCGCTCAGTCGTTCCGACCGCCACGATTTTGACCTTGCCGTCGCGATGCACTGCAAGCGAAGTCGTGGGCGTGTCGAACATCATGTCCACGTGGCCGGCGATGATGTCATTTATGGCGTGACTCAGGCCCCGATACGGGATCTGCATCGTTTTGATCCCCGCGAGCATTTCAAGCTGTACGGTCGACAGGTGTCCCACGGAGCCAATACCCGGCGTAGCGGACGTGATTTTGCCCGGGTCGGACTTGGCGCGCGAAATCAGGTCCGCAATGGTGGACACTTCCAAGCTCTTGCGCAACACGAGGACGTATGGACCAGTCGCGAGCAGTGCGATGGGAATCCAGCGCGCAGGATCATAGCCCATCTCTTTGTAGAGAAAGCCGTTGGTCGCGATCGGGCCAGGCGAGGCCAGGAGCAGCGTATATCCGTCGGGTTTTGCACGCGCGACTTCGGCCGCACCGATATTACCCGCTGCGCCGCCGACATTCTCGACGATTATCGGCTGACCCCATTGGCGGCTGAGCTGGTCGGCCAGCAACCGCGCGAGCGTATCAGTGCCTCCGCCCGCAGGATAAGGAACGACGACGCGCACCGGTCGGTCAGGGTAAGTCTCCTGCGCGCGGGCGACATCTGATGCCAAGAGCGCGGCCAGCACCACAAGAGCGACGCTCATCAGCCGCAATCCTGCACGCATCTATGCATCCTACGCGAACGAGACCGCGGAAGGCTAATCGAGGGAAAGTTTCGACGCCAGTGCAACCCGCTGCCCTTTTCCTATGCTAGAGACGTGAGCAGATTTCGGGGTGACTTGTTGACCAAGGACACGCACGATTGGCTCGCACGGGCGACGGCCCTTGCGCCATTGATCGAGGCTGCCGGCAGCCGCACCGAGAAGGAGCGGCGGATTCCGGCCGATGTCCTGTCGGCCATGCATGCTGCCCAACTGTTCCATATACTGCTACCGGTCTCGATGGGTGGCGGCGACGTCGATCTCGTCACGTTCAACCAGGTCGTCGAGACGCTCGCGGCGGCTGATGCGAGCCCCGCCTGGTGTCTTGCACAGGCGGCTGTGAGCTCGCATGCCGCCGGTTTCCTGGCCCCGAAAATTGCACGCGAGATCTTTGGCGCCTCCGACGCCCTTCTCGCTTGGGGGCCACCGGCGGGCGTTGCGAAGGCACTCGCTGTCGATGGCGGTTATCGCGTCACCGGCAAATGGCGATTTGCGAGCGGAAGCGCCAACGCTACTT
>Ga0126370_10000023_pt1 | contig 44571 bp, 61 predicted proteins | sample PanSoiMetaPlot_3_FD_92586 | JGI IMG/M metagenome (GOLD analysis project Ga0126370, IMG submission 92586) | Tropical forest soil microbial communities from Panama - MetaG Plot_3 | ecosystem: Environmental > Terrestrial > Soil > Tropical forest > Bulk soil | place: Panama | collected 2016-02-17 | reverse complement strand
GCGTACAGCTCAGCCTCCTCGACGGTCAGGATTGCCCGCGGCGGCTCCTCCTCGACGACCACGCCGACCGGCTCTTCCGTCACCGGCTGCTCATCCATCTTCGCGTGCGCCGCGGCAACATCTGCGGCAACACGCGTGGCCTCTTCCTCGGCACGCGGCAGCCCGTACTCGACCATCTCCCAGAACCACACCTTCTGGTTCTTCAGCGTCGGCGTGTTGACGAGGTGCTCCACGGAACGGTGCGCGGACTGGAATGACGGGCTCACCCGCCGCCCTGCGATCGCCGACTCCTCCATGAGGATCGCCGCCGTGCGGCCCCCACCCAGCTGGGCGACCACTTTGCGCAGCCGCCTCTGGATCCTCCTGCGGTGCGCCAGCTGCAGGTCGTGCATCGCCTGGTACGCACGGCCCGACGCGTTCTCGTCCACCGAGTAGTCACGCCCCGCCTGGACTCTCGCTGCCTGCCTCACCGGGTCCCGTGGCGTGATGTTCGCCAGCGGGTAGCGCACCGGCGCGCCGTGGGTGAACTGCCGGTGGCGACGCAGCGCGGTGGGAGTCGGAAACTCCCGGTCGCACTCCTCGCAGTGCAGCTCCACGGTCGTGATGCGCTCCATGATCGAGTCGTCTTCCTCGATCCGCCGGTACGCCTCGGCAACCGTGTCCACCAGGCCCGGCCCGATCGTTGCGTTCTCGTCCTTGCGGAACGGGTACAGGTTGGCGGCCACCGTACGCGTGTTCTTCAGCGGGTGGCCGACCTCGACCGACACTCCCTGCAAGAACTCGTACAGCCGCTCCGAGGTGCCGAGGCGGCGTCCCGGAGCGGTGTTCTGCGGCGGATCCCACGGAATCCCGGCTGCTTCGAAGATGTTCATCAGCTGCACGCGAGCGATCGCGATCAGCTGAGTCTTGTCAGCGCGCCGTGGGTCGGTGAGCCAGGTCTTGGCTCCTTTCACACTCATATCCTCACCTCTCCCTACAGTCGGTACTGCATGTCCTACATCATCTTACATGATCAGCGCTTCCACCAGCACAGAGGCGCGTAGCCGCAGTAGCCACACGCCCACGGGTGGTTGAGACCATGCCCCGGCCACGCCAGGTCAGGCCCGTACTGCTGGTAGGTGAGCCCGATCTCGGAGACCAGCTGCTGCAAGAGCAGCATCCCTCGTCGTCGCGTGGTGTCCGTGTAGGACACCCGCCATTTAGGGTCGGCCCACGCTACGTACTGGCGGGCCTGTTTGATCGACAGGTGGAAGTCGACGTCCAGCGGACGGGCCTGCTGGTAGACCAGGGCCTGCACGGCCCACTCAGGCTGCGTGCGCTTCGTCGCCGACGTTTTCCTCTCGATCATCTTCAAGGTGCCGTCCACGACGCCGCTCTCACCCGGCGCGTGGAAGGCGTTCACGTCGTACGCCGTGAGGTCGATGTAGCCGATCACGGCAACGGGGAGATCACCGGCGGGCAGGTCGAACCTGTACTCCACGGACTCCGGCATCACCCACGGGGACACCTCCTTGTGGTAGATCGAGACCAGCTCCACACCACGATCCTTGATGCGCCCAGCCTCGCGGCGCTTCTCCTTCATGGACGTGTTGGACTCGCCCCAGTCCACCTCGGCGTAGCCCCCTTCTTTGTCGATCTCGCCTTCGAAGGCTTCGACAAACAAGGCCGCTACGTCAGAGACGGCCAGATCCTCCTGCGTCTCCAGCTTCTGCTCGAAGTTGCCCGCGATCGCCTGGTGGTCGGCGCGGCCCTGGATCAGGGCGGCGGCGGGCGGCACGCGCTGGTGAAGCACGTACCGCCGCCGCCACTGCTCCGGGCAGCGCATCCACATCTTCAGGCTGGACGCCGAGATGTGCTTCAGATCCGGCGGCCACTCGTGCCGCAGATCCTCCAGGCTGCGCGGAGCGAACTCCTTCATGCACCGAGCTGTAGCTGCTTGCACAGCATGTGAACCGGCCTGCCGTCCATCCAGAACAGCGGCCGGGGCTCGATCAGCTGCCCGCAGATCGTGCACACGTCGCGATCGAGGATCGCTTCCTTCTCGCGCTTGCGGCGCAGATCGGCGTCGTCCAGGCGGGCTTCTAGTACCTCGTCGTTCATGTCGCCCTCCCTTTGCGAGTGTTCTTCATCTGCCTCGTCACACACGCCGTAATTGTTGCGCAGCGTACGTACGGTTTGTCGGTGTGACCGTTCGTGTTTAACACGATGAAGTTTCGTGTTCCAATTCGACCGCATACTTCACATACCATCCTCACCTCGGTCATCTTCCTCCTCTTCCGGTGGCTTGGCCCAGTCGGGCCTGTTGATCGCCACGTCGCTGTCCACGGGCAGGTAGTGAATTCCCTTGGAGTCAACCTCCACCATGAATTCCATTCCCTCCGGGATCAACGCGGCCACCCTGGCGGGCACCGTCAGCGTGTACCAGCCGTATTCACGATTCGGTCCGGTGCGCTTCATGTGCAGTCGGTACGCCATCACCACACTCCTGTTTGCTTCGCGGAGCGCTTGATCGCATCGAGTTCCTCGCCGTCCATGTCGGCCAGCACCTCGATCTGCCGCTGCGGGGTGCCCCACAGCCGGTTGGCGGTCTCCACGACCTCCTTCGGCGAGAACCCCTGTGGGGGATCGTCCTTGGTGCGCGCGAAGAACGCCTCGATCTCGTCGAGCAGCTCGTCGCGCTGGAAGCTCACGGGCTGGGCCGGAGCGGGGCGGTTGTTCTTCACCCCGTCCATCTCCTCGGCGGGTGTTCCTTCGAACCCGGCGAGTACCATGATGAACCTGAGCGGACCGGCCAGCGCCTTCGACGTGGCTCTGGTCTGCGCCATCGAGCGCAGCGCGTAATCGGGCTTCCCGATCCAGTTGCGTTCGTTGGACAGGCACTCCGCCTCAGCCGCGCCGACGGTGGCCCCGGCCAGGGTGGTCGCCACGACGCGGGCCTCGTAGCCCTTCACGCCGCCGCGCACGATCGGCTTCGTCCACTCCACGACGGGGAACACGCCCAGCATCGAGCCGAGCAGCGTCCACGCCTCCACCTTGGGATGCTTCGACGGGCCGATGCGGACGACCAGCCCCTTCGCCTCCACGACCTCCATCAACGCATTTGCGGCCGCCGTGGCGCGCTGGATCACCTCGGCCGGGTCATCTGTCCCGAACAGGTTCATCATCGGCGCAGGCGGCTCCTGTGGAGCTGGGAGAAGGTCTCCCTGATCGGCCTCGTCGGGCACGATCTCGATCTCGTTGCTCATGCGCTCACCTCCTTCCCGCAGTATACTCGGGAAGATCCTAGGGAGCGGGCCGGATGTGGCGGGTTATCTACATGGAGATGAAACCCCGTCGCACAGACATGACCGCCCCTAGGACTTGAGGCAGGTGTACAGCGTGACCTGGCCCTTGGGGGCGTTGATCACGAGGATGCCGGGGGCGAACCCGCTGATGCACTCCAAACCCGCGGGCCCGGTCGGCCCGGCGGGGCCTTGCGGACCGACTGGACCGACTGGACCGGGAGGGCCCTGCGCGCCGGTTCCCACGTCGATGGTGACCGTCTGCGTGGGCGCCTGCGTTCCGGCGCCGATCGAGGTGGCGGCCAGGAACCCGGCGCCTCCGGCGAAGGTGAGCGCCACCGCGGCGTACACCACCGGCTTACCGATCTTCATGGTCTTCACCGATCTCGATGCCTTCCTTCAGCGCGCCGATCCGTTTCTCGCAGTTCTCGTCGGAGCGCTTGCGCTCCTCTCTGATCGCCCGCCGCGCGCCGATCACCGCCGCCGCGCCGGACAGGAACGCGCCGATCGCGGCCAGCTGGTCGAGCGGCGCCACATCACTACGTCCAGTGGAACGTGAGCACCACCAGGCAGACGGCGATCACGGCGAGGGCCACGCCCTCCAGGGTGAGTGTCACTTTGCCTCCCATCACGGTTCAGCGACCCGCACGAAGCAGATCTTCGCTGCTTGCTGCCGCTGTCTGTTGCGACGCATTACCTCGCCTCCATTGCTGTTGTTGGAGGTAGAAGTATTACCCTCGATGGCGTTCCAATTGTTGGAATTGCCGGATTCGAAGATGCCGATGTGGTCGTAATCTCCACCGTCCCAGTCGTAGCACACGAGGTCGCCGGGGATGGGGGAGCTGGTGACGGAGAGGCCGTAGCGCGAGTTCTGCGCATCAGAAACCACGTATGGGACGTACGCATAGCGCGAGCCTTTCACAAACGCTGGGCTGTCCCCACACGTTTCGTAGCACCACGTCACGAACATCGCGCACCACGGGCCGACCATGCCGTACCAGTCGCAGTACTTGCACTGATTGCTACCAGCCGGTGATTCTTTGGTGCCGATCTGGCTTACAGACTTGGCGAGGGCGGTTTGGCGCAGCGTGTCCTTCGACGGCGGCGGCGTCGGCTTTCCCTTGTAGATCTGCCACGCCTCTTCGAACAGGTTGATCGCGGTGGCGTCCATGCCGGGCTGCCCGGCGTTTGGCAGCCCCGACGGGATGCGCGCGTTGCGCAGGCTGTTGTACGTCGTCTCTCCGAGGTAGCCGGTGGCCTGGATGTTCATCTGCCGCTGGTATCCGGCGAGCCCGGAGTCGGCGACGTTGCCGCCCGCCTTGCCGTACGCGAACTCCTTCGTGTACTCCGTGGAGAACGACCCTCCGTCCTGCCACGGCCAACGCCCCAGCCTGCTGATGGTGCGCTTCAGCGCCTTCACATCAGGACCGGGGTCGGATGCTGTGTATCCCTTCGCGTCCTTGGGGTAGAGCGGCCTGGGGAGCTTGCAGGTGGTGACGGCGGGGCCACCCGGGTACGGATTCTTGTAGTCCCAGTTCGGTGCCATGCCGGGAATTGAACAGACTTGCCCGGCCGGACAGACTTGTCCGGGGCGGTCCGCACGAATCTTCCCGGAGGTGCAGGCCGCCCCTCCTCAGAGCGGCGGCGGCTACGTCGGCGTGGCCGTGCGTCGATTGCCGATGCCGCCGCCCCTCTCAGAAGGAAAAAGGTGGCGGGGCGCGCCTTCGATCGTTCCGGTCGCCCCCGCCCGGCCCCGTTCACTCCGGGACAACGAGCCCGCGTGTTCTGTTCGTCGGCCCACGGGCGCCGGTCTTTGTCACTCCTCGTTTCCCTCCACGAGCTTGCGCAGCTCGTTGGCCTGCTCCGCGCTGATCGTCGGCTCGTCGTTGAGTCCGACCTCGGTGAGGATCGCCTCGTACTTCTCCACGGCGGCCGGGTGGAACTTGATCGCCTCGTTGCCGCGGAGCATCGCGTACATCACGGCGGTCAGCTGGTCGTGCGCCGCCCGCTCCTCCTCCGGCGTGCCGCCGGTGGAGTCGACGTAATCGCGAGCCTGGTCGAGGATCGTCTCCTCGGAGCCGAGGATCAGCTCGGAGGCGATGCCGAACGCACTCATCGCGCTGGAGAACAGCGCGAGCACGAGCAGCGGATTGCCCATCAGGGCCGTCATCTGTGTGAGCACGAACGTGGCCTCCTTGAGCAGCTTCTCCGTCGTGACGCCGACGTCGCCGTCGTTCTCCTCCAGGGTGGCCTGCATGTACGCGGCCAGCGAGGAGAAGTTGAGCGGCATGACCTGGCACAGCGGCCCCTTGGCGAGCGCGCCCTGCACGATCTCGACCATCGGGTGCTCCTTGCAATGCTCGCCGTGGTTCGGATCGTCCGGGCCGGTGCACGGCTCGCCGAACAGCTGGTTCATGTCCATTCTGGTTTCCCTCCCTTTGGGGCGGGGGGCCGGGCGGAAGGGAATAGACCCGGCCCCCCTGGCTTTCGTCTGCTGCGGGCTACGCGGAATTCCCTACCGCGGCCGTGTGTATGAAGCCCACAACATGACGTAGTAGAGGACGACGACCGTCGCCACGATGACCACGACGGTGCCGGTTGTTAGCCGCCTAGCCACGCTTGGTGAGCGCGGCGAACGCGTCGTTGGTCGGTGTGGAGATTTGCTCCGGTTCCGGGCTGTTGATGTTGTTGGTGGGTTTCCCGGCCGGAAGCGCGGGTGTCGTTCGTTGGAGCAGCGCTTTTTCCAGTTCGATCCGCAGCTCTGCGACCTCATTCATCAACTCTTCGACTTGGCCGTACACGTCGGGCAGGTTCTCCAGATCGCCTTGGGCGGTGGAGACCTGATCGAGCGCGTATTGCAACTCCCCTTGCGCGCTTTCGATGTAGCCGTAAACGTCGCTCAGGGTGTCGTACGCGCCGGACGTGGACGGTGCGCTGTCGACGTCGGCGAACAGGTCGTCGACTTTGGATTCGACCTTTTTGAGCCGCTCCAGGATTTCCTGTAGTTCCACAGTCCCTCCCTTTGGTTTTGGTGCGGGGCGAGTGCCCCGGGAGGCGCCCGTTGCCGGGCGCTACCCGTGGTACTAGCCGTCAGATCAGGACGTCGGGGTGAACCTCGTCGTAGATCGCCGACTTCGCTGCCTGCTTCGCCGCCGAAACGACGACGCGGTGCAGGCTGTCGCTGAGCGAGTCGTGCTGGGCGTCGACCGGGGCGCCCTGCTGCAGCTCCAGCTGGTCGCGGTAGGAGCGTGCCGAGTCGAGGAAGTCCTGTGTGGTGAGCAGGATTCCCTCAGTGTGGCCCTCCGCCGCGTCGAGCGCGTAGTCGAACGCGCCCTTCGCCACGCCGGTGATGAAGCTCGGCGTGAACTCCGGCATGGAGTCGCTGATCGCCTGGAAGTCGACGTCTCCGGCGATCATCGTCTCCGGCACGGTGGCGCGGATCAGCTTCTCCACGCCCACGGTGTCCAGGTAGCCGATCTTGATCGCCTTGTCGATCCGTCCCGGCCGCCACATGCCTGCGTGCACGCGCTCGGGGTGGTTCGTCGTGAACACGCCGATGATCCGCGTGTTCTTCGACGTGATCCCGTCGAACGCGTCGAGCAGCATGGAGAGGCCGTCACCGTCGAGCCCTTGCGGGTTGGCGATGGTGTCGACGTCCTCGAAGTAGACGACGGCGGGCTGGTACAGCCGCGCGGTTTGCAGCACCTTCATGAAGTCGTCCCTGCCGGGGCGAGCCATGAGGAACGTGTAGCCGTGCCGCCGTGCGACCTGCCCGGTGAGCAGACCGGCGAGCGTCTTGCCGGTGCCGTACGGCCCGTACAGAACGACGCTGCGCTTTGTGGGGATTCCCGCTGCCGCGTACGCGTCGGCGTACTTGATGTACGACCACACGTTGGCGGACAGTTGGCGCAGAACCTCCTCGGAGTAGACGACCGTCCGAGGGTCGACGCTGAACACGTCGATGAAGTTCGGCTGATCCCTGCCGTCGAGCGCCTTGCCGCGGTACAGCGAGTCGGTTTTCAGCGCCTCGCCGATCAGCTTGAACACGCCGTTGACCTCGCTGGCGAGCATCTGCGGGCCGGACGCCGCGACCTGGAACACCTCGCCGAACTCCTCGTGCATGACGGAGCCGAACGAGAACTCCACGCCGGGCAGGAACGGGATCGAGAACAGTCCCCAGGGGACGCGTTCGGTCTCGTCGACGTCGACGGGGATGGTGACGAGTTCGGGCGCCTGGAAGAACGTTCCGTGATGGGAGATCATCCCGAACGCCTCCTTCATCGCCTTGTACCCGGTGTACGCGCCGTCCCACGGCCGGTACAGGAACGTCTCCTTGAACGTCGTCATCTGCTGCTGCTCGGCGTGAACCTGCTGCAGGATTCGGATGTTGTCGGGGATGCTTGTTCCTTCGGGCAGCGTGATGCGGTGCCCGGAGAACGTGATCTTGTCCTCCGTCATCGCCTGCCCGCCGAGGTCGCGCAGGAGTTGCAACGACGTTGCAATCCTGGCTTTGTCCGCGGTTGCGAACTTGCTTGCCATTTCTCCCTCCCTTTGGTTTGGAGCAGAATCGCTCCCCCATGCAGCCGTTTCCGGCTGCAATGGGCAACGATCCCTACACCTCGACGGTGATCCGCCGGTTGGACTCCCACACGACGGGCTCGTCGTCGACGAGTTCCAGCGTGTCGACGTCGACGACGACGACGCGGCAGGTCTTGAAGTGACCGCCGCCGCTCGCCCATCCCTGGGCTCGCTTCAGCGCCTTCTTCCAGTCCTTCGTGAACTCGGCGTCGTTTTCGATTTCGGGTGCCCACGGCCCGTCGTCGTCTGTGTGCGCGGTGGGGCCGAGCATCGAGTCGTTGGACTCGTACCACTGTGCGAGGTAGCGCTCGGTGGGCGCGAGGTCGGGCAGCGTGTGCCTGACTTTCTCGCACGTCGAGCCGGGCACCATGCAGAATTCGGTGCCCTGGAAGTGCTCGTGCAGTTCCCTGCCGCACTCGCAGCGCAGCCTCATCGCTTCCACCCCACGAACGGGTGGTCGTAGAGGTTGCGTGCAGTTGTGGCGTCCACGCCGTCGCCGAGCGTGTGCTCAGTTTCGTCGTGGGCGTTGAGCACGACGCGGTGCACTCCGGCCACGAGGTCGATCTCCCAGCGGAGGATGCCCTCGTCGGTTTGCCGCGCGTCGATCTCCTGCCACATGGCGTTCATTTTCCCTCCCTTGTCGGCTGTTGATGTTCCCCGGGACAGCCCTTTTCGGGCTGTCCTCGGCAGCATCACGCAGCGACTTTGGTGCCGTGCAGCGCGGGCTTGACGATCGGCACGAACTCGTAGCCGAGTTCGGAGCCGTCGGCTTTCTGCTGGTTGACCCACAGTTCGGCGGTTTTGCGGTTTCCGAACACGCCGACGGCGACGTAGCCGTCGTGCAGGTTGCCCATCAGCACGATGTGGCTATGCATCGTCGTCCTCGACGATGATGAACTTCTGTTCGCGGATCGTTCGTGACAGCTTTCCGGCGAGCCGCCTTGCGATGCCTTCGCGCAGCGTGTCGTCCATGACGGAGGAGCCGAGGATCACCGCTTCGATGGCGGGCACGACGACGGCCATGTCGAGCGAGTCGAGTTCGACGACGAGGAAATCCTCGGGGTCGTACTCGTTGCCGTGGATGACGTCGCTGATCGTGCCGTCGTTGATCGCGTCTTGCAGCGCGACCTCGGCGTCGCTGAGCCCGAGTTCGGGCTTCAGTTCGGAGCGCAGAACGGTGGTGCGGTATTTCTCGTCCATTGTCTTTCCCTCCCTTTGTGCAGCACAATTGCTGCCGGAGGCGCCCATTGCTGGGCGCTACCGGCAGGAATCACCTGCGGACGATCTTGCTGCGCTTGTTCAGTATTCCTTTGCTGACGTCGCGTTTGTGTTGCTTCGCCCAGTCGCGCATCCATTGGATGCGTTCCGTTCGGTCGGGCCTGTCGCGGGGCAACGTTCCCGGCGACAGGCTGCTGGGTTTGCCGTCCCTGTAGTTGCGCAGGTCGTCGTCGATGGTGTGCACGATCCGTGTTGGTTTCACGGCCGTGCCCTCCATTCGACGCCTGACAGCGACAGGTTGCTTTCGAGCAGCCGTTGGTTTTCGGTAATCAGCTGCTCGTTCAGGTGGTCGACGCGTCCCACGTTGTTCTGCATTTCGACGAGCATCGCGTCGAGGTCGTCGAGCAGCACGGTGGCGCGTGCCATGCGGTCGCGCATGTCGTTGTTTTCGTACACCAGCCACGCGTTGAACAGCGCGGTGACGAGCAGTAGGCCGAGGAGAATCCACGAGGTCACAGTTCCTCCTCCTCGTAGGTCGTCAGCTCCGGGTATTCGCCGTCGTCGAAGCGGTCGACGAAGATAGTCAGTTCCTCAAATTCGCCGTAGAAGCCGAACGAGCGGAAGTTGCCGTTCGCGTCGTACCAGTCGACGGATTGGCCGTCGACCCACACGCTGTGGTCGGGCGAGAAGTCGACGAACGCCCTGGCGAGCACGCATTGCGAGCCGCTGCTGATCACGCCTTGCGGCAGTTCGTACAGCGCGTCCTTGCCGTGCTTGCCACGGATTTTGTTGACGAGCTTCAGCACGTTGCCGAGGAAGCTCGTTTCCTGCTCGACTTCCTGCAGCGTTTCCTGCGTGGGCTCGACCTCCACGGTGTCGTCGAGTTCGACCAGCGGAATCGGTGTCATTGTCCTCTCCCTTTGTGTTGTGGAAACACCACGAGGGGCGCCACGGGTTGCACGCACCGCGAACGCCCCTCGTTCTGTTTCCACAGACTTGACCGGCTGCCCGGCCCGCGCACAAAGGCCCAGCACCGCGCCGCTCCCGTCAGCGCGGTGCCGGGCCTTGTGCTGCGTTCCGCCGAATCCCTCGCGGTTCGGCGGTTATTTGATCGCCAGGGGAAGCTGCCTCATGGAGGCGAACGCTTCCCGCCGCACGTCGGCGGCGGCGGCGATCAGGATTCCGCGCATCTCGAGGCCGGTGATCGACCCTTTTTCGTACGCGGAGAGTTTCTGTTTGAGCCCGCGGCTTATCGCTTGCCGGGAGCGCGCGGGCTTTTTGAACGAGTTGCTCATCGTGCGTTCCGGATCCTGTCGCGCCGCCGCTGGGCGAGGAATCGCCTGGCGACAGGTTGCAGTTTCGCGGAGGCACGGCCGACAGCCTTCGACGCGGTTTGCGTCTTGGGCGTGAGCTTTTCGCCTTTGCGGTACTTGATTTTGGCGAGCACCGCAAGACCGGGCGGAGGGTCGCTGTCCAGAACCAGCGCCCGTTGGTATTCCCAGCGCTCACGATGAACGCTGGGTGCGATAAACTCAGGATCGTAGTGCTCGGATCCGAGTTGCATTTTGTACCGTCCCTTCCTCACACGGCCAGAGGATTCCGACCGTTACACAACGTTCGCGACGATCGCGCGAGCGTTCTGTACCGGACAGACTTGACCGACTCTCCTCCTGTCGCCCCGCCGGGCAACGACCAGCTGCCGGTTCTGGCAACGGCCGTTGCCCGTCCTGCAAACCCAATTCCCAATGAAAAGCCCCCCGCAACTCCCCGGAGGGAATTGCGAGGGGCGATTCGCGAGGGATTAGATCACGATGTCGGACTTCATCCGCCGATCGATCTCCGCAACTGCCGGAGCAACGACCGCTTGCAAGTGCTCGCCGATCTCGGTGAGCATCTCCATCGGCTCTCCGGTGGCCTCGTCGACGACGGGAGTTCCGTCCTCATTGACCGCCGGAATTCTGACGGGCAATCCCAGCTCGTTAAGGTTCCACTTGAGAGCTTCGATTGCGCCGACAATAGAGCCGCGGATTTCCGCCGCGTCCCGGTTCTCGTTGACCGCCTCGGAAGCGGCAACAGCGACCCGCTCGTCCGCGCGAATTCCCTTGAGCGTTCGCGTGACAGTTTTCGCGGGAGTTGCGGCCGCCTTTGCGACGGGCTTTGCGTTGAACTTGCCGCTGTCGATCGCCGTCTGGAGCGCGATCTTCCGCGCCTCCTCGCCCGGCACCTTCGCGGCGACGAGATTCGCAACGAGATCCGTCACGAATTTCGTCAACTCCTCCGACGGGGCGAGCGTCGGGTGATCCGTGTAGCTAATCGCCGGTGGTTTGCGCTGAGGAATCGTCGCACCGTTCCCCTTCGTGTTGCCAACCGGAGTTGCCTTCGCCCTTGCAGGCATTTTGGTACCGTCCTTTCTTGTAGCGTTCCCAGAGGGAATTCTCCGAGAATCACCGCAAGAGGGAACCTAACTCTTGCGCTAATTCCCAGGAAACTCCCGAGGGAGAGAGGGACGATCTTCGGAGCGATTCTCCCGATAATCAGTAGAGGAATTGCGCGGGGTTCTAGCCCTGTCTTTAACGCCGAGGAATTCCTACCCGGCGGCGAGGTCGCACCCTTGCGTCGGTGCGGCCCGCACAGGGTGCAACGAACGAGAGGCCCGATCTATTCCCCCGGTTTGCTTAGGCAATGCCTAGGCAAAGGAGCGTAGGCAGTACGTAGGCACTCAACGCCTGCCCGGGTGCGCGTAGACGTCCCCGGCCGAACCGGATTCGACCATCCTCTCGGGTGAACTCGCGCATAAGAGCGCATAAACGCTCGGCCTGACCCCCCCGGGGGTGATCGTGGGCCCAGGGCTGCCGAGCGAGCGTAGCGAGGGCCCCATCTACGGGAGATTGTGGTTTTCGGGGAGTTTTGAACCCCCGGCCCCATGTCCACCGGGTCTCCGATAACGGGGGGTTTTGAACCAGCGGGGGGTGCGGCTGTTCGTGGGTCGGGGGCCCGCGCAGCGGGCGACCCACGCGGACTGCCTGTGCACATCCCCCCCTGTTGTCCCCCCCAGCTTGTGAACGAGCCGTGCACGGTGCGACCAGGTAGCTCGATCCTGGACCACCGGCTCGTGGGCGTTCAGTCAATGATGGGGGTTGGGCCGGACGGGATACGAACCTGTGATATACTTGAACCAAGGAGGTGAGACTCTTGGAGGAGCGGGACGCGCTGGCTGAGATTCAGGCGTTGCGCGACGAGATCGGTCAGCAGCACGCTGATTATCAGGAGCTGCTGTTCTTGCGCTCGGAGAATCAGGCGTTGCGGTCGGAGATGGAGACGCTGAGGACGATGGCTGAGCATGTGCTGGCGGCGGCGGAGGGGATGCTGAACGTGATGGGCATGACGGCGGTCGTGACGGAGGAGGGTGAGGTTCGTGGAGATCGGCACGGAGCGTGAGACGACGGTCATCGAGCCCGTCGAGGAGCCTGTTCCCGGCAGGGAGCGGGAGCCTGAGAAGGAAGTCGAGGCGAAGCCGCTCGTCCCCGCCTGATTGGGGGCACCGGTTCGCGTGGACGCTCGTCGCGAGCGTCGGGGTGTTGAGCGTGGTTTACCTAGTATCGGAGGCTTTGAGGTGAGACTCAGCTTGTGTGTGATGGTGGTGGCGCTGGCCGTGGTTCCGGTCGCTGCCGGGGGTACGGAGCCGAACATCCCCTCGGACGGGGGCGGCTGCTACTTCAAGGACGTGGATTGTGGGACGGGAAGCGGGGCGACGGGGACGCTCACGGAGAGCCCCGGCTTGTACGGCTACTCCCCGGACGCGGCGGCGGGACGCTGCAGGACCCGGTGGGCGCGGGCGACCCGCTCGAATCTGCTCGGGTTGACGGTGTTCACGTACAACGAGCAGGCCCGCTGGTGCTGGAACGGGCTGAAGGTGACGTACATGCACCGCGACCGGTGGCCCGCCGACACGCACGCGGGGTGGGCGTTCGACGGCAACATCGGGGGCAACTGCACGAACGAGTTCTGCACGGGGATGACGGGGGCCAGCACAGAAACGGTGTGGACGCAAGGCAAGTTCCACGTGTGCCTGGGGGCGCTCGGCATCAACTACTGCTCGTACAAGTACCCGCGCGTCAGCATCACCGTGAACGCGAACGGCACCAGCTCGGCAAGCTGGGGTGGGGCATGACCCGGTTCGCGTGGACGCTGCTCATCGCCGTCGCGGTGATCGCCAGCGGTTGGCTGCTGCTCGTCGCCGCCGGGTGCGGGTCCGGCTCGACGGGGGTGGGCGCATGATCGTGCCCGACAGCATCGAGCCGATCGTCGGCTGGAGAAGCTGGCAGGTGGCGATCCACGACGGCAGGCCGACATTGCAGGCGTGCACCCGGCACGTGCTGTGGCTGCCGGGGGAGCGCATGGAGGCCCGCTGCAAAGGGGGGCCGGGGCCGCAGCTGCACCACTACTGGGACCTGGTGCCCGTCGACGGGTCCGGCTCCGACAGCAGGATCGACGCCGACGTGTCGCCCGGCCCCGACCCCGGGCTCCTCAACGTGCGCACCCCGCGCAGCGTGCCGCCCCCCGGGTTCATGTGGGAGCTGCGCGTCACCACCACCCAGCACACGAGCCCCGACGAGAACTGCCGGTGCGGCATCTACGCGGCGCGCACCATCGACTACTGCATGGAAGGCACCGTGTACGGACAGATCAACGGGTGGGGGAAAGTGGTGCACGCCGACGACGGGTTCCGCTGCCAGTACGCGTACCCCAAAACCCTGTACGCACCCGCCGCACTGGTGCCCACACTGGCCGACAACTACCCGGGCACGCCCGTCGAGAAACTGCCCGCCTCTCTAGTTACACGCGCGCGCGCGCGAGGGACGACCCGGAAAGTGCCGATCCCCACCACGACGTGGGCGCCCACCCCGGGGAGCAGCACCAAGAGCTACCACGCGCAGATGAGCGAACACATCCAGCAGCTGCTCCAGCAGGCCGCCCAGGGCCAGACTCAGCACAAGCGGTTCCGGCGGGGACTGTAGGTGCCGAGGAAAGACCCCGAGAAGCGGCGGGCGTACGCGCGCGAATGGTACGCCCGCCCCGAGAACAGGCAGCGCACGATCGCCAAGGTCACCGAGCGCAAACACACCCTGTACGCCGGGGAATGCAAAAACTGCGGGCGCCCCACCGTCGGCAACAGCAAAGGCACCGCCTCCCAGTGGTGCGCTAACTGCCGTCAGCAGCAGTGGATGGAGAAGCTGCACGGGCCGCGCGATCGGCGAGGTAGCACTCCTCGCACACCGCCCAGTGCCCGTGGACCTTCGAATAGCCCGTCGCCCGCCAACGGTCGCCCTCAAGCTCCGCCGGGTGGCGGCCGCACCTGAAGCACACCAGGTTCATCGTCAGCGCGAACAGCTTGCGCGACCGCACCAACGACGGCTGCATCACCCCGGGCATCAGTCCGTTGTGTACACGATGATCTCCACGCGGATCACGTGCCCAAGTAGATCAGTGCCCGACACCTCCGTCAGCGAACTGGGCAACGGCGCGTTCAGCTCGATCACCGGCGGCGGATCCTCAAGCTCCGGCTGTGTGCCCGCCAGGGTGTCGCTCACAACGTCCACCGGATCCTCCTCACCATGAGATGACGACGACGATGCCGGGGGCGCCGTTGCCGCCCATGCCGCGAGTGCCGGTCGATCCACTCGCGCCGCCGCCACCTCCGCCCCCGCCGTACGAACCACCGTCTCCGCCCCTGCCGCCCACCCCAGAGCCAGAGTTCCCCCCACCTCCCCCGCCGCCATCGCCTCCGAGACCGACGGAGGGGCCAGCCCCGTTGGCTCCGGCGACACCGGCTGCCGCTCCACCGCCCTGTGGGGCAACGGTGAAATCACACGCAGAGCGACCGCCGAGACCGCCGACGAACCCGGCTGGACCCGCGCTGTTGCACCCACCGCAGCCGCCGCCACCGCCCGCGAGACCAAGTGAGTTGCCGCCCGCGTAGCCAGCGTTACCAGTTGCGCTGCTGCCGCCGCCACCACCACCCCCACCGTGCCCGCCGCCCCGACCCCAGCAACTGCCGCCGCCGCCCCACGGGCTAGACGCATTGAGTTGGTTCGCGCTGACACCAGCAACAAGCTGCTGAGAACCACCAAGACCGCCGCCGAGAGGACTGGTGTTCGTCGTCGTCACGAAGTCAGCCCCGGCGCTCCCGTAGCCACCACCGGCACCGCCCGATCCCGCGTTGCCCGCCGTCGCTGCGAAGCCGCCACCTCCACCACCAGCTACGAGCAGCGTGCCGAACGTGCTGTTCGTGCCGCCCTGTCCGCTCCCAGCGGTTCCACCGAGACCGCCTTGGCCGACGCCCACGGCAACTGTGGCAGGCAGATCGGAGGCGCGGAACGTTCGGTCCGCCAGCCCGCCGCCACCACCACCGGCAGCCCCCTGAGTGGCTGTGGCGCTGAGTTCACCGCGCCCGCCGCCACCGCCGCCGCCGATGGCGAACACGCGCACCTGTGTCGCGTTGGCGGGCTTCGTCCACGTCCCGTTGGCAGTGAACGTCTGCACGTCCGCAGCGGGTGCTGCCGTCGCCCACCCCGTCGCGAAGTCGGTGCCCGACGTCTTCTGCAACACCTGCCCCGTCGCGCCGCCCGTCGGCACACCAGGACCAGCCGGACCCGTTGCGCCCGTCGCGCCCGTTGCGCCCGTCGAGCCGGGCAAACCCTGCGCGCCCTGCGGCCCCGTCGGCCCCTGCGAGCCCGTCGCCCCCGTGGCGCCCGTCGGACCCGCCGGACCAGTGGCACCCACCGCACCCTGCGGCCCCGCCGGACCCTGCGGACCCGGGTAGATCAAGTCCGTCCACCCCGCCGCGGTGCGCACCCGAATCTGGTTCGGCACCTAGTTCACGCCCCCCACACCGTCATCCGTGACCCAGACCGCAGCTTCTGCGCCGGGTTCAAGCACGTCACCGCGATGCGGCTGACCGCCGAAGCCGACCGGTACAAGCCGCCCCGCACGAACGCGCGGCCCGAGCCCGACGACACGTTGTACGCGTCCACCCACGTCGCTGCCTTCCAGGACAGCGTGTTGTCGTAATTGGGGATCGACATCGTGACCGCCCCCCAGTTGTTGGCGATGCTCGACGACGCACACAAACACGCCCACCCCGTGTCGCCGTTGATCGTGGACGCGATCGCCGTCACGTTCGACCCACCAGCCCGCTGCCAATCGTAGATCGCCGTCGAGTCGTTGTTCAACCGCACGTACAGCTGGCCGGGGTCCGACGCCTCGTCGGTGCGCACAAACATGCGCACCTCCAAACACGCGTACCCCGCCGCCACGCCGCCCGCGCCCGTGTCGATCGACGCCGCGTCCGCCCCCAGCAACGAGTCGAAAAGCTTCACCATGCCGCCCGTGCCCGCCGGGCCAGCAGGACCCTGCGGCCCCGTCGCCCCCGTGGGACCCACCGAACCCTGCCCGTCCACACGAATCTGGCCCGACCCCAGATCCGTCACGTTCAACGCGTCGCCGAACTGGATGTGCGTCGTCGTCGGAAAGGACGGCATCACGTTCTCCCGTAGACGCGAAGCTGGGAACCGGTCACGAACGTGAAGGGAGTGTTTACCGGCTGCAACGTGACGCGGGTGACGGCGGCGGTGTTGTTCCAGTGGCCGGTTGTCTGGAACGTGGTCATCTCGCCGCCCGACTGGCCCTCAAGATGCCCACCCTTGATCAGTAGGGTCTTCGACCACGCGGTAGATGCGTAGCCGGGAATGACGATCTCAACGATCCCGAAGCTGTTCGCGAGCGCGTTGACGGTGGGAAGCGCATCGGGAGTCTGAATGCTGGACAAGGCGATCCCCTGGGCAGCCAGAGCGCTGGTGCCCGTGCCGCGCACGTCCTGCCGCGAGTAGTTGCTGCCGCTGTCACCGTTGAACTGGATCTGGAGGCCATCGTGGTTGCTCGTCCACGACGAGCGACCGATCAGCATCAGGACCAGATCGTTGTAGGTGCCGACGATGCCGGTGATGTCGAAGTTGGCTGCCGTGCCGATGGTCGTCGTGGACAACAGCGTCAGCGCCCCACCACCGCCTGCCGGGGTCGCCCACTTCACGCCGGTCGCCTGCGTCGAGTCGGCGGTCAACACCTGGTTGTTGGTGCCCACCGGCAGACGCGCAACCGTGTTGTCGGCCGTCGCCGCAAGCAGGTCGCCCTTCGCGTCGACCAGGCTGACCGGCACCCACGCCGACGCCCCCGAAACCCCCACATCCTCCCACTCCAACCCCGCGATACCCGTGCCGACCGGCGCGTCGGTGTCGATCCATAACACCCCCGAGGGCTGCGGCGACGGGTCGCCCGGCTGCTCGAAGACCGTGACCGCGCCCGCCGGTCCCGTCGCGCCCGCGCTGCCGGTCGGACCCACCGGGCCCATTGGCCCCGGCGGCCCCGTCGGACCGGTCGGCCCCGGCACCGACGAGTTCACACCCGCCGGACCCGGGGGACCCTGGGGGCCGGTCGCACCCGGCGCCCCCGTCGGCCCCGCAGGACCGGTCGCCCCGTCAGCACCCGGCGGCCCCGGCACACCCTGCGAGCCACCGCCGCCGCCGGTGAACACGCGCACCTTCTTCACCAACGGGTCGAACAGGCACACCCCACCGGCGTCGATGCCGACCGGGGTGATCGAGTCGATGTGGTCGAGGTCGACCTTCGCCGGGTCGATGACCAGCCCGTTCTGGTAGTCCGCCGGGTCGGTCACCGTCAAGTCCACGAGCACACGGCGGCTGTTGCCCACCGAGCCGATCTCGCGGATCTGGTACTGCACGAGCGGAGAGTAACCGTGGTGCCGGACGTGGAGCGCACGGGATCACCCCGGTACGGGGCAGTGGCCGTTACAGCTGGTAGCCCACGCCCCACGTCCTGGCGCTTGGAACCCCCGGAGGGTAGCATGTATGTTCGACCGGGGGCCTGGCGGCTCCGGTCACAGGAGGGCCTGGCTACCCGGCGGTTGCGAGGCCCTCCTCCTCCTCTCCCTAGGGAAATGTGGTACAATGTCGTACAAAGGGAGGAGGTGAGAGTGAGTAACGGTATCGAAGTGATCTGGGAAGAGCCGCCCGAGGGGCGGCCAGGCCCGACCGGTCGCGACCCGTGGTACACCGAGGTGCTGTCGATCGTCATGCAGCGGCCCGGCTACTGGGCGTGCATCCGGCGCTACGAGGAGAAGCCGAAGGCGGCCTCCAACGCCGGGAGCCTGCTGCGCAAGGCGTACAAGCGCGGCAAGCTGCCGCCCGGCACGTGGGACGTGCGCACCGTCCTCGTCGACGGCGTGGGGAAGGTGTACGTGCGCTACGGCCAGAACAGCAACGAGTAGGAGGAAGCAATGCTGAAGTACCGACTGCCCACGATCCCCGGCTTCATGCCGGAGACCCCCACCACCAACGAGCGCGCCGTGGTCGAGAAGGCGGCCATGCTCGACGAGGTGTACCCGGGGTGGGCGCACAAGGTGAACCCGCGCAAGCTGGACATGGAGTGCGGCAACCGCTGCGTGCTCGGCCAGCTGTACGGCGACTTCGCCGACGGGATGTTCGTGCTCAGCAGCACATACGGGGACATCTACAAGAACCCGGTCGCGTTCCTGGAGCGCCCCGGAGTGCGCAAGCAGTGGGTGAACGAAATCAAGACACGAAGAGGTGAGAAGAATGGCGTCAACACCGGTTGACCGGCTGCTCTCCATCCTGGAGCGGCAGCAGGACACACGCACCAAGATCGTGCGGCGCAAGCCCGGCGAGGGGCCGCCGCGCCGCCAGCCCAACCAGAAGTCGAATGCCGACTACACCCTGCAGACCCTGCGCGAGGCGCGCATTCTGCTGGAGGCGGGGTGGGTGCACCACGAGATCGCCGTCGACGAGAGCGGCAATCCTGTGGAGGCCGACTCGCCGCACGCCGCCGCGTGGTGCATGAGCGGCGCCCTGCAGGCCGCCTCGTACAAGGTGGGCTTCCCCGCCACGAAGTCGGCCACGCAGCGCATCGAGCGGGCCGCCCGGCTGATCCTCACGGCCAACAACATCGAGCAGCACTCCAACGAGCACGTGATTGCAGCCGTCGCCCGCATGAATGACGATGAGCTGTCCACGAAGGAGGGGGTGCTGGCCGCCATCGACAACGCGATCGCCGAGCTGGAGCGATGAGGGTGTACGTCATCTACATCCTCGACTCGGGGAAGATCCCCGACCACGACATGCTGCTCACCGCGCTGGGGGACCTGATGGTCTCCCAGCACGGCACCGTCGACAAGGGCGGCGACGACGTGGCGAGCGTCATCGTCGCGCAGGACAACGCGCAACTCGACGAGCTGTCGATGGACGACCTCGCCACGGTGATGATGCACGGCTCGGCGTACGTGATGATCCCCGGCCTCGCCACGGAGGAAGGTGATGACGATGGCGGACTCGACGAGCGTAACGGTGAGGATCGACCCGCAGACGAAGGCTCGGCTGGAAGCCCTGGCAGCGCGGCGTGAAGTGAACCTGTCCATCGTCGTGCGCCACGCGATCTCCTACTACCTGGCGATGCACGCGCACGACCCGGCGTTAAGATAGGGACGGAGCATCTAGCTCACGAAGCAGAGCCCGTCGGCTGATCGTTTTTCCCTCCCTTTGGGATCAGGTTGACCGACGGGCTCTCTATTCTCCGAAGCCGTGGCACGACGCGCCCCGATGGGAGAGCACGGCGGCGGACAGACATACGGAGGTACACACGCGCGCCCTCGCGCGCGCGCGCGTGTAACTAATAGAGCGACTCCCATCGTCACCGAGCAGACCCGCGGGCAGGCGCGCGGCGGCGGGCAGTACACCACCCCCACGTACGGGAGGCCCACCGCCGGGCCGCGGGTGACGCCTCTCGACGTCGTACACAACCTTGCGTTACGCAAGCGCACGAAAGCCACCTCCGACATCGCCGGGCCGATCGCCAAAACCCTCATCGCGGGCACCGAAGCGGCGCCCTTCCTGCTCCCCGAGACACGCATCCCCGCCGGTCTGGGGCTGGCCGGGTACAGCTTGTACAAAGCGACCCAGCACCCGCTCGCTGCGCTGCGCCAGAAAGGCCCTGGCGGCGACGTCGGGCTCGGCGACGTGACGGCGCCGCGCGCCGTGCGCGAGTTCCCGCTCGCCTTCAGCTTCGAGCACGCGCTGGGCGGCCTGCTGCCCCGCGCCGGGTTCAGCGAGCCGGTGGACAAGACGGCCACACCCGGCCGCCGCTTCGCCGGGGGCCTCGCCCCATCTCCGCCACGCCGCACCGCGTTCGGTGCCGCCCTTCCGCACGGCGTCGCCGCTCCGGGGATGCGTCCCACCGGCCGCCGCATCGACGTCCTGCACGGTGTGCCGCACACCGGCAGCCACGCCCTCAACCTCGGCATCCAGCTGGGCCTGCTGCCGCGCGATCTGGCTGTGGGCTCCGTGGAGGGACCGCTGCAGGTCGGCAAGCAGTGGCTGACGCACCCGCTGCGCACCGCCGAACAACGGCTGCATCCCACGGGGTTGCAGCAGGGGATCATCACCCCCGGCCAGTACACGGAAGGCATGGGGCAGTGGGCGCGCGCCACCGAGGAGCACATGCTGAAGGCGCAGGCGCTGCACGAGCGAGTCGACCCGGTGTGGCAAATGCACGCTCGCGGGCTGCTCAAGGCGGTCCAGCCGCAGGCCGCGAAGGACGCCGCGTCGGCGGCGCGCAACAGCCTGCTCGCCGCCAACCACCTGTACACGCACGCCCGCTTCATGGAGTCCACCACCGGCGACCCGGCCACGATGGGGTTCTGGCACGACCTCGCGAACCAGATCGGCACCCAGCAGACGCGGCTACAGGACGCTCTGGGCGGCGACATGTACCCCGGCCAGAAGGTCACGCCGCAGAGCTTCTCCCGCTTCATAAGCAAGACGAAGCAAGCCCACGGGATGCTGGAGAGCCAGTTCCGAAAGTCCTTCGAAGCGCACCGCGACGCCAACGTGCAGGCCAACACGGAACTCAACCTGCGGCGCCGCATGGGCAGCTCCCAGGACCCCTGGTTGGAGCTACGGCAGAACCCCAGCTTGTACCCGCAGCCACTCGGCCCCGAGTACGCGAAGATGCCGCAGCTGAACCCCGAGGCGCGCTTCCCCGGCGGTGTGATCGGCCCCGAGGCGTTCCGGCCCGGGCCCGCTCGCAAGCCGCTGCCGCCCGGCTTCATCTCGTGGGGCGGCAAGGGCAAAGGCGAGCCACTCGGCACCGGCCCGCATTCCAACATCGAGCCGGTCCCGCCCAAGGAGTTCCTCGCCCCGATGAGCCGCCAGAACGTGCCGATCTCCTACTACCAGCGGCGCCCACCGGAGGCCACCCAGTTCTACGAGCCGCAGATCTACAAGCGCATGTACGACGGGCTGCGGCAGGCCGGATGGTCGCCGGAGGGGGCGATGGAGGCGATCCAGACCAACGTCAACCGCATGTGGATGGTCGCCAAGGAGCGCGGTCTGGGCACCGAGATCCCCGCCGAGACGCTGCGCTCCAAACAGACGTTCCAGCAGCGCCTCCGCCAGGGGCAGACCGGCGCCGGATACCCCGGCAAAAGCCCTCGCTTCGGCTACCAGGGGCCGCTGCCCGACGCTCCCGGGTTCGGTCCCTTCGACATCGCCCCTAACGTGCGTGGCGTGTGGCGCGCGATCAGCAAGCAGATCGAGCCGCAGGCGCGCATCAAGCCTGGCGGCCGCAACAAGCCGATGCAGATCGGGGCGCCGGAAACGATCCTCGGCCGCGGCAAGCACCCGATGGGTCCAGAGCAAGCTGATCCGCTGCTGTACAAGGGAATGATGGAAGCGGCGACCGAGCAGGCGGGTGCGAAGGCGGCCCACCCGATCTCGCCGCCCGGCCCCGACGAGATCATGCAGATGATGAAGAACGCGGGCATCGACCTGCGCCAGGGCCAGCTTCCCGAGACCACGCCGAAGACGCCCGGCACGCGGATCCCGCGCAAGCTCCGCAACAAGCTGCGCCGCTCCCGCAAGAAGCGCGGCATGGGCGGCTGATGTCAGATCGACGCAGTACGATCTCCCCGTGGCTGACGAGCCGGTTGAGCTGACCCCGCAGCGGCGCACGTACAGGCCGACCCCCGAGCACCTGAAGGCGCTGGAGGAAGGCCGCATCAAGTGGCTCGCCAAGAAGGAGATGAAGCGCAAAGAGGTCGAGCGCACCACACCGCGGCGCCCGATCCCGCCCAAGTTCCCCACCAAGGCCGAGCGCGAGCAGGAGCTGTCCCGCCTGGAGCCGCGCGCCATCGAGGTGCTGGAGGCGCAGCTGGAGTCCGACGACGAGCGCATCGCGCAGGCCGCCGCGAAGATGCTGCTGGAGCACAAGTGGGGTAGGCCGACGCAGCGCCAAGAGGTGCAGCAGGAAGTCACCCAGATCGAGTACGTGACGACCGCGGCGACGCAGTGGCGGCGCACACCGAAACCCGCGTAACGAAGGTCTCTCGCAAGGGCAACACGCTCCGCGTCGAGGACGGTTTCCGCCCGACCCCGATCCAGAGCGAGTTCTTCCAGGCGTGCGACGATCCCGACGTCGAAGAGATCCTGTTCGACGGCTCGATCCGCGGCGGCAAGACGCAGGCGGCGTGCAAGAAGCTGCTCGCCTGGGCATGGACACATGGTGGGCGGTATCTGATCGCCCGGAAGACGTACCGGGAGCTTAGGGACTCCACTCAGGCGGTCTTCCTCCGCGGGGAAGGCGATCTGCCGCCCACCTGCCCACCGGAATTGGTCAAGATGTACCGCGCCTCCGACGAGACGATCTACCTACGCAACGGCGCGGAGATCCTCTTTCGTTCCCTGGAGAATCGCGACGACGCGAAGGCCAAGCTGCGCAACCTGTCGCTGAACGCGGCCTTCATCGATCAGGTCGAAGAACTCGACGAGGAAGCAGACGCCCAGCTGTACGAGGAGCTGCTGGGGCGTCTCTCAGACCCTCGGGGCCCGGGCAAGATGCTTCTCGCTGCAAACCCGGGCCCTGAGGACCACTGGGTGCACCGCCGCTTCGTCAACGAGGAGACAAAGAAACCCTGGTGTCGGCGCATTTCTGTGACCCTCTGGGACAATCAGAAGAACCTAGACCCCAAGTATTTCTCCTCGCGTATCCGGACCGAAAAATCGAACCCGGATTACTACAAGCGTTTCATCCTCGGACAGTGGGGTGCGTTCGGCGGCAAACGCTTCAAAGCGTTTGATCAGGACATTCACGTCACGGAGCCGTTCCCGATCCCCAGCTGGTGGGAGATTATGGAGGGCATCGATTACGGATACCAAAACCCCTTCTGCTGCCTGTGGATCGCCATTGGCCCAGAGGGACATTGGTTCGTAGTCGCCGAGCATTACGAGTCCGAGCACGGGGTCGGCTGGCATTCCCGCAAAATCAAGGAGATACGCGAGCTTCACAACCTCGCTCCTTCCGTGTCGTGGCTGGATCCGTCGTGCTGGGCGCACCACGGGACGTACGAGTCGGTGGCGATGGAGCTGTCCGACCGCGGCATCTTCTGCGCGAAAGCTCAGAACGAACGGCTGGGAGGGTGGGCGCGGCTGGACGACATGCTGATCACGATGATCGACGGCAAGCCGCAGCTGCGCATCTTCAACACGTGCCGCAACCTGATCCGCGAGCTGCCCTCCGCGAAGTTGAAAGACGATACCGACGACATCATCAAACGCAACGACCACGCCCTCGATGCGCTGCGCTACGCGGTGATGTCGCGACCGCCGACGCCGCACGAGCCGGAGGATCCAGGGCCCGACGACCTACGCGAGGTTTACGCTGAGCGGCTCATCGAACGAGCCCGGGGACGGGCCGCGCAAGCCCTGTACATGGGAGGCTGAATGGGTGACCTGAACCTGGTGCAGCACGCGACGTACTCGCCGACGTGGTGCATGGCGTGCAAGTCCGACACGGGGCCGTTCATCGACACCAGGATCGAAGAGGTGACGATCAACACCGCGCACGGCGCGGAGATCTTCACCGGGCACGTCTACATCTGCTCCTCGTGCGTCACCCAGATGGCCCACCTGATCGGCTGCATCGTCCCTGAGGAGGCGCGCAAGCTCCACGACGAGCGCGGCGAACTGCTGTTCCGCGTGCAGATCCTGGAAGACGAACTCGCCGATGCGCGCGACAACAAGGTCGTCAGCCGGGAAGATTTCAAAGTGTGGTTGGGGGAAACGGTGAAGGCTGACGCCGAGCTGAAGGCGAAGCCGGGGAGGCCACGCAAGAGTGCTGAATGAGTCCCAGGGAAAGGCCGCCCGCAAAGCTGCTCGCGCCGGTGCTCCTCCGAGCACGGGGCCGATGCAGTCGGCCGCCCGCAACAGGTCGCTGCGCACCGCCCCCGAGACCCGCAAACAGGCTTCGCAGAACCAGCAGGCGTCGCTCTCAAACAGGATTCGCGCAGGGCGCGGTGACATGGACTCGACAGCCATCGGGATCACAGCGGGGAGGCGCCCCGTTCAGATGGATCCTCCCGCCCTGCGCGAATACCACCATCGAATGCTCAAGCAGAGCACCTATCTGAGGAGGCCGTGATGCCCGCCGCGAAGGCGAAGAAAGCCGACAAGGAAGAGAAGGCCAACGGCGACGAGAAGGCCAACGGCAACGACCACATCTACGACGACGGCAAGTACACGTACATCGACTCCGCGCTCGCCTCGTCCGTGCACGACATCCTGACGATCTTCGAGAACTCGCTGAACGCGGTGCGCCCGATGCCGCTGGAGTGGCTGCACGACAGCCTGCAAGCAGGACGGCCGCTGCCCGCCGAGGACTTCCTCGGTGAAGAGGAAGTGCCGCCGCCCGAGGAGGCCGCGTCGGAGGAGACGAAGTAGGTGTTCTACCGGCGCGCGTACGAGCGGGCTGTTCGCGAGCACGAGCGCGAGCGCCAGGCGTGGGAGGCCGAGCGCAAGACGCTGCTCGACCGCATCATGCTGCTCGCGGGCAACCCGTGGACGCCGCCGCCGATGCCTGAGCCGATGGTCACCCGGACGCCCGACGAGCGGCTGACGATGGCCGACGAGGCGTTCCCTGACGACGGGGCGTTCGGGTGAGCGTCGTCCCCTACCGCAACCCCGACGCGGTTGTCTCGCAGAGCAACGTCGACCCCGCGCTGCAGATCTGGCTGGACCGCCGCAAGCAGGGACTGCAGGACCGCAAACGCTACGAGGCGGACTGGCAGCTGTGCCGCTCCTACCTCGCCAACAAGCAGTGGGTGGGCTGGGACAAGCGCACGCAGCGGGTGATGAACCTCGCCAACCCGGCGAACCGCGAGCGCTACGTGGTGAACGTGATCACCCAGTACTACTGGACGATCGCGGGCAAGCTCGCCACTGACGACTTCCGCCCCCAGCTGTTCTTCCGCGAGGACGACATCCGCTCCATCGAGTTCGCCTCGCAGGCCAACCGCGCGGTGGAGTACTGCTGGACCGAGGAGCTGGAGGCCGAGGACCGCATCTTCGAGACGCTGCTCAAGATGTGCGCGTACGGCACGTCGGGCATCCAGTGCCGCTTCGACCCCACGCAGGGCTCGTACATGGGGATGCAGCCGATGGACCAGAACGGGCAGATGATGCAGGGCCCGCAGGCGTACGATCAGGTGTCCCAGGCGGTGCAGAACGGGACGCAGGCGCAGATGCAGCCCGGCTACTCGGGGAAGCTGTGCTGGGAGCCACTGTCCCCGTTCAACGTGGTGCCGCCGCCGGGGATCGAGAACGAGCGCAACTTCCCGTGGCTGATCCTGGACCGCCCCGTGGACGTGAACAAGGTGCTCGATATGTTCGGCAAGCGGGTGCCCGCGCAGAGCATGGTGTCCACCGACCAGCAGGCGGTGGGTGGCACCGACAGCGAGGGCAACCCGATCAAGCTGAAGGGGCAGACGCTGGTCTCCACCGGCTACCAGATGCCCACCCAGCAGTTCCCCCAGGGACGCACCGTGTGGTGGACGCAGGAGCAGCTGCTGAACTCCCAGGACAGGCTGCCCTACGTCGTCGACGGCTGCTGGACACACGGCGTGCGCTTCTTCAAGTACCACCGCATCCCCAACCGCTTCTGGGCGGTCGGCGTCGTGGAGCCCCTGCTCGGGCCGCAACGCGAACGCAACCGCTCCCGCTCGCAGTACATCGAGATGAAGGACCGCGGCGGCCTGGGCCGCATCTACGCCCGCCCCGGCTCGCTGGAGATCGCCTCCATGCCGGAGGGCAAGGTGATGGAGATCATCAACGTCCGGCAGGGCCACGACTACCCGCAGGAGACGCAGGGCACCGGCGTCGGTCCGTGGATCAAAGAGGACGTGGAGATGCACGACCTCGACATGGACAAGGTGGCAGGCACCGGCGAGGTGTCGCTGGGAACCACGCCGGGCGGCGTCAGCGCGTACTCCGCGATGGCGCTCCTCGCCGAGCAGGACGACCGCCGCGTGGGCCCCATCCTGAAGGCGATCCGCTCCGAGATCGCCAGCCTCGTGAAGCTCACCCTGGAGGACATCCGCCAGTACTGGCCGCCCAACAAGCAGATCCAGCTGGCCGGGCAGAACCACCTTGTCGAGGCGTTCGTGTTCAACAGCAACGACCTGCCCGCGTCGATCCTCGTCGAGGTCGGCACCGGCGCCCCGGTTCCCAAGAACCAGGCGGCCGAGGTGCAGAAGATCTTCGATCTCTTCGACCGCGGCGTGTCCAGCTCGCAGCCGCTGGAGCTGAAGTGGCTGTACGACTCGCTGGCCGCGGGCAAGGCACTGCCGATCCCGGACTCCCCATCCGACGTGCAGGGCCGCCTGGCGGAGAACGAGAACATGCTGATGGCGCGCGGGGTGCCGGTGCAGACGCATCCCTCCGACGACGCCAGCGTGCACATCGCGATCCACGACTCCGCGCTCGCCGCCGCGCAGCTGGTGCCCGGCATGGACGCCTTCGTGCAGCTGCTCACCCAGCACATCCAAGAACACGAGCAGGAGCAAGCTCAGGCGGCGGCGTCTGCGGCCGCATCGCCCAACATGCAGGGCCCGCTGGGCGCTCTCGGCGGGCAGCCGCCTGGGTCCCCCACGCCGCCGAACGGCGGTGGCCTGTCCAACCCCGCGTACGTGAATCGCCTGTCACCGCTGCCCGGCAACGTGCAGGCGGGAATGCCCTAGTGGCAACCGCGTACGAGACAGCGGTGCTAGCGGATTCGCCTGCTGCGTTCTGGCATCTTGGAGAAGCTGTTGGAAATTTCCCCGACCTAACCGGCCACGGAAACAACATGTCGGCAGCAGGAACGAGCCCAGTCAGGGCGCAACCAAGTTTGGTGCCGGGTAACCCCGATGGATCTCTGCAAGTGAGTCCAACCTCTGCGGCAGGAATGGGTGGAACAAGCGCCACGACCGACCTTGGAGACATATGGTCAATTGAGGCGTGGATCAAACGAGGTGACCAGGCCACCCAAGCCCAATATCTTGTGAGCAAACCCAATGGTGGATACGGGATGTACCTCCAGAACAACAACCTGTGTGCCGTTCGGGCATCAACAGCGGTTCTTGCAGCATCCACGATCACCATTGATCAAAATGTCCACCACTGTGTGGTGACAAAAAATGGAGCGGCAGTCAAGGTCTATGTAGACGGAGTGGATGTTACGGGAACAGTTACAAACTCGACATGTACGAACACGGCGTATTGGCTTGCTCTTGGAAATGATAATGGAGCTAATCCTGTCACCAGTGTGCTCATGGACGAGGTGGCGATCTACCCTACGGCGCTTACTCAGGCAAGAGTGCAAGCGCATTACAACACCGGACTCATCCCTGCCTCGACGGGGGTGCGAATGCTGACAGGAGTGGGCTGATGATTGGAAGAACCACACCGCAGGTCTCGATCGCGCAGGGCGGGGCGGGCTCGCTCACGATGTTCGCCGGGGCCGCCGGGTCGAAGGTGTACGTGACCACCATCGTGTTGGTGATGGGCACCGCCGGGACCGTGAAGTTCCAGGAGGGCGGCACCGACCTCACGGGACCGATCCCGCTGGCTGCCAACACCGGCTTCGTGGTCACCTCTCCGGACGGCAACACACCGATCCTGAGCACGAACACGGCGGGGCAGTCGCTCGGCCTGGTCACCACGGGCGGTGGCGTGCAGGGCTGGGTGCGCGGATTCGTGGACAACTAGCCGTGCTGTCCGACCGCTAATTCACGATTCAGCCGTGGCCGCCACTGCCACTCCTAAGGCGCCGTACGGGAACGTGCGCTACGCCGACCCCGGGTATCAGGCGGACGGCAAGAAGCGCTACCCGATCGACACCGAGGCGCACGTGCGTGCCGCTCTCTCCTACATCAACAAGGGCAGCAACGCGTCACGCTATTCGTCGGGCAACCTGTCGAAGGTGCGGTCGGCCATCTACGCCGCCGCGAAGCGCTTCGGAATCGACACGTACGAAGCCGCGGGCAAAGCCGCCGGAGGTAAGTAGTGCAGATGGTCGATCCGTACGCGCCCGCGCACCCGGTGCGCCAGCGCAGACGTGGCGGCATGGTGCCCCCGCTGGGGGCCTATGGGCTGGCCGTCCCTCCACCGCCCACAGCGGCACCTCCCCCTCCCGCCCAGCCGGTGCCAGGAGGGTACGGTCGCCCTCCTGTCGTGTACCAGGGCACGCAACCCACGCTGGGGGCGTATCGCAAGCCGCCGCAGGGGCTGATCTCCAACATCCCCGACGCGGCCATGCAGAACGCGGCGCGTAATGCAGCGATGCGTTATGCACGGATGCGACTGAACCAGATGATGGCGGTGATCTCCGCGCTGCCGCCGGAGCTGCAGGCGCAGATCCGCGCGGCGAACCAGAACCCCAACCTCGCCGCCGGGTATCGCGGCGTGAGCGGCCGGTTCGCCGACGCCTCGCGCGCGGCCGGGTACCAGGACCCGCGCTACTACCTGCGCTACGTGCTGCCCGCGATGGTGCAGCGTAACGCACAGAATCTCTTGCGATAGGAGGATTGGATGGCTGAGGAAGAGGGCGTCGGCTACGAGTCGGGCGATTACGAGCAGCAGCAGGCCCAACCGGAGGCCGACGCGTGGTCTGCGCCGGAGAAGGAGTGGTACCAGAACATGGACTCCTTCGTGCAGCAGGCTGGTCCGATCCTCAACCAGCTTGCGCAGGTGATGAACGAGCCCGACGACGAGGACCAGCAGGGTTACTACTACCAGCAGCAGTACGACCCCACGTTCGACCCCGAGCGCGCCGCCTACGAGCAGCAGCAGCAGCAGGAGCTGCAGGGCTACATCGGCCAGCAGATCCAGGATGCGCTGGGCCCCTGGGAGCCACTGCTCGGCCAGGTCGCGCAGTCACAGGGCGAGCAACTGGCGCGCACCGCGCTGGACGGGCTCGGCCAGGAACTGGGGCCGTTCAACCACGACCGCGCGGTGCTCTCCGCCGTGCAGTACATGGAGCAGGGTTACGACCCGGAGCAGGCGCTGCGCCAGGCGGCGACGGACCAGGTTGCTTTCGAGAAAGAGATTCGCGAGGCGGCGATTCGCGAGTACGAGGAGAAGCGGAAGGCGGTCGCCGCTGCTCCCGTGGAGCCCGCGGCAGGGCAGGGTTCGGCGGCCGAGGTCAGGCCGATGCCGCGGGGGCCAGACCGCTACGAACGGTTGGCGCAGGAGTATTTCCAGAATCGGGATCTCCAGCCCCAGTGAAAGGAACCGGACAATGGCTGACGTAGAAACCAGCACCACATGGGCAAACCTCCTTCGGGAGATGAAGGGCCCGCTGGTCGAGGCGCTGCGTTGGAAGACGGTTCTGCTTTCCGAGGTCAAGCGCGACGGCAACGCCCGTCGCTGGGCGGGAAAGCAGATCACGATTCCGATCATCCTCGCGCCGCAGCAGGGCACCGGCACGATCGGCGGCCAGATGCTCGCGGGCATCGGTCAGACGGCGCCTCCGTCTGAAATCGGGACGCTGAACCTGCCGCACAACATCGACGACACGCAGGCCAACATCAAGACGGCGATCGTCACCCACGCGGTGTCGTTCTCCACGCAGGTGATCCAGCAGGCGAAGGTGGACGACACGTCGTGGGCGCAGGTGCTGCCCACCAAGATGCGCATGGCCGAGGACGCGATCGGCCGCTTCATGAACGAGGAGATGTGCGGCGGCGGACCGTCAGCGGGTGATGTCGGAAAGCTCACCGACATCGCGTCGGGCACCACGGGCACGTTGGTGATCACCGTCCCCGCGACGGCGAACTTCTACCAGCTGTACCCGGGCCGCATCGTCGACATCCGCACGAAGGCGACGGGCGTGCTGACCACGGGTGGCGCGTCGCGCAAGATCGCCTCGGTGAACCGCACCACAGGCGCGATCACGTTCTCCTCGGCGGGCTTCGGCGGTGACTCGGGATCCTCGATCACGTTCTCCACGTCGGAGGGCATCTACGTCGAGGGCGGCGGCTACTGGAACGCCGGTGGCGCAAACCAGGCGCAGCCGAGCAACAACTACGGCCTGCAGGGGCTGGGCTCCGCCGTTGCCACCACGGGCATCTTCGAGGGCATCGACAAGTCGTCGGTCTCCCAGTGGCAGGGCACCGACGCGTCGCCGGGCGTGGCAACCGACCCGGGGCTCTCCACGTTCGACCGGGCGGAGCGCCTGGCCGCGATCAACAGCGGCACGCCGCCGGACTTCTACCTGTGCGACCCGGCGGTGATCGACAAGTTCTCGCAGGGTCTCACCACGTCTGCGCGGTGGGCCGGTGACGCGGGCACGCTGGAGACCGGATGGACCGGAGTGCGCTACCGCAACAAGCTGCTCGTTCCGGAGTTCGACATGCCCGCGTCCACCGCGTACGGGATCAGCCGCGAGGACTGCGCGCTGTACACGCTCGACGCGGGGCCGGACTGGGACAACCAGACGGGCTCCATGTTCCAGCGCTTCGCGGCGCGCACCCTGCCGGTGGAGGCGTGGCTGGTGTGGATGGTGCAGTTCGGCTTCACCCGCTGCAACAGCTTCGTGAAGGTCGGCAACCTCAACCAGGCTCCGTAAAGGGAAACGTCCAGCGAGGGGGGTCGGCTTCGTCCGGCCCCCCGCGTATCTTCCCTCCCGATGCCCGCCGTCAGCCAAGCGCAGAGAGCGTTCATCTTCGCCAAGTTCGGCAAGGCGTTCGCCAAGCAGCACCACTTCGACAACAAGGGCCCGCTGCCCCGCTACGTGCACGAAGGGGTTGCCACGTCGAACGGGTCGAGGGCTCCGTCGAAGCGGAAGCTCAAGCAGAGGCTGAAGAAGCGGGGCGTCTACAGTGCTCCGCGTTGAGCAGTACGGGGGCTTCACCCTCGTCAGCCACGGTCCGGAGAAGGACACGATCGACAAGGCGCTGAAGCGCCTCGACCCCGAGCTGTTCCTGGATCCCGAATTCAGCCCCACCTCGGGGGTGTTCTGGACTGTGAAATACTCGCGCGGTGATCAGTACCCGCTGCTGGTCACAGACTGGCGAGAGGCAGACGGCTCACCTCGGGAGCTGGGGTGGGCGATCGTCGACGACCTGAAACGCAAGGAGGGGCTGGGGTGGACGGTCGCAGCGGAAGTAGTGAGGGCGAACAAGCTGCTGGAGGAACGGCATACGCGCGACGCCGAAGCCGGGTATTTCGAAGTCGCTGGGGATATGCTCCCTCGTGTTTTGCGCCCGCGGAAGACGCTTCCGCCACGCGGAGTCGCCTTGAGGATGAGCAGAGACAAGCAGCGGAATCGCGGCGAAAACGTGTAAAGCCGGAGAAGCTGGAGATTCACGTTTGGATTTCGCCAGATCATTTCTCCGAAGTAGCAAACGCGGTGCATCGGCAGATCCGTGCCGTTGCGAAAGAAACGCCCTATTTGCAGGTATGGACGAGCAAACATGATCTTCAGCGACATGCAGAAGGAGGTCATTAGCTTCAGGTTCAACAACAACCTGCAAGGGTCTGTGCGTCGCTGGCTGAATCTCCGTTATGCACAGCTCTGGGGCTCGGCAGCGTGGCCGTGGCGCAACGCCGTGTTGGTCTCCGACCAGATCGTCACCGGCTCCGGGCAGGGCGTGTGGCCCGCTGATTTGCAGCGAGCGATCTCGGTGCAGAACACCACGGACGGCTCGCCGGTGGAGTACATGGGGCCCAAGGAGTTCTTCCTCTCCTACGTGGCGAACAACTCAAGTGGCGCCCCCGTGAACAACTACACGGTGCTGAACTCCGACGTGCCGACCGCGATGACGCTCGTTCCGTTCTTCGCTCCCGACCTCGCCGGAACGTCGTTGACCATCGTCTACGAGCGCAAGCTCGGCCACTACGAAGGGGGCGTCTACAAGGTGGGGCCGATGGTCAACGACTCCGACGTGCCCGCGTGGCCGGACGAGTGGTGCTACCTGATCGTCGCCGCGGCGATGGCGACGGGACTGAAGATGGAGAACGACGATTCCTTCCCAGCCCTGGAACAGGAGGTGCAGCAGGGGCTGCAGCTGATGGCCGCGTCGCTTCTCCCGGGCGACGTAGCCGTCAACCAGCAGTACGGCGCTCCGTGGAACGTGGGGCCGCGCGGTGGGTAAGGGGCTCGCCTTCCATGTCACCGACTTCTCGGGTGGGTGGAACGCCCGTGACGCACCCTCGGAGCTGGCGAACAACGAGTCGCCGGACCTGATCAACGTCACCTTCGACGAGCGCGGCGGCGTGATCAAACGCCTGGGCTGCGCGCAGAAGAACACGGGGACGCTGTCAGGGCCGGTGAAGCGGCTGTTCTACCAGGCGACGACGCAGACCACGTTCGTGCAGATCGGCGCGGACTTGCTGAAGACCACCGACTTCGCGACGTTCACGACGGTCCACACGTTCACCACGACGGCGATGGTGGGCATGGCCGACATGGCGTTCGTGGTGCACGTTCCCACCACCACGGGGCCGACGGTGAACGCCTACACGTCGGGGCCGCCGCTGCTCGTCGTGATCCACCCCGTCGACGGGCTGTTCACGTACAACGGCACGGCGTTCGCAGCGGTCACGGCAGTCGACGCAGACACGCCGCCGAAGGGCAACACGCTGGCGGTGTGGCAGGGCTTCTGCTGGGCGTCGGGTGGCCCCACGTCGCGGGTGTGGCGCTCCGCGTTCCAGGACCCCACGAAGTGGACGATCGGCACCACGGTCGACGACGTGGACAACGGGATCTTCATCGACATCAAGGAGAAGGACGACATGCCGGTGCTGTGCCTCGGCGCCGGACAGGGCATGGACACGATGGGGCGCCCCGGGCTGCTCGTCTTCAAGGAGCATTCCGTGCACCGCATCTTCCACATCGACGGTCAATACACCACGATGTCCACGTCGGCGGGGGCGTGCGGGCCGCAGGCGGTGACGACGGCGCGCACCGGCCAGATCTGCTTCATGGGGGAGCGCGGCATCTACATCACCGACGGGGTGAAAGAGCCGGTGCTTGCCTCGGGGAAATTGGAACCGCTATTCCGCCCCAACCAGCTGAACTACCAGCACCTGAGTCAGGTGTGTGCGGGGAACTACCGCGACCGGGTGGTGTTCTCCATGCCGCGAGCGGGGTCGACGATCAACAACCTGACGCTGGAGTACCACCCGACGATCGGCTGGTTCGCGCCATCCACGTGCGCGGGTACCTCGTTCACGGTGATCGACATCTTCGACGACCAGCTGATCGCCGGTGCTCCCGGCCAGCCGTTCATCGTGCAGATGTACAAGGGCGGCTCCGACATGGGGACGCCGATCACCTGCCGTTGGCAGTCCAAGTGGTTCCTCCCGGCGGCGGCGATCACCTGTAGGTACAGGCGGCTACGCGTGGAGGGCCGAGGCAGCTTCGATCTGCACGTGAAGGTCGATTACCAGACGGGAATCGGGCAGCAGTACTCGATCCCCTCGCAGGGCCAGGTCGACATGACGTGGAACGTCGACAAGTGGAACCAGGCGTCGTGGGGACCCACCGTCTACGAGTACATCTCCGACGTGTACAGCCTGGGGTTCGGCAAATCGGTGGCGGTGCAGCTTCAGCAAATAGGTTCAACGTCCGCGGTGGCTCCTAAGCTGCTCGGCGATGGGGCCGCCTCAGAAGTCGGTGCGTTCGCTGTGTACGGGCTCCGCTTCGATCTCTTCCAGCTGGGGTTGTCTTGAGCCTGCTTGATCTCACGCTCGCCAAGCCGATTCCTAACACGCTGGCTGATGCGAACCAGATTTCCAACGGCTTCACGACGATCGAGAGTCTCGTCAACGGCGGCATCGACGACTCCAACGTGGCTGCGCAGGCGATCACGCCGAACAGGCTGAAACAGGATGGTGCCGCAACAGGACAGACGCTCGCGTGGGACGGCACGCAGTGGGCGCCGTCCGGCACCGGCGGGGGCACCGGGGGTGTCTCTCTCGTCTCCGTGCTGCCCGGTGCCCCCAGCGACGGCCAGTTCGTCGTCTTCTGCGACAACGTGGCGAACCCCGCCTTCACGTGGCAGCTGATCTACGTGCAGGCGATCGGCAAGTGGTGCAACATCGGCGGCTCGCCGCTGTATGCGGAGGTGCTGACCGACCAGACGGCGACTGCGGGAACAGGCTACGTCGACCTCGCCACCGTCGGCCCGCAGGTCACGCTGCCGGTAGGCGGAGACTTTGAGATCCGGGCGGGAAGCACAGGCTGGAACTCGCTGAACGCGGGGCAGAACATGGTCACCGCGCTGAAGGTCGGAACGTTGACCACCGTCGACGCTGACTGCTTCTCCAACACTGGCTGCGGTCCGAGCACGAACCAGGGAATCGGCTCCTCGCGCGTGTATCGCAAGACGGGGCTGACCAGCGGCACGGTGCTCAAGCTGCAGTACAAGTCAGTGGGCGGCGGCCCCCACTGGGCGTCCCGGACGATCTCCGTGATGCCGATTCGGGTGGGCTGATGTCGAGCTACGCGGGGTACGCAACCCAGTACCGCCGCTACCAGCCGGGGGTGGGGGCGACCACTCCCGGCGCCTTGAGCGCGTTCGCGTTGCGCCAGGCGTCGAAGCCGCCGACGGTGCACGCTCCGAGGCTGGCGGGGATGCTCACGGGGTCGACTGCGCCGAAGCCGATGTCGCAGTTCACCGTGCCGAACGTAGGCCCGTGGGGGCCGGGCACGGGCGGTGCTGGTGGCAACCTGCCGGGCAGCGGTCCGTGGCCTCCGGGCGCACCGCCGGTGGCTGGCGTGAGCAGTACGCCGGGGACGTCGACATCGCAGACGCCCGCGTGGCAGAACGATCCCACGTATCTGGCGGCGGTGGCGGCGATCAACCAGGGCGAGCAGGGTGCTGCATCCGGCTATCTCGGCGGCCTGGAGAATCTGCTGCTCGGCTTCGGCTCGCGCGAGCTGGCGCACTCCATCTTGGATCCAATCGTCGGCAACGCGCAGTTCCGCGGCTACCTGGGCACGAACCCCAACCTCAACGCCTTCTACAACTCGCTGACCCCGGAGGCGCAGATCACAGAGAACACGGCGGGCTGGCTGGGCAACGCGCTGCACCAGTACAAGCAGGGGCTGCGCACGGAGCGCTCCAACAACATCATGAACAACCTGTACTACGGCTCTGCGCGCCTCGCCCAGGAGGGTGAGATGAACCGCAACCGGCTGCAGAACGAGGCGACCATGCGGCAGTCGCTGGCGCAGCAGTTCGCCGGGCTCGGCAACGCGTACAACCAGCAGATCGCCGACTACCTGTTCAAGAAGGCGCAGGCCGCACAGACTGCTTCGCAGAACCCCAACAACCAGGGCGGCGGCGGTGGTGGCGGCGGCGGCGGCGCAAGCAAGGTGACGGGCTGGGGGCCGAAGGTGTACCAGCAGGCGCTGAAGGACGCGCGCGCGGGACGCCGCTACAACTCTCTCGGGCTGATGCTCACGAAGTAGATGCCGGTCTTCAGTCCCCGCCTCACGAAGCAGCAGTTTTACAATCGGTACGGCGCCCGATTCGGCGCCCCCGGCTCGGGCGCCTACAACCGCTACGTGAAGTACGTGAACCGGCGGCGCGCGGCGATCGTCGCCCGTTCCACGCCGCAGCCGGTCGACGCGCTGGCGCCCTCCACGCCGCAGCAGCTGCGCGTGCAGGCCAACGCGCTTGTCAACTCGCAGATCAACCCGTTGATGAAGTCCACGATCGCGCAGTCGCGGCGGCAGCTCGCCCAGCAACTCGCCCAGCAGAACACGGCGGCGAACACGTACTCGCAGTTCGTGGCGCCGATCCCGCGCGACATCGCGTCGATCTACGACGCGGCGCAGCGACAGTCGGATGCCGCGAACGCGGTGCTCACGGGTGGCATGAACGCCGCCACGTCGAGCGCCGCGAATGCCCTCTCGGCCCAGCAGACCGGGGTGGCGAACGCGCCCGGTGCGTTCTCCCAGGCGGCGTCGCAGTTCGGCCAGTCGCTGGCGCAGCAGGGCGCGGCGCGTGGCGCGGTGATCGGGCAGGGCGTGGCGAACACGGGCTCCGGCAACCTCGCCTTCGCGCGCTTCCTGCCGGTGATCGCGCAGGCGCAGAAGCTGTACAACCGGCGTGCGCTGACCACGCAGTCGAACCTGGCGCTCGCCAACGCGACGGACAAGATCCGCTCCTCGATCCCGGGGATGACGCAGCAGATCTACAACCAGCTGCTGAACCAGGAGATGCAGAAGGCGGTGGCGCGCTCCACGTTCGCGTCGAACATGGCGGCGATCACGGGGGCGAATCAGCGGGCGACGGCGCAGATCCAGGGTTCGATGAACCGGGCGATCTACAACCAGGGCCAGCAGAACCAGCGGCAGATCTTCGCCGCTAACGAGGCGGACGCGCGCACACGGTTTATCCAGGGCGAGATCGACGCGCGCACGCAGAAGCAGATCGACGCGGCGAACGCGCGGGCTGCGGCGGCGCTGAAGGCGCGCAGCGGCGGCAAGGCGGGCGCGGCGGCGAAGATGGCGAGCAACATCTACACGAAGGCGATCCAGCTGGCGACGGCGTACCGCACGGGCGGGTCGAACGCGGGCTCCGACGTGCTTGCTGCGCTGGGCGGCGGCTTCGCTCCTCCGGGCACGACGCGGATCACGAACCCGAACAAGGCGATGAGCGCGATCAGCGCGTACATCCGCCACTACTACCCGAACGCCAGCAACCTGTGGGTTTACACGTACGCGCTGAGCGTGCTGTCGGTTGCCGGGTACACGGGGCCGAACATCCGCCTCTACCAGTCGGGCAACTACCCGCCGTCGGGGTATCCGCGCCCACCGGGCGGCGGCACTCAGCAGCCGAAGACGGGCCCCGGAAGGCCGGGCTAATCCGTGGCGCGCAGACGCGCGGTTCCGGTGGTGGGTGAGCATGGGGGCGGCATGGGTCGTCCTGCGCCTCCGCCGAGGAGGAAGAAGCCGCCCCCACCGACTCCGCTTCCCGGCACGCCGTTTCGTCCAAACCTGGCTGGTGCGACACCGCCACGGGCGAAGGCTCCGATGCCGCGCCCGCAGCCGGTGCGCACGGAGCGCACGCGGCCCGCCCTGGTGCGCTACGGCACGGGGTCGCTGGCCGAGCCGCTGCTGCAGGGCGCGACGGGGACGATGGGCTCCAACGTGCGCCGCGGCGCGCTGCCCGGCGGCGGTCCGGGGCGCGGCCAGGTGAACGAGTTCATGCGCCGCTTCGGCGGCGGCCTGAACAAGCCGGGGAAGGTGTTGGAGCTGCAGCACATGCTGCGCCACACCGGTTACAACATCGCGACCGACGGCATCTACGGCGCGCAGACCCAGCGTGCGCTGGAGGATTACGCGGCGAACCTGACGAAGGCGCAGCAGCACGACTTCATGCGCAACGCGCCGTTCTTGCTGCGCCAGCCGAACGCGGCGGAGCAGGTGTGGCAGCAGGTGCAGCAGTCGGTGCGTCCGGCGCGTGGCGGGCCGATGCCTGCCGGATTCCACGGCGAGTTCGGGGGTGGCAACCAGCAGATCGTGCCCTCCTCCACGGCGTTCAACACGACGCAGGCGCTGCTCGCACAGAAGGGCGAGGAGCAGTTCATCAACGAGCAGCGGCTGCTGGACGCCGACCGTGGTGTCCTGCCGCGATCCAAGGACGCGCTGCGCAAGCTGTACTGGTCGCAGCAGAAGCCGACGCTGGCCGGTTTCGGGGTGCGCATGCAGGACTTCGTGAACGCCGCGAAGGTCGTCGCGCGCCAACGCCATGCGCTGAAGGTCGACCCGTTCCTGATCGGCTTGAACCAGATCGCGCAGGGCTTCATCAACACCCCCGCGGGGGTTGTGTATTCGATCGAGCACCCGCTCGCGGCGGCGAAGGGGATGTACCACCAGACGGGGCAGATGATCCACGACCCCATGCACAACCTGGGCAATATCGCGTTGACAGCTTCGGCAGTGGCGAACCTGGGTGCTTCGGCGGTAGCGCGCACCGGTGCGTTCGCGGGGGCGCTGAGCCGTGACGAGGGCGTGCTGGCGGCGGCGCGGGCAGCGGCGCGCAACAACGCGATCCAGCAGGCCAGGCCGCGCTACTTGCGCAACCCGCTGACGGGCGAGGTGCAGGAGGCCCAGTACGCGAAGGCGCCGATCCCGCGCGGCGTGCAGAAGGTGGTGGACCGGGCGACGGGGATGACGCTCAGGGGCACGCCGGAGGAGGTGTCGGGGGCGACGGCGACGTACGGGATCGGCTTCCTCAACTCGCTGGAGAAGCAACGCCGGGTGCTGGAGAACATGGGCATCCCGGCGGGCCGGGGGCGCACCAACATCCAGCGCTACCACTCGGCGCTGCATTCGCATGTGGAGGAGATCGCGCCAGGCGCGCAGCTGACCGACAAGCAGGTAATCGCCGAGGCGCGCAAGGCGGGGCTCGACCTGACGGCGCACGACACGGCGCGTAATGTGCTGGCCGGTCCGGAGCGCGCCGGGTTCGGCGGCAAGGGTGTTGTCAAGGGCCGCAACGGCAGGTTCATCACCAAGCAGCAGGCCGCCGAGGATTACGTGCGCGAGGTGAACAACGTGCGCGACGCGTTGTGGTCGCAGCGTCAGCAGATGACGCAGTTCAACATGCTGCAGCGCCGCGTGTTTCCCACGGTCGTGGACCGCCTGCGCCAGCCGTATATCGAGAACCGGATCAACATCGAGCGGCCGCAGCAGGAGCGCATGGGGCGCGCGCTGTACTACAACCAGAACCCGGGGTTGCAGGGCAAGCCGATCGACCCGGGGAAGATCGTCAACGCGATCGACACGGCGAACCGTTTGGCCCAGACTTTCCAGCTGTATTTGGCCCCGAAATACGCGATCAATGCGGTGGGGCAGATCGTGCTGGCTGCCACACAGATGGGCATCAAGCTGCCCAAGAGGCTGCTGTATGACCTGCCGCACATCAATCGGCATCTCGATCAGCTGGCGAAGGATCGGCGTGACATTGTGGTCGGTTCGGGGCCGAGCCGGGTGATGTCGGGGGATGTGGTGGGTGGTCGGGTGACGCAGGCGGTGGCCCGGGCGCACGCGGTGGCGGCGGGCGTCTGGTCGGCGATCATCGACAAGCCGTGGCGGCAGGCGGCGTTCTACCACGAGGCGTTTCGCGAGGGATACAACACGCCGGGGAAGGTCCACGATCTGCTGACGGATCCCGCGAAGCAGGCCGATCTGATCCGCATCGGTCGCCGCTCTAACCGGGAGGCGATCGACTACACGCGGCTGGGTCCGCGCGAGTCGACGATGATGCGCCGGGCCTGGTACTTCTACCCCTGGTACAAGGGCTCGTCGATGTACGCCGGGCATTACTTGATGAATCATCCGGTGCAGGCGGCGATCGCCAACCAGTTCGGGCAGTACGGTCAGCGCCAGAACGTGAAGTGGTTCGGCTCGGAGATCCCCACGTACATGGAGGGCCTGATCCACACCGGCACCCGTAATGTGCCGGGCTTGGGTGACCTGCCGTTGGGCAGCAACGTGCAGTCGGGCACGATTCTCGGCACGCCGGGCCAGCTTCTGGAGATGGGCTTGGGCTCGGGGGCGGCGGGCTCGGAGGATTTGGGGCAGTACGCGACACCGTTCCTGGCAGGGACGATCGCCGCGGCAGGCAAATACGACGTGTCGACGGGGCGCAAGATCTCGGGGCCGGGCGGCATCCTTCCGATGCCCGGCAGGTTCTTGCATTACGGGTTCACGAGCGGCATCCCGTTCCTGCGTTCGGGAATTCCCAACCCGGCGTACTGGGCGACCGGCAAGGGCCGCCCGTTCCTGCTGAAGGGCACGGCGCTGAACACGGCGAACCGGTACGACCTGTCGAAGGTGCTGATCCCGTACACGCCGAAGGACATCGCGAGGATGGCGATCGGCGGCGTGGCGGTGCCGCGTCCGTTCAATCTGCAGGAGGCGCGCTCTCGGTACCGCGGCCAGTATCTGCCGACGTTGAGTCCGGCGGGCCAGGCGCGGGCGAAGGGGCAGTACTACCTGGAGGACACGCTGCGCGCGATCAACGACTTCAATAAGCAGCACGGCAGGCCGCAGCTGTCGCAGCTGCCTCCGTCGTGGACGGCGGGTGCGCAGGCGTGGGAGGGCCTGCAGCAGGCCTACGACGACGAGAAGTCGCATGTGGGTGGGGCGCTGCGTCCGGTGGATCGGCTGGCTGCGGTTTTCAAGCTGATGTCGCGCCTGGGGCAGATCCCCAACAAGTCGTGGAACGCGACGTTGAAGGGCGACAAGGTGGTGTACCCGCAGGTGTTCCTGGACGCGATGGAGAAGTTGCAGCGCAAGCAGTACCCGACGGACGCGTTGAACAATCTGTACGAGGCGAAGATGGGGCAGGCTGCGACGGCGTTGGAGAAGGTCTACTTCGAGAAGAATCGTGGGGCGATGCCGTCCTCGGTGGTGTCGGCGCTGCAGTCGCGGCTGGGGATCAAGGTCAGTGGCCCTTAATTCCAACCAGGTCTCCAACGCGCGGCGCATCTACCAGTCGGGGATTCACGCGGGGTTGGCGCCGAACCGGGCGCTGGAGCTGGTCGCCGCCTCGTACGCGGAGTCGGGGCTGTCGAACACGGTGCGCAACCGCTCGTCGGGCGCCACGGGCTTGTTTCAGCTGCTGTCGAGCGGTTACGTGAACAAGGCGAATCGGCTTGGTGGCGTGACGAATCCGCAGGCCAACATCGACGCGATCCTGCCCGACTACGTTTCATACTGGAGGTCCCATCCCAACGCTGCCCCCGGGGAGGCCGCCTCCGCGGTGGAGCGCAGCGGGATGGGGGCTTCGTTCTACGCGGGCCCGTTGCGCATCGTGGGCTCGATCGGCGGCTTGGCGCACGGTGCGACGATGCCGGGGGGAGGCGCGCCGTTGGACACGACGCTGACGCTGCACCCGGCGACGTTCCCCACTTCGCCGGACATGATCGGCAACCCGACGTACGCGCAGGCGCAGGCGGATTTCGCTCATCAGCTGATCTCCAGCCTGCAGCAGACCCAGCAGATGCATGATGGGAACATCCCGGGTCTGCTCAGCAAGCTGCAGAGCTACCAGTCCACGCTGGCCGATCTGAACCGGCAGAACGGGGTACAATCCTCCGCAGTCGGTACTTCCTCGTCGGCGGCTCCCGACAGGTCTCTCACCTCCCTGCCGGGGGCCTCGACGTCTCGTCCTGGGAAGCTGGACACGCGGCTGGTCGCGGTCGCGCACCGCTACGGGCTGCAGATCACCTCGGGGTACCGTTCGGAGGCGCAGAACAAGGCTGTGGGCGGCGTGCCGGACTCCTACCACCTACGCGGGGAGGCGATCGACGTGGCTCCCACCGAGAAGGCGAAGCAGTTCTACCGCTACGCGCTGGCCCACCCGCAGCTGTTCACGGAGCTGTTCTACGACCCGGCGGGCTTGTTCATCAAGAACGGCAGGGTGTACAAGGGCGCGATCGGGGGCCATTCCGACCATGTCCACATCGTGTTGGCGAACTCGGGAGGGCCGGGGTGACGTTCACGGCGGTGCTCAGCGTGGAGTGTTCGCGGTGTGGGGAGACGGTGGATTCCGGGCAGGTGGTGACGATCGACACCATCCCCGCCTTGTGCCCCACTTGCAAACAGGAATTGTTAAAGAAGCGTAAGAATCGCCAGACTAAGTTGCGCCCTGTCACAAAGTCAGTGGAGGTCGCGGAGGATCAGGTCCCAGTCGTCGGGCCTCCACACCTCGACCTGCACGTGGGGGGAATCCCCAGCGACGGCGAGCAGTAGCTCGCGCCACGCGATCTGAGCGTCGCTGAGCCTTCCGGTCTTCGTTTTCAGCTCGGCGAAGATCAGCCGGTTGTGCCGTACTAGCACAAGGTCGGGGAAGCCGGTGCCGTCAGCCTGAACCGGCGTCCGCCAGCCGGTGGGTGTCTGCACGCTGCGGAAGTGGGCCACGGTCCAGCCCTGCAGGCGCGCCGCGTCGATCACGGCGCTGAGGAAATCGTCTTCCTTCAGCGAGCCCGCGTAGGTCCGCGTCGTGCTCTTGGGCACAGATCAGCACCTCGGCGGACACGGTGAGCCCCATGAACACGAGCAGGGCGCGTTTGACCATGCCCTCGGGGTCGAGGCCGAGATGGGCGCAGCGCTCAAGAAGTCTTGATTCCTCGTCGCCATCGAGGACGATCCGCAGTTCCACCATTCCTCACCTCTGTAGCACGCTTTTCGGCGCGCAGCATCAGCTTGTGCATTTCGTCGGCCAGCCACTGTTGTCCCACCATCGCGTCGACCTCCACCCCGGCGTACAGCTGCATCGGGGGACGGTCTTCCGTGTACCAGCGGTTCATGCCGAACTGCCACTCCTCGGTTCGATGCCGGGCTAGCCGCACGCCCATTGTCTCCACGAGCCGTCGTGGGCAACCGTCTGCGCGGCGGAGAGGGCGTTCGCCACGGGGTCGTACGGGGACAGGCCGAAGGGGGCCCAGCCGAGCTGGAACAGGCCGTGGTAGCGGCCGTTGGAGGCCCACGGCCGCATCGTGGACTCGCACCATGCGACGGCGCGCATCTTGGCCTCGGGCACTCCGAACACCCGGCTAGCCAGGTCGATGGCGTAGTCCACCGTGGGCTTCCAATCGTAACGTGATGCATTTAGAGCGCCCTGGAGGCGTTTGACCCCCCGGTGCAGCCCGTTGGCTTCCCGACGTGCTCGCACGGCCCTGTGGGCCCACCAGCGTGCGTTGTGGGCCTGGTAGAGCTGGGGGGTGATCTGCGTCACGGTGACGTAGCTCACCGGTGGTGTTCCGGGAACGGGGGGATCTGTGCTTCGGAACGGCCACGAAAGCGTGGCGCCGAGCGCCAACGGAATGCCCAAGCCGAGAACCTTCGCCACATCACGACCTCCTAGTGGATTACGTGGAGCGTGCGCTGCGTGCCGGGCTCCCAGTCCACAACGCCCTCGGCTCGCAGGATCGCGAGATGGTAGTGGGCCGTCGAGACAACGCAGCCGAGCACCAGGCTGATCTCCCGAACAGTTGGAGGAAAGCCCCGTAGCTGCGTGGAGGCCCTGATGATGTCGGGGATCGCACTCCGGTCGATCGGCTGTTCGGACACATCGAACGACCCTACCAGGTCTGCGAACAAGAGGGCGAACACGAACAAGCCCCGGCTGGAGGCTAACCCAGAGCCGGGGCTTGATTCCGTCCGTCCCGGAGCGCAAGCTACCGGGTGCCGTACGAACTAGAAGGAGGCTAACAGATGTTCGACGTGGACAGCAACAGCTGGATCATCGTTCCGAACTGGCCGCGCTTCCAGCACTACTCCAAGCGCACGCCGCCCTGGATCAAGCTGTACACAGAGCTGTTGCACAAACAGGAATTTCTCGCACTGAACGTCGCCGAGCGCGGGCTGCTGATGACGATCTGGCTGGAGTTCGCGGCCTCCAACGGACAGGTAACTGCGGAGGAAGTGCAGAGGAACTGCAGAGGTTCTGCACGTAGTCAGCATTGGCAACGGCTCAACCATGCGGGTTTCATTGAGTTTTCTGCTAGCAAGCCGCTAGCCCAGAGACAGAGAGAGAAAGAACTACAAGACGAAAGCGCAGTAAGGGATCTAGGTAAAAGCAACGGCTCTGTTGAAAAAACGACGCATTTCAACTTCAGCGAGCTGCTGGGTTCGATCGACGACCAGCTCTGACTGAAGAACGACAGAAGCCCCCCACCGCGTAGTGCGGTGAGGGGCTCAGGTCTACTCCACTCCCTCTCAGTCAATGCCCAGCAGTTTCAGGGCTGTTGCCTTTGCCTCCGCCCGCCGCGTGTTGTTCATCGCCGCGTGCAGCAGCAGCATGTCGATCACGCTGCCGACCGTCTCCCGTTCCACGATCACCTGCCCGTTGGTCAGCACCGCGGCCTCCGGGGCCGGGGCGGCCTCGGCCGCACGCACGTTGGCCCAGCCGTCGGCTTCCTCCTGACCCAGCTCCTCGACCTCGGCGGCGTACAGCTCAGCCTCCTCGACGGTCAGGATTGCCCGCGGCGGCTCCTCCTCGACGACCACGCCGACCGGCTCTTCCGTCACCGGCTGCTCATCCATCTTCGCGTGCGCCGCGGCAACATCT